>Ga0207045_1155_pt1 | contig 14009 bp, 13 predicted proteins | sample Alteio_BWMinCont_69_FD_153299 | JGI IMG/M metagenome (GOLD analysis project Ga0207045, IMG submission 153299) | Enriched cells from forest soil in Barre Woods Harvard Forest LTER site, Petersham, Massachusetts, United States -... | ecosystem: Environmental > Terrestrial > Soil > Temperate forest >... | reverse complement strand
GAAAGCAAATGCCTGAAAATGCAGGAAAAATGCAGAAAAGCAATCGTTTTCAAAAGGGACAATCCGGCAACCCTAAAGGAAAAATTAAAGGTACAAAAAACAAGGCAACGCATTTTATTGAGTCGTTAATGCAAAGTGAACTCGAGAAAATTGGTCAAAAGCTTATTGAATTAGCCGTGGGCGGTAACCTGCTAGCCATCAAACTTGTATTAGATCGCATCATGCCTCCAAGAACAAGTCGTTCTATTGAAATAGAAATACCAAAAATTGAAAACACTAAAGACGCCTTGCAAGCCATTTCAACTGTGATACATGCCGTGGGGCAAGGAGAACTTACTCCGAGCGAAGGTGAGGCAATAACAAAAATTATTCAGTTATTTACCCAAGCTCTTCAATCATACGAATTCGATCAAAGACTTTCTACATTGTAGCAAAAAGCCATTTCATGAAAAGTTCTCTTCACAAAAGACTGAAGTTGTTGGAAAACAAATACAAGATTAGCAAATCTCGAAGGATTGCTAGAATAGTCTATGACCCTAATATTTGTTCTCAAGATGATATTCCTCATGTTGATGCGCATGTTATTTTATGCTTACCTGATAATGGTCGTAGGTTGCGTAACGAAGTTATGCCACCTGAAGGGTATCTGGTCATGTATTCATAAAATAATGTAAGGCAAAATATATCTATGGATTTTTTAGCTCTCCACTTAATCGGTCTCTATAATCGCTAATGATCACTAATCAGATCATCCAAAGCACTCATTACCTTTTCATAACCCCTATGAGCAGGATATTTTTTACTAATGATTTTTAAGGCTTCTTCTTTTTTCTGCTCATTGTCAGAAATTGTGTCTAAGCTTGCCAATAACTCTTTGAATTCTTCTTTAACTTTATCAAAGTCATAAGAAATGTAGGATAAGAAGATAATTGAAAGATCATGATTTGGAAAATATCTTATGAAAGAGCGATGAGTTCCTATCTCACCATCATGACCAAACATCATGCCAAGTTTAGTATTTTTACTACCTATTCCATACCCATATCTGGAACCTTCAGCACTTTCATATACCGTTTCAGTCATAAAAATATCATGCAGGGGGTCAGAAAAAATTAGACGTTCTTTATATAGTGCTTGATTCCATCGTAAAAGGTCTTGGGCCGTTGAAATAATAGATCCTCCACCCTGAGCAATACTCATATCTTCACTATGCTTAGGAGCATAGAGATGACTAATATCATTTTTTGGATCGTATTTCCATTGTGGCACTAATTCAAGATAAGTTGAATTTAACTTTAATGCATCATACTGGCCCTTATCTATATTTGCAGTTGATAAAAGTCCTATAGGATCAAATAAAAGTTCTTTAAGGTACCTGGATGCTTTCTTATTTGTGATTTTTTCAAGCACTTCATTAATAAGAAGATATCCCGTATTGCTATATGAAAACTTTTCTCCTGGGGTGAACAATAATTCCTTATTTAACACTAATTGCATCATATCAGTTGATGAGTGGGGAGTTTCAAAAAACTCTGCTCTATACTCTTCTAAGCCTGTAAAATTCGGAATCCCAGAAGTATGCGTAAGAAGATGATACAAAGATACATTATGTGCCCAAAAAGGCATATTGCCTGCCCAAATAGGCGATGTCTCGAGCAAATAAGAGACCAATGGTGCATGCAATTTTGTTTTAACAGATTTAATTTTATCTTCGATAGTGCCTAAGCTGGACTCATAAAGCGCCTTTAATAAAGCAACGGCAAAAAATTGTTTAGAAATCGAGCCTATCATGAAGATAGGTTGCTTAAAAGACGCTATATCTTTACTTGCATCATGCAAGAGTATCTTATTTTCTAGAACAATTAAGATTTCTCCATCCAAAAAATTTTCAGTTTGTAAATTACTGATTGTTTTTATGAATCGACTAAGGTTTTCATCAATGGATGGGTATTGAATTTCAGACATAAGCTCTGTTGCCCCCATGAGTTTAAGAAAAATCATAAGCTTCAAAGATAAAATTCTCCAGTAAAAAACTTTCAATGCGTCCAACCACTTCTTATATTTAAATCCTTAAGTCTAATCCATTTTCCAATTATGGTATCAAAGTTAGCTTTAAGCTTCAAAAAGAGAATTCCCTTCGGAATTTGCAAAACAGCCTCATAAATAATTCATTTTCTCCCTTTTGATGTTGATTTTGATTTGCAAAAAGTAACGAAAAGCGGTATATATTGGAAATGCATTGAAATCGCAAAAAGTAACGAAAAATGGTGCTTTTTGCACACTGATAGCATGTAAGGTGAAAAATGGACTTGAAAAATTACATACTTTCCCTAGCTGCAAAGGGCAAATCGCATTTCACTGAGGATGATGCCTTAAACGCTTTAGGTATATCAAAAATTGCATTACGTGCAGCTTTAAGACGCTTAAAAAAAAAGCGAGAGATTGCCTGTCCTCTTAGCGGCTTTTTTCTCATTGTTCCTCCGGAATACCAATCACTGCTGTCACTTCCGCCCGAACAATTTATTGATGATCTTATGCGACACCTTAAAACATCTTATTACGTTGCTCTCCTTAGCGCAGCTCAATTTTACGGAGCAGCTCATCAGAAGCCTCAAACTTTCCAAGTCATCATCCCCAGAGCGCGAAGAAATATCGAGGTAGGCAGGGTTAAAATCTCGTTTACAACCAAATCTGATGCAGATCAATCTGCAATCCGTCAATTTAATACCCCTAGAGGATTTGTCCAAGTAGCAGATCCAGCAACCATCGCCATTGACCTTATAGCATTTCCTCAAAAATCGGGAGGAATCTCTACTGTTTTTGAAATACTGTCAGATCTTTCTGAGCACCTTAACGTCGAAAGCTGCAAAAAAGCAATTCCTCAATTGAAAAAAGCTCCTGCTCTTCAAAGACTGGGGTACTTTTTGGAGCTTTTAGGTTTAGCTGAAGAGGCACAGCTTTGCGAAAAAGAATTAAAAAAGCACTCATATGTCAAAAAAGCGTTGCTGGATCCACACGAAAAGCTGGAAGGAGCTTTACTCAACACTCGTTGGAATTTAATAATCAACACAGAATTAGAGATTGAAAAAGATGATACCTAGAAATTTTATTATTGAATGGCGTCAACACGCCCCCTGGATATCGGACGCTCAAGTTGAGCAGGATTTAATTATTTGCAGGGCATTGGTAGAGCTGTTTTCTTCAGAATTGATTGCAAAACTTTGGCTTTTAGAGGAGGAACTGCTTTGTATAAGCTGTATTGCAACCCATCACCAAGATACTCAGAAGACATCGATCTTGTTCAAGTCGAGCAGACATCAATAGGCGAAGTAGCCTCTGAAATCCGCAATATTCTAAATCCTTGGCTTGGCCAACCCAAATGGAAACAAGGGCAAGGACGTTTTACCCTTACCTACACCTTTCAGTCAGAAGAGAATCCTCCTATTCCTATGAAATTGAAAATCGAGATCAATACCCGAGAGCATTTTTCAGTAAATGGGTTTATTCATAAAAATTTCAAAGTCGACTCTGGCTGGTTCCAAGGGAATGCACCTATTTTGACCTACCATTTGGAAGAGCTCATGGGAACTAAACTGCGTGCTCTTTTTCAGAGAAAAAAAGGACGCGACTTATTTGTCTTCTGGTTTGTTCTCAAACATCATCAACTCGACCTGCAAAATGTCGTCAAAACATTTCATCATTATTTGGACAAACAAGGTATTCAAGTATCTAGAGCTCAATTTGAGCAAAATTTAATCGAAAAAGCCAGCTCTCGTAGTTTTGTAGACGATATTCGCGCACTACTATCACCAGAAGTTGAGCCCCAATGGAGCTTGGAAGAAGGTTTAAAAATGGTACGAAACCAATTATTTCCAAATCTTTCTGGAGAGGCTTGGAAAGGAGACATTTCATGAAAAAATACTGGCTTATTGCGCCATTAAAAGAGTTGAAGTGGCGCAATTTCTTTAAATCGCGCCACTATTGCGCCATCTAAACAGAAGTGTATAGGTTAAACACGCCATAACGCGCCAACACGTCTTCAATAAAAAAGCTTCGTTGAAGGGATTATCTGCGTAAAAATGTCTTGTGCAATCATTTGAAAATTAATCGGGTTTCCAGCTATTTACCATCATGAGTACTCTTCGGTGGTGATGAGCCGTATGCGCATGATAAAGGGTTCCTTTTAGCGAGACTTCCTGTTTCATTTGATATATTGAAGGTTTAGAATCTAAAAAGACCACTTGCAGTTCTCGGACACCTTTTTCTGGTGTATTAAGAATGTCTTCTTCTTGTTCTGTATTTTTTTTGAGCTCAACATTTATTGGCTCTTTTAAAGTTAAAAAGACTGCTTTTTCAGGGCGGTCGCCCATTTCTACACTCGTATATTCAGGAGGACCTGGATAAACTTCTTCAGATAATATACCGCGGAGTTCAACTTCTTCAGGCTCGTAGAAAAATGTCTTTAGTTGATGTGACAGCTGGTCGCTATCCAATGCGGTATCGATATGAAATTCGATTTCATTATCATGGGGATTAAAAGTTTTCCGAAATGTTCCGCTACACTGCACGTGCTTTTCAATAAGCGGCATAAATTCCTCAGGAAGATATACATTAATATGAGGGTATGTTATTGCCGCAGAAGCAACCGGCTGCTTTTCTAATGAGATGGAATGAGTAAGAATCAAAGGCTTATCTGTAACTAAAACAATACTTCTTTCAATTTTGTCTTCTACTTTGCCATTTTCTCGTTTTGTGATAGTTCTTTCAGCTCGCCTTAAAACTCCGTCTAAAACGACACTTTGCTCAAACTCCCAAAAATATCCAGACACTTCACTAAAGATGCATAGGAAAAAGAAAAGCGGCAGAGAAAGATTTTTTAACATATGAGATCTCTGTAAGATGTTTCATGTGGATATGGACGGAGGTATGTGTGGTTTTTGTTGTGTACGACAACGGCACGTAATAGTTTTTTTTCGGCTAATTGAATAGCTTCTTCCCGAGTTACCCATCTTTTTTCCGGCGGATTGATAATCAGATATTCGGTGACACGGTGATGGCTCATTTTAACCCCACCGACTTTTTGGATAGGTATGTAATCTTCACCATCAGGCCAAGGATGCCAGCCTTCGTAATTTTCCATCTTTTTGATTAAAGTGTTGAACTCACTTTCGGATAGAGAACGGATAGTTCTTTTCATATCAAACTTTGTGCTTGTCCGCAAAAAATCACGATAAGCAATGGCTTCTTTAGTGTCTGGTTGGCCGTCTTCAACGCCCGTGTATTTTCTGGGCAAATCTTCAAGGGTAAGCTTTAAAAATCTCTCTTCTTTAAAGAGGGCGATCATCGCCGCTCGACCGATTTCATAGCTAGGAAAAATGGCAAACGTGTATTTTCTTTCTTTACCTTTCTCATCAATCACAATGTATTCAGCAGAGCCAATCGCTCCATGTTGGCGCGCGTGGGGACCTATTACCAAATTACCTGGATTATTATGACGCCATGCTTTAGAGCCTTTTAGCGATTTTGGGATAGGGTCTTTTCTACGAATGAGCTTATTCCCTTCTTTATCGTAATATTCGATTGAAAGCCCCTCGCCTTTGTTTGCCTTAATCCATTTAATGTTTTCTGATGGTGGTTTCATAGCTACACTTGCCCTAATAATACATTATGGTTCAACATTGTGTGATATTGTACGGTTTTGTGCAAGCGATTGTGATTGGGGTCATGATTGGGGTGGGGTCAAGCCTGACATCCTGACATTTGCAAATGTCAGGATGTCAGGCTTGACCCCAATCATGACCCCAATCACGAATTAACTTATTTCCTTCTTTATTGATCCAAGTGAATAATGTCTTATTCTTCGGTTAACTTGGATAAGGTAATTTCTAGGAAATCACCCTTTGCATATGTAGCAGAGATATTTCCGCGCATCGTTCTATATTTTTGTTTAAGTGCGATTGTTTCGGGGTGTTTTTTGTCTGCAACAAAATGAACAGAATGAATTATTAATGGGGAATAACCTGGATCTCCAAAATGAGTAAGTACTGCAAAATAAGAGTTAAATTCTTCTTGTAGAGAAGAAAAACCCTCCGAGGGATCAGGAATTTTGACGGGGGTCTCAGGCAATTTCTTTCTATAAACAAATGAGCTTAGTTTGTTTCTTTTATCGAATAGAAATGAATTATGTTTTCCGTAACCCAGTAATACACCTAATAGCCCTGGTTTATTATCAAATAAATATAAGACTTTTGGATTATTTTCAATGTTTCCTAGTAGAATACTACCTGTAATATTCTTTCCGAAATCTTTTTGAAATAACTTTATATTTTTGTCTACCTTTTTGATAAAGGATTTTTTGTTTATAAAATAGATCTGTTTAGTTCCGTTTTTTTCTCGAGGCTCCTCAATTAATAGATACTTTGTTGTAGGAAAATCGTGAGCATATTTTTTCCACAGATCCCATTTATTCCAAAAACTAATATCTTCATCGGAAGGCACTCCATTATAGTCTAAGGAGGTTGTGAAATAACCAGTTAAAGACATGGGCTTATCACCAAACAAAGTGTAACTAAAATTATTTTCATTAAAAAGCTCATAAAAGAGGAGTTTTAATGCTTCCTGCTCGTCTTGAGGAATAGTGTTTAAAACATTTCGAACACTTAGATTACCAGATAGATGAAAATGAATGGCAACCAATAAAACAAAATAAATAATACACTTACTGGTCATTCGATTCCAATTAACGCTTGATGGCTTCATGCTTACTTCCGTTTTGAGTATCTGTAAGTCCTACATAGTCCACAATAATCTATGCCATCATAGTTGGGGTCATAACAATTATAAAGACTATCGATTCTACCTCTTCTGAATCTAAAACTATGATTTCTTATGGAGATTTAACCATCTTGATAATTGAGCTGGTGTTATGCCTAAACCAATAGTCCGACTCTCATCCATATGTTCGAGATCTTCCATGATATCTTGAATAAATTCCTTTCTATGTTCTTCTGGTATTATCTTTCCGGTATTTTCTTTAATATAAGCTTCTAAAACTGTATTTACGAGTTCGCCCATTATAATTTCTCGAATAACCGCTCGACGTTGGGATCGATAACGCACCCGTATCGCATCATAACCTATTGATTTCACAGTTGAATCATATGCTGCGCAAGTTCTCAAATACGAAAAGACAAACAAATCTACAATTGGGCGCACATCTTGCAATTCATAAATTGCAATCAAAGCTGCTGCATACTCATCACGATTAACGTCATTAAAAGATAAAGGAACAAGGTTTTTGGTAATTAAGGGAATATTGGCACAGAGGCGAGCCGTTCGCTTATTGACATCAGAGAAAGCCTGCAAGTAACTGATATGAACAAGTAAAAATAGACTTTGTTCGAAAGGGTCTTTTATCTTCGATGCTTTGTCAGAAATCGATCCTAGTTGCCTTTCCAATTTTTTTGGGTCTTCATAAGGCATATAACTAGACCCAGTAATTCGGACAAAATGATCGCGCACCTTTCCGGCATATTTTGGTTCTAAAAGACCATCAGCTAGCAGATAGTGAAGTGTAAAGATTACTTGTTGACTTACTGAAATCTTAGGGGCATTTTCAACTAAATATCGAATTGCCTCTTTATGATTAAGAATCATAATTTTCTCTTCATCCAGTTTACCTTCGGGGGTATCTCCAAAAAGAATTAGACGCTCCGTATCGAGCAAAGAAAATGTATTACCCTCTAGTCTCGATGAATTATATGATAGGTCGATTAACAAACGATTAAAAATTTGATGCGCATATGTCCCTGCAGGATCCTTATCGCTGGCTCGCTTTCCTGCTTGAAATAGCTGCTCTCTTATGGCAGTAGATAGATAAAAGCTACTATTTGGATTATATGAATCAAACCAGATTTCATTATAAGCACAAGGATATCGCTCAAATATAGGCCGTTTTATCTTAGTTATTGCTTTTAAACTTTCAGATCCAAAGCAACTGCTTACATCAATCTCGGGAACACATTTTTCAATGTCTTTGTCTTTCTTCGCGAGGACTAAATATTTTGCCGCTTTGGTTGCTCCCGACTTTAATACAAGACCTTCTTTAATCAATCTGTTCATCCAACGTCTAACAGTACGATCGGTATAAACATCATTTAACTTATCAATGAGTTCTGATAGACTAATCGGCTCACATTCGAGACTAAGCTGGCGTAAAATCTCTAATTTTCGGTCTCGTGGCTTCATAATTATTTTCTCTCACTAAATTCGGACATTTTTAAACAATAAGAACAATTTTATCTAGTTTCCTGTCCGAATTATACTTAATTCGGACATTTTACACATTAAAATTTGTCCCTATTCATGATAATTCGGACAATTTCATGATTGGGGTCATGATTGGGGTCAAGCCTGACATCCTGACATTTGCAAATGTCAGGATGTCAGGCTTGACCCCAATCCAATATTTCTTACAGAATATCATTTTCAATTCGTTATACGTGGATAAATCTCGAAAAACCAGGTTGCATCAATGATAATGGCCGATGAAAAACCGCTCATAACATAATTAAGGCTTTTATCAGGCCGAGACGGCCTGAATACCTTTTATTCGCTTTGAACACTGTCGCAGCGGCTAAACGAGCTTGACTCCAATTACAAAAACCACTCGACTGCACAATGTAGCGACTTGTCCCACTCGCTTCAGCTGCTGCTTGTAAATTAGCCCCTCCTTCCCTGCGAATTTTTGCATCTAACTCCGCGGCAGCACGCATCGATTCCGGCGTATATTCTTTAGGAAGATGGGTCAACATATCAATCACCACTTCCGGTTTTAGACTTGCTATGGAAGAAAATATAGCCTCGCGATCAAGAACATTTAAAATTAAGGGCCTAGCACCCTTTCCGGCTATAATAAGAGCTCGTTCCTTTGATTGTGTGATCCCATAGACCTCATGACCTTCCTGCACAACCATGTCAACTAAGGGTTGACCGATTGCTCCCGAAGCTCCTGCAATTAGAATCTTCATAAGAATGTGACATCCCAGGCTTGATCCCAATCATTAGCAAAAACTTTCTCGACTCTTTCCGTTATTTATTTATTCTTAATTAGTTCTTAACAAAAGAATGTTATAATTTTACTTCTATAAATTTACCGAGGAAAATATGATTTCAAACAATATCCCAAAAAGTTCTCTCTTATCTTTCTGGCATTCATTAAAAGTAAGCACGTCCGAAGGAAACTCTCTTCAAACATCACTTGACGCAACAGTGACGTCATTTGAAAATAGCTACCAACAAAGTGCAAAGACTGTAAACTGGATGATCGAAAACCGCGGTGGCTTAGCAAAGATAGCAGGATTAGCAATTATACCCGCTCAATACATTGCAAATGATCATATCTCATCTAATAAAATTATCAATAGACTTCTAAGCATTGGAATGCGCAATGGCGACATAGAAAAAATAAGCATCCCAATGGGTGATAATAGTATTGAGGGAATCATATGTTATCCAAAGAATTGGAAAAAAGAAGATAACAGCCGCTGTATCGTTTACCATAATCCAAATGGCGTTGCTACTGCTGGTTTTTTTGAGGACGGTAACCTGTCTTGGACACCTGGAGAAATCTTTAAAACTAAAAACTGTCCTATCATTCTATACGACTATCGCGGTGTAGGATTAAATCAAGATGTCACAACAAATTCGTCTTTAAAATTTCATGCTACTTATGAATCCATTATCACCGATGGTCAAGCGGCTCTTAAGTTTGCTCTTACTAAATTTGATAAAGTTGAAGTTATAGGTAGTTCGCTTGGTGGCGGAGTTGCTACTGTCTCTCTTGATCGTCATCTCACTAAAAACCCACTAGACAAAAATCGCATCATACAACTAATTAACCATGATTCCTTCACGACTACTCCTAGAGTAATTTTCCCCAATAATCCACGAATTGCTGACTTTCTAGGATATGTTGTTGGAGCTAATTTAGATGCGATGAATCCGATAAAGAATCTAATTGCCCGAGGCGTCAAAGTTACGGTTCTTTGTCATACAAAAGATCCAATAATTCCTTTTGGGGCACGCATGGGAGATTTCGTACAGACTCTTCCTAAAAAGGCCAATGCCACCGTTTTTGCAAGCCCTCAATACGGCCACGCCAACTTGTCCTCTGACATGGTAGATTTTCTGTAATTTCAATATATTATAATTGGGGTCAGAATTGGGGCCAAGCCTGAATCCCGACATTTGCAAATGTCAGGATGTCAGGCTTGACCCCAATTATGACCCCAATTATTAATTTAATTCTTTAATGAATTCAACTTTTCCTTCGCTTACCTTTGATACGCTTATCGCATTAAGAGATACGTCTCCATTCTTATCAAAACTCCACTGACCCATCGCACCTTCAGAAAAAATATTTATTGAGAATGCTACATCACGTACTAAGGAACGGTCCTTTTTTGCTGCATTCTTAATGGCATAAAGGGCTACTTTCATAGTTTCATAGGCGTAAATAGCATAGAAACTTGGGTCTTCATTATATTTTTCTCTATATTTATCAGCCCATGTTGATTGAGTCCCAGTATAATGGGATAGGGGTATACCACCTGATGTGATATAGGTGCCTTCAGCAGCGTCTTTAGCTTGCTGCAAAAAGAGTGGAGCCATCAGATTATCTCCTCCCATCAATGTCAAACGATCTGCTAATGAGCTTGTACGAAGATGCTTCCATAATAATCCCGCATTATTGCTGGCGTTGATACCGACAAAGACGAGATCTGGCTCAAATCCATCAATCGTTGTTATTAAATCACCGAAATCTGAAGTATATGAATCGATGACATCATAGTTACTATGCAAATTTTTTATCTCAATTCCTAGATTTTTTGCTGATTCAACAAACGCTAAAGCAAGTCCATTACCATAAACATCCCCATCACTAATCACATATGCACTTTTAAGACCTAACTCATGAGCCCATCGTGCAGCAGCTGCCCCTTGAATTTCATCAGTCGGCGCAAGGCGTAAAAAATTTGGCTTGCCAGAAGGTCTGTAAATTTCTGGCTCCGAGAAGGTTCCTTTTCCAGGCTTAGTTAAACCTGGATAAGTAGCGGTAGGACTAATCATTAACAGATCAGCATTATTAAGAATAGGAATAGAAACTTTGGCTGCTCCCGATGGTCCCGGTCCAATGTAAACCATCACATCAGAATCAGAAACAGCTTTAAAGGCGTTGTTAGCTTCTTTAAGAGCATCCCAATGCCCATTAATATCTGAATTATCCCAATCTTCATACACAATATGAAAATGATCGTTTAATACTTCATCTTCTTCTAAGGCCATTTTGAAAGCATTAACAAACGTATCTGTTGTCTTTTTTATGTCTCCTTGGCGTGGTAAAGAAGACACAATTTTCACAGTGCTTTGCGTCTCATGTCCACTCAATGTCGATAAGGGCATGATGAGCAGGAGAACTAAACTGATATTTCGCAAGTAATAGAACATTGTTTTCATATAGTACATCTCCTTTAGTGACTTTTAGCTCTTGCTTCTGCAAGGTCCATAACATGGTCCCAAATGTTGATCCCTATAGCATCTAGGAATACTTTACCAGTATAAAAACTAATATTCACTTCTATAAGATATAGATTTCCACTCTTATCACGACCAATATCAATCCCTGCAACATCACCATTAATAGATTCTAAGGCCTTCTCAGACATTTCAACTAATTCTGAGTCATAAGGAGGAAGTAATGGAGTAACAGTCCCTCCGGCATACAGATTTGTTAAGTAGTGTCCTTTATTGGCTGTGCGATATGTACCACCAATGAATTTAGGCTTATTGCTAATGGGATCGCGAACAACCCAAATACGCATATCTTTCACATTCCCACTCTCATCCGTTTCAAGGTCTATTCTTTCTTCAAGAAGAATGGCTTCTCCTTTTTTAAAGGATTTGTTGAGTAACTCAGCGAGCATTTCTTCATTTTTTACAAGAAACACTCCTGAGCCCGCCCCTCCGTATGGTTTTTTAACAAAGAATGGATAACTAATTTTTTGTTCACTGACAAGATGCTGAACTTCATTTAATGAATATGCCATATAAGTTAAGGGCACCCGAACACCCGCCTTTTTTGCCATCATCAAAGTTCGAAATTTATCCTGAGCGTTTAAAGTCGCTTTTGATCCATTAATGACAGGGATACCAAGAACTTCAAAATAGTCTAAAGCCCTAAAATAGTTATCCGCGGAGGGTTCATAAATATCATCTATTTCCGCTCGAGAAATAATGACATCATAGTGCTTCTCTCCCTCAGTTGAGAGGGTCAATTCCATTGGATTGACGAATTCAATGCGATGACCACGCAATTCAGCTGCCTGGAATAAAAGTTTTTCAGCTTCAGAATCAATATTTTTTTGCTGAGCTTCTTCAATTGTAAGATGTCGAAGGATACCAATACTTAGTTGAGAAGAGTATTCACCCGCAAATCCATTAAAACTAATAGACACTACAAATAGTGCATATAAAACAATTTTATTAAACATAAAAACCTCATTGTTAATTACAGTAAATCAACATTTTACATTATTTATTAATTATATTCAATACGCATAAATATTGACTTATGTTAACATAATGGAAACAATCGGGAGTCAAAAAATGATAAACATTAACAATATTGAAACCTTTATTCTCGTTGTTGAAACGAATAGTTTTACCCGTGCAGCCAAAGCTCGGGGCATAAGTAGGGCAGCAGCAAGTAAACATGTGCAGCAAATCGAAGAAGGGTTTGGAGTAACGCTATTGACGCGTTCAACTAGAGAAATCGCTCTAACAGCTGAAGGGGAATTTATCTATGAAGAATGCCGTCGTATTAAGGAAAGTGTCATAGAAATAGAGGCTATGCTTTCTAGTTTAAAGGAGCAGCCTTCAGGAATATTATCTGTGGTGAGTGGCCCGGTTTTTGCTCATAAATATATCATTCCGTATCTTGGGGAATTCTTAAAAAAATATCCAAAAATCAGCCTAAAATTAGATTTAAAACATCTTATGCCGAACATGCTAGAAGAAAAAATCGATGTGGTTGTTGGTGTTTATGGCTCAGCGCCTCCAGATGCCATTCAGCGTTCTGTGTTACAAACTCAACGTGTCATGTGCGCGACCCCAGCCTATTTGAAAAAGGCAGGAAAACCAAAGAAACCAGAAGACTTATTGAAACATGTGTTTATTATCCATCCCATTCGTCCACATGATTCTAAGATTATTTTAAATGGTGGAAAAGAAATGAATCTGAAGCCTTCAATTATCACAAACGATCAACTAGCTATTAAGCGATGTGTCTTAGAAGGCATGGGAATAGCTTATATTCAACGCCATGTTGTAGGAAAAGAATTACAAGATGGCTCATTGATAGAGGTTCTCCATAACTATATGGATAAAACTGACATTATCTCTATCAATATGTATTACCTTCAGCAACGTCATCTTCACTCAAAAATTCGAGCTTTCATTGATTTCATTATCAAAATAACAAAAGAATCATAATTGGGGTCATAATTGGGGTCAAGCCTGACATCCTGACATTTTCAAATGTCAGGATGTCAGGCTTGACCCCAATCCCTGTCGCAGTGGCTAAACGAGCTTGACCCCAATTACAATAACCACTCAAAATTTCTAGGTTGAAAATTGAAATCCTTCTTTGCTTTTAAATTCGATGCCCCTCTCAATTTAGTGGCGTAATAGACAAAGTCTGCTCCCCTTTCTTTCAACCCCTCTTCCTCACTAATTCGTGAAGGCCTTTCACATCCAATATAACGAGCAAAAGCCGGCAACCATTCTTGCATCATGGAAGGATGATCATTTACCACATTATAAACCCCAGGAGAGCTGTAGATAGCAGATCTCACTGCTTTGGCAGCATCCTCAATATGCACAAAATTCCAAATCCCCTCTCCTTTGCCGATAATAGGAAATTGTTCCTTACGCATTTGATTAGCTACATT
>Ga0207045_1153_pt1 | contig 14161 bp, 13 predicted proteins | sample Alteio_BWMinCont_69_FD_153299 | JGI IMG/M metagenome (GOLD analysis project Ga0207045, IMG submission 153299) | Enriched cells from forest soil in Barre Woods Harvard Forest LTER site, Petersham, Massachusetts, United States -... | ecosystem: Environmental > Terrestrial > Soil > Temperate forest >... | reverse complement strand
TTCGCTATGCTAAAGACTCCTATAAGGTCTTGCCCTTTGATGAAAAAAATCCTTTAATTCCAAAGTCGAATTTTCAAGACTGGAAAGAATTTAATCAGACTGATGGAACCTTTAATGCATTGTTCCCGGTACTTCCACAGCATGTAATTGATAAGATCCCCGACCCTATTACAAAAGAGCCTCGTAAATACGACATGTATGCAGCGGCTGATGAGCGTGGAACAGGGTTCATTATCAGTACAATTACCTTCCCCGGAAAAGTGGATGAAAAGGATGTTGATTCTATATTAAGAAGTGCTGTTAATGATGTGTTAGCAAGAAATAAAGAAAATAAATTAAAAATGACCAAGGTCGGAAAATTCAATGGTTCCGATTCTCTTGATTTTGCTATAGAAAGTAAGCAAGTAACAGTTGCCGGTAAAGCAATTTTGCATAATAATATTCTATACGTTTTAAGCATGGCTGATAAAACAGGTGATTTTGATGCCAATGAATTAAATTTCTTTATAAATGCATTCCATATCATTGATGAAGGTTCGGGATCCCTTAAACCACAAAAGCCTTCAACTATAGAGCCTCTAAAGCCCCTAACGCCGATATCTATAAAGCCATCGCCGCCCAAATCAGATAAGACATCCCTTTTACATAAGGAATAGAAGCATGAAGAATTTGATAGGATTTTGTTTCACTAGTGTTGCTTTAATGGGAACTTTCTATTTAGCAGGAGCATCATCAGCTCCGAGTACAACAAGTTTGCCCGGATCGGTACCTTCAAAAATTCCTCCGGTAGTCTATCCTTCCAAACCTGCTGCGCCGCTTCCAGTTCAGTCGGCTCCGGTTTCTTTACCCAAGCCCGCAGTTCCACCCATGGAAAAACCGTTTGGGATGCCTGGGGTTGTGGGATTGCGAGATGGTAAATGGGAAGGCACCGATTATTTGGGACATTTATCAAAAAATATTACCGTCGATGTTGAGGTGTTAAAGGGCGATAATACACCGGTGAACGTGGATATTTCCACATTGCAGGCTGCTATCGATACCCTTCTTAAAAATGAGGGTCTTACTCCCAAGGCTGAAGTAGCTGAGGGGCCTCCACTTCCATTTTTACATGTACTCGTCATCATCTATCCTGCCGAAAAAGATAAATTCGTCGTATTTACTACCACTCGGTTATTCGAGGAAATTCAAGTTGTCAGAAAAGACTTCAAGCCCGCAGGGTATTGGCAAGGAATTACCTGGGAAAATCAGGATATTTCATTGGCAACTTCAGAGCAGCTGGTAGCTCAAGTGAAAGATTCTACTCAAGCTCTTGTTAAAGCCTTTCTCGAGCGCTATCAACTGTATAATAAGGAAGATATCGATGCGCCACCTAAACCAGCATCAGTTAAGCCCAAAACGTAAGCCTCTACATTGCTTAGAGCGGTCATTCCGCAACGAGAATGCCTTCGCATAGGCGAAAGCGACGGCTGCACATGGCTGCAAGGTCCGCGTCATGTGTTACGAGGATGAGGGCTTTGCCTTGATTATGGGCAAAGTCAAGCAGGAGTTCGTGGATATATTGAGATGTTTGTTTGTCGAGATTGCCCGATGGCTCATCAGCAAAAAGGATGTCTGGATCGTTGCAAAGTGCCCTTGCAATTGCTACGCGCTGTTTTTCTCCGCCGGAGAGCAGTTTGGTGTTGAAATGTTTGCGTGAATCGAGTCCAACCTTTTCAAGCAGCTGACAGGCTCTATTATAAGCAGGGGATCCAGGGGAAATATTGCTTCTGGCAATACTTGCAGGCATGAGCACATTTTCCAATGCTGTATAATCCTCCAGAAGATGAAACGATTGAAAGATAAAAGCTAGATTTTTATTGCGAATTTTACTTTTGTTAAAATTATTCACCGTTTGGCTTGCGATTTCGAGATAGCCTGAGCAAGCTGTTTCAAGCGTTCCAAGGATCTGTAGTAAAGTGCTTTTACCCTCGCCTGAGCGACCCATTATCGCTACTGTATCGCCGCACATGATTGTGAGATCCACACCTTTCAGTATTTGCACGAGGGCGGGATTATAAAAAGCCTTATGAATGGCTTTGGCTTTAAGCACTGGTTTTTGGGAGTTCATAGATTCACTCCGACCTTAATATAGCTGAAGGACGCAACAAGCTGGCTTTAACAGCGGGTACTATTCCAGCCAGTAATGAAATTAGAGCTGTGGCGAGAACGACATACCCTAAAACTTCCATACTGATTTGATTTGGCAAGGTGTTGCCATAAAAAACCGGATTGAACAGATCATAACCCTGGAAGCGACTGATCATATCTACCAGAAATTTTAGGTTTTTTAACGTGATTACCGCTACAATAATGCCTATAATACTTCCACACGCTCCCATGACCATGCCGCAAAGTCCGAAAATAATGGCAATACTTCCAGAAGTAGCTCCCATAGAACGCAGAATGCCGATTTCAATTTTTTTATCGTTTACGAGGATAATAAGCATAGAAATGATATTGGAGCAGGCTACGATGATGATCACCATAGAGATAAGGCTAAATAAGTTCTTTTCGCTATGAAGCTGTTGGATAAGATCTTTGGTAAATTCATATTCCTGATAAGTTTCAATATTCCAATAGGTATCAAGACCTTGTTGTTTAAAGGCTTTCATCAAAGCCGCTTTGATCTTGTGTGCATCGGCCAGATTTTTGAAGCGTACATTAAAGCCATTGCTTTGCAAGGTGTCATCTTGATTGTGCGAGGCCCGGATCAGGCCAGCTAATTGATGACTTGCCAAAATAAATTTGCCCCCGATGGGCATGATGCCCGGATCATAGAAGCCCGCCACGTAGATGGGGATGCGTTGTTCCTGAATGGCGCTTGGAGTGGGGGAGTAGTAAGAAATATAACCTTGGTCACCAACGAGTGTGCCGGCTTCTTTGTAACTACGGGGCACCAGAATACCTTCACCATTTTGGTTATTACCAGGGATGATAATTCTTGAGCCATCGTCAGCAACTTTTGCATGTAAAGAGGAAGGGGGTAGATGGATATCGGCAGAGGTTGATTGCACATATTGCAGGTTTTGCAAATCGTCAGGAGAGAGGGGAAGTAGTGTTTTAGCGATTGCGGTAGTGTTTGGATCAAAGGATCCGATATAAGCAGCTTGCTCTATGAATTGTTGGGTCATAGTGCCTTTAGGATGCTCTTGATCTATTTTGCCATAAGGACGCAACATGCGCAATTTAAGGTTGGCGGCTGTTATCTCATAATCGGTGATGGAGGTTTCGTGGAGTTCAGGCGATGATGCTATGATCTGGTAAACATCCTTGACTAAATCTTTGAGATCGCCGTTTTGATTAAGGTCCGGTTTTACCCAATAGACAGGAGGTTCTTCATCACTATCTGGATTATAAGGATTGGCCTGTTCAGCAAGCAGTTTTTCACCAATTGTCTTATTAGTGAAGTCGGCTTGCGAGCTGATGCTATCAACCTGGTAATAAAAAGAATTGTAGTATTTTTCCGTAGGAGTGATACGTATAGGTGCTGTGAGGGCGATGAGTTTGTCGATCCAACTGTTTTCAAGTCCGTCTTTAACAGAGAAGAAAACGACAATCAGCCAGACGACAAGCGCTATGACCAGCATTGAAACTAGGCTGATAATGGAAACTGAGAGCTGCCGCCATCTTGGAATGAGGTATTTGCAGGCGACGGACAGCTCGAACATGCTTTGACTCGCTATGTTATAGGTCTTTACTTACTTTCCTTGAATTCAACATGTTTACGCACGATCGGATCGTATTTATTACGTGACAAGCGATCAGGAGTATTGGTTTTGTTTTTTTCTGTGTAATAATGATGAGGGCTTTCTGTGCTCTTCATTTTTACTTTTTCACGTTTTTTAGCCATTGTAAATCTCCGGTACTACTAGTTCTTAAGAGCTTCTATCATAGCTGATCAGTCAGATTGTTGAAAAGAAAAAAAAGTAGCGAGTTTAATAGAATTCGCGATTCGCCAAATAATTTGTTGAATGAACGAAATGGGCAAGCCAGATGGACGAAATGGACTAGATGGACAAAACCAATGGACAGGGTATGGACAAAGCATGGACAAATGGACTGAGAACTTTTTTCTATAAAAAAAGTCTATTATGGGAATCCCTTGTCCATATTTGGTAAAAAAATTAGTTGCGAAAATGCCTGCAGCTATTCCCTGGAGTGGTTTAAGAGACTAGCCCCGGCTTTCAAGCCGGGGAATCAAGAAAAAAATGCATAAACCCGAAGGGGTGACACAAAACGTTCTGGAATAAAGAAATACCCTATTCAATAAACACATATTTTGTGTTACGATAAGACATTTAGCCTAAGATATTTACACATAAATATATCAGGCTGAAGGTCTGACATATAGTGCTGCTACCCCGTGAACATGTACGTGGAATAATAGTTTGTTTTTTAATCTGCTATTGTTATAATTAATAATATAATAATATGACTATTAAAGGCGCCATAAAATGCAGAAATATTAACAAAAGGAGAGTGTATGTCTTTACCATTGGAACCAAGTAATAGACCAGCTGAATACGTGAATGTAACAAAATTTTTAAATCACTATGTTGCTACTCATACAATAGGAAAAGAAAAAACTTTCATTATGAAAGATCTTGTAAAGGATGAAAGTGTCGCCCAAGCTGCAGCTGAATCATTCAGTAAAGATAACCACATCTTATATATTCCTAATGTCGATGAAGAAAAACGGCCTATATATACAATTCTTAAGCATGGCAAGGAATGGTTTCCTGCCGAATTGCAAGGAGATAAGACTGTTTTGTTAACTGGCCGTAAATCTGCAGAGCTTGGTCAACAGAGTTTGGGAGGAACCCAAGAAGAGGCAATACATGCAGCGAATTTGATAGCTTTTAACCACAAAGGGCTTTGCTTTCCTTCTATTGGCATCGCTTTGAGCGATGATAAAAAGAATCCTTAAAATGCAATTCGCGTAGCCGCTTGGAGTTCAAACGTATCTCCCTTACCTTTTTTCTTAAATACATGGTAACCGAGACCGGCAATCATCGCAGCATTGTCCAGGCTAAGGCCAGCTGAGGGCCAAAGTAAATTCAAGTGGGGAGCTTGCTCTGAAAAAAGTTGACGCAGGGTCTTGTTGTTCGTGACTCCTCCGCCAAAAATAAGGGTGTGGCAGTTATGTTCTTTTGCGGCAAGTAGAGATTTACTGATAATATCTTTAAAAGCTGCATGTTGAAAGGCAGCTGCCACATCAGCTTTATCTTGTTCACTCAGCTTGCTCTGTTCGGCGGTTGCATTGCAGTTTTGACCTCTGATACCGTAAAGAACAGCTGTTTTGAGTCCGCTAAATGAAAAATCCAATGGACTTCCCTTAACTTTCCCAGGTTTAAAGTCGAAGCGAAGTCGATCGCCATTTAAAGCCAAGGCTTCAATTTGCGGCCCCCCGGGATAGGGCAGATCCATCATTCTAGCTACCTTATCAAAGGCTTCGCCTATTGCATCATCAATTGTTTCGCCAATAAGTGTATAGCTTCCGACATCATCCATGCGGACCAGAGCAGTGTGTCCACCGGACAAGATGACGCCCATGCAAGGAAATGTGATGTTTTGGGGATGCGACATAAGAGCTGCATAGAGGTGGGCTTCGATATGATTGACACCTACAAACGGTTTATTAATTGCTAATGAAAGCGTTTTAGCAGCAGTTAGTCCAATGAGTAAGGCCCCGATTAATCCCGGACCATATGCTACAGCAATAAGATCAATTTCCTGTAAAGTCACCTTTGCTTCTTGAAGGGCTTTTTCGATTACAGGAATAATGACATCAACATGGCGACGGCAGGAAAGTTCAGGTACGACACCTCCGTATTCGGCATGCAGATCAATTTGAGAAGTAACAATATTGGACAAAATATCGCGTCCATCTTTAACAACAGCGCATGCAGTTTCATCGCACGTAGATTCTATTCCTAAAACGAGCATTATATGCCTTAAAAATTATTGGGTGAAATTAAATGTAGCGTAGGCTTTAGCCTGCGCTTGTTTGTACAGGTTTTAACCTGTACTCGTTTTAGAGGGTTTTAACCCTCTTTTGAGACAAATAATCCCAATTGCCATGATTAAGCCGACCTTGTGGGTTAAAACCCACAAAAACGAGTACAGGTTAAAACCTGTACAAACAAGCGCAGGCTAAAGCCTACGCTACATTTCCCAACTTAAAAGATCCTTGGCTGCGTCTTTATCCACAATCCATAGGGCTTTATGACTTGGGGTGCCTACGCGTTGAATAGGTAAGACATCGGGATTATAGGGGGCAGTGAGCACCAACTTTAACATGGCTGCCTTACTCTCCCCAATGACATAAATGGCTATATATCTGGCAGAATTAATACATTTATAAGTTAACGTCATTCGCCACGTGTTTTTTTGAGGGACATAGTTGGCGACTACCAATCGGTCAACGGAATGTAAGGCAAGCGTTTTGGGAAAGAGAGAGGCCGTATGACCATCTTCACCCATTCCTAGCATAATCAGATCAAATTCACCGGATGGAAGTATAGTTCGAATTAATTCTTCGTACTTTATTGCACTGGCCTCTATATCCAACTCTGCAGTCATTCTAAAAATATTTTTATCCTGAATCGGCAAGCTGTTCAACCCCGCATGCATGGCCATGTGGTAATTGCTATCGGGATGATCCGGCGGCACACTGCGCTCGTCGCTCCAGAATATCCGCACCTTATTCCAATCGATCTGATTGCAATAAGGTTCTTTTGCAAGGAGTTCAAAAATGGCTTTAGGGGTACTTCCTCCGGAAAGGGCAATTGTAAAGACTCCTCTTTCGGCAATTGATTCGTTAGCTATGGCAATTAACTGTTCAACAGCAAATATCACAGTCTCTTTAGCATTTCCTGGCAGAACGATATTACGACGTTCATCATAGTTCTGAATATGTTTTTTCCAGTCATTTTTCATAAAGCTGTGCTGTCCATTTTGGAAATTATTTTTAGCATGTCGCAATAATGATCGCTTAATTTTTGATAGAAGATTTCTTTTATAAATGTCATGCCTTGGTGAACATCAGGCAAAGGCAGTGTATAGGGGAGCTCACATTGTTCATGTGAGGAAATATGAACTACTACCTGTGAAAGGGATTGCTTGCGGGAAATATAAAATGTATAGCCGTCAATGGTATCCAATTCGATGGCAATGATGGCACCAGGGGGGAGTTTGTCATCGGTTTGAGCGCATAAAGCCACAATAGAGGGATGTTCTTTGGTAGTAAAGCTGATAATTGTCATTCCATCAATTTTTTCCGTATTGCAATAATTCCATTTAAGGCGCGAAGCCAGCCATCCCTGGAGATAGATAGCTCGAATTGCAGGGTGATAAGACATTTCTGTTTTGGCATCATTATACGTTATGCGAAGTGATTTGCATTTTTGTAACACGGAAAGTCTTGAAGGGGTGTCGAAAAGCTGACCGAGCATATCGCGCCAGTTACTCACAAGTGCCCAGTTAATATCCATGACATCCATTTTAAGCATATTCAAGTTGTGAAGCATCTCTTCACTGAATTGATGCAAATCCTCCGAACATTCTGAATCAAAGATAATACGCGATGCGTAAGGCTGCAATGCAGGAAAAATAATGTGTTCTTTGAACGGTGTTTGACTCCACAGCAGATAAACAGGTAAGTCCGGCACTATATGGGGGACGACGATATAAGGTACGCGGGCTAATTCACTTTGAGATGATTTTATGGTGATCTGATCGCAAACAACCATTGTGCCTTCTCGCCCGCTTGTGACATTGGCGACGTCAACATGCAGATGTTTGCCGGGTTGGTTTTCTCCCTGGATAAAAATAATGCGGCATGGGAATTTATCAAGGATATTGTCGATGAGTTCCTGATGATATTTTATTCTTCTTGGCTCATGGGCATAGATAATCAGGGTAAACAGGCAAGCTTTGATTTGCTTCTTGTCTTTGGGCGATTCACAAAGCTTTTCCAGTGATTTTTCTATATCGGGTATCTGGATGTCCAATGCTTCTGTCATTTGTTTACCTCAAATTAGTCTCCATTTTCGTCCTTCTCCGGCCACCAAGGCATTAGCCGCGGTGGGCCCCCAAGTGCCTGCTGGATAATTGGGGAAACCACCAGGGGATTCATCAGCCCAATGCTGGATAAGGGGGGTGAGCAGGCGCCAGGAGGCAAGAACTTCGTCAATGCCTGCAAAGAGGGTGTTGTCGCCTGCCATGCAGTCGCAAATCAGTCTTTCATAGGCTTCCGGAGGGGTGGCTCCAAAATATGAGCCATAAAGGAAGTCCATCTTTACAGGCTGAATTAAATTGCTCAATCCCGGAATTTTACAGTTCATTTTTAAAGAGATTCCTTCATCGGGCTGAATGCGGATCACCAAAATATTGGGTTCGTTTTTTTGTGTATTTGAATTGAAGAGGTATCCTGGAGCGTCTTTAAATATGATGGATATTTCAGTGGCCCGTTTGGGGAGTCGCTTGCCGGCACGCAAATAAAAGGGTACGCCGGCCCATCGCCAGTTGTCAATTGTCAGTTTCAAAGCAGCGAATGTTTCAACTTTGGAATGTGGATCAACATTATCTTCCTGCCGATATCCACGAACTTCTTGTCCTTCAATGAATCCCGGACCATATTGTCCTCTTATGGCGACATCATCGAGATTGTGCAGGGGGAGGGGACGGATGGATTCCATTACCTTGACTTTTTCATCGCGTATGGCTTCGGCTTTAAAACTGGTGGGGGGTTCCATAGCGACCAGGCAAAGCAGTTGCATCATATGATTTTGGACAATATCTCGGAGCATGCCAGCCTCTTCCCAGAAGCGGCCTCGTGTGCCCACGCCGATCTCTTCACTGACGGTGATTTGCACATGATCGATGTGATGGTTGTTCCACATTGATTCGAAGATGGAATTGCTGAATCTGAAGACCAGCAGATTTTGAACCGTTTCTTTTCCAAGATAATGATCAATGCGATAGATCTGGTTTTCGTTTAGGTGTTTGGTAAGATCTTTTTGTAGCTCTAAAGCAGAGGATAGATCGTGACCAAAAGGTTTTTCGATGATGACCCGCGACCATTTATCTTGCACCTGATCGACATCATAGATGAGTTTGTGTTTATTAAGCTTTTCAACTATTAAAGGGAAAAAGCTGGGTTGCGTCGATAGATAAAAAACCCGGTTTCCCTTTGTATTGAACTTTGTATCGAGATCATGCAAGACTTTTGCTAGCTCTTCATAACCTTCGTCTTCATGAAATTCGGACTGATGATAGAAAATTTGATTGCTAAAGGTATTCCATAATTCTTCGTCAATCGGTCGATTTCTTGAAAATTTGTTGATAGCGGTGTGCATTTCCTGGCGAAAGGTCTCATGACTTTTCTCCCTTCTGGCAAAACCCACGCAAACAAAGTGTCCGGGGAGTTGCCCATCACGTGCGAGGTTATAAAGGGCCGGCAACAACTTGCGGCCTGTTAAATCACCGGTGGCCCCAAAAATAACCATAACACAGGGAGCGACATTGCGTTTGGGTCGGCTGGTCTCTTCGAGTAAATTCATTGTGGGGTGGCTTGTCATAATCAACCTTAGCGTTAATCGTGTGTGTTAACAAAAAATTACAACTATTGCAAGACAAAATGTGAAAAAGAGAAATGTGTAGTCCATTAAGTTGTGCTCGTTATTCCAGCCCTACAGGCTGAGCAAAAATCGCAGCGCTTCTTTAATTGCCTCCAGATTCTAGCAAGAGCAGCAGAAGAAATCAATATTTATGGTTGATTCAGTTAATTCGAGAAATTTGAATGCAATTATAAATTTATATTGACGAATACCGAAAGTAATGAAATTGACTGTGGATAAAATGAACAAAAAAATTATTTCTATGTTTCATCAGCATTGATTAGCTGTTTTAAAAATAGGCCTCCATTTTTCGCTGTCGAATACTCCTCTGCGATTGCACTATGTAAATGTTCTTGCACGGTATCAAGTGTTTTTTGGATATCATCAATTGAGGCAGTAGTTCTTGATAGTTCAATGAGAGATGTTCGCGATAATTGTGCACCCTGATTACTTTGATCTCTCTGTTCAATATTATTAAATCGACTATTATTAATGATGTGTTTTGTTATAAGTTTTTGGTATGCTTCATTAATTTTAATCTGATCTTTACCGCCTTTCTTTGCATTTTTAATTAGAGTTTTGATGTTATTTATATCATTTAAACACGGTAATGTATCATTATCATTTTGAGCTTTTAAGAAGACAGCAATTCGTGTTCTACCTTCATAAGTTTGTAAAAGTGTTGCTATGTCCATTGGACTTTTTTTTACTGCCGCTTTAATAATAGCTTTTTCAAGAGGCATAACAGCTTCTTTAGCCATAAAAAATGCCTGCGCAGCCTTCCCAAAAGCCTTTGGGTTTTTTGTCTTGTCGTTTTTAAGTGCATTATAAGTATTTTCAGCCTTAGTAAGAGCAGTTCTAGCTTTAGTAAGAGGATCTTCTTTAGAAGTAATTGCTTTCCATAAATCTTTAAAGAAACTAGCAGCAGATCTGCCAACTTTTTGCTGCGTGGGAAGATTAGTATTGGAAGTAGAAGATGCTCTATGTGATGTGGACACTTTATCTGATGCGTTTAATCTATCTTTACCTATAGATTCGCTAGCTTGGCGTGCAAATTTAGGAGCCATGGGGGTGGCAGAAGGAGAAGGTGACACATTTCCCACTCCTGCAACAAACACACTTATACTTTCCCTCGGGGTGATAGAACCCGTTTGTTGAAACGATGTACTGGCAGTCGAATCAGCACTTGTTAATCGGTTTGTAGGTTCTGTCATATATCCTCCTTAAAGAAAACAATTACATTAAACCATCTATACAATCATCATTATTCCAACTATTACATATTATCATTATATCAATAAATATTATTCAATTCCAAATTGTTTTATGAAGTGTAACTATGCTGACGGCCTGGTTACATTGTTTTTCGACGGTGTTCACGTACCACAGTGAGAATATTCGGTCAAAATCTTAGGAATAAAAAAATGATAATAAATCTAACCAGGGATCTGGTTCCTCTTTCTTGCCTCATTCTATTCACATTCCTTAAGCCAGAGAATAGTGGCCGAAAAGGTGAACGCCGCCTGTTTTTCCCGAGCTTGGTTGTGTAGTCCATTAAGTTGTGCTCGTTATTCCAGCCCTATAGGCCTGAGCAAAAATCGCAGCGCTTCTTTAATTGCCACCAGATTCTACCAAGAGCAGCAGATGAAATCAATAATAATGAAATCACTTTGAGTTGTAAGCGAATCGCCTGAGCAAACGATTGTTGGGGCAAAGCTTCTTGCGGGTGAGTGCAAAAAATGTGCAAAGTCAAAGTTTACGATTCCTTAGCATAATCTTTTTGTAAATTTTTAAAATCTTGAGATTTTTTAAATACATCGCAAACCATTACATCTGATTGTATTTCCACTTGTTTTAAAAAACCCCTCATATCTATAATATCTTCTTTAGTAACATCTTTATCTTTTATTTTATCAGCTAAGTTATTAAATTCAGCAATTAGGGGTCCTCCAACGTTAACACTATTAGCTGTTATATGCGCATCTATAATTTTCATATAATCGCTTTTGATTTGATTGTATAATTCCTTATCATCATCTTTTGAATTTAGAGCCAGTTCTATTTTTGGTTCTATCGAGCTAAAGTCATTAAAAAATTTTGTAGACTCATCATAATATCCTTTTCTTGCGGCATCATCAAGAGCTAATTTGCCACCAGCCGTTTTATAAAGTAGATATACACCCGCGGCATCACCGCGGTTAATTAAGCCAATATTTTTTCTAATACTCTCAGCCTCAGGGTCATTGCTTGGACTTACCTTAGGAGCTGATATAGTTTTAGTGTCAATGTTTTTACTTATAATTTGTTGATCAAAGCTAGAAATAAATTTGTTTTCCTGGTCTTGTGCAGCTTCGGATTCAGATGTTGAGGTTCTTGAAGTCTTTCTTTTAAAAAGACTTGTAAATTTTTGCCATTTAGTAGTAGTAGAAAGAAGAGAAGATGTTTTATGTGAAGATTGCGACGTTCTCGCTTCTTCTGGGCTTCTTGAGCCGGAAGAAGCTCTAGAAAAAAAACCACGAAGTCTGCTTGTCATAGAGGTTTGGGGATTTTGGGAAATTTCTCTTCCAAAAACTGAATTACTCAATGATGAATGAAACGTTTGCGATTGTTGTTGCTGAACGGTTTGCGAAGTGTTTGAATAATTGGTTATATCTTTATTGCTGGAATCGTTAGAAACAGGCATAAAGCCTCCATTAATTTCAATAATAAATAAAAACTATTGCGAGCAACACTACTATGTTTTATTATACAACAATGCTGATTTAAATAAATATTTTAATAATAAGAATTTTCAAAAATTATCAAAATTTATAACAACTATTTAATGATATTTAATAAAATTTAAAATTTAATTGATATCAGTTCTATTATTTTTTTACTCTTGGTATTCGGATTAGTTCAAAGGAGAATATGTCTGATATCGATCGAAGTTTTTGATCAATGAATTTCCAGTTTGTTTTTAGGAATATTTATTATTTAGAAGTATGGATCCTAAAGGATTTGACGTATACACCTCTCGCATACCTTTTAATACATGTTCTTGTAGATCGTTTATGCCCCTTTGAACACCCATAACTCCGTCCTCCGGGTTTAGTTGCTGAAAAGCTGCCATACGATTAAAATCAGACATATTAACCTGCATTTTACCATCTATCCAGATATGACTTACTATAATTTCATTATAAGCATTCATTATTTCTTCTAATTTGCTTCCATTTTTTATAAGCGTATTACACGCATCTAATTTATCTAAACACGTTATGTTTTCAAAACTATACGTTGCTTTGAAAAAGACCTCAATTTCCATTCTACCAGCTTTTGTTTTCCAAAGTGCTGCCATATTGATAGGTTTAGTAGCTAATGCAGCTTTAATAACAATTTTTTCTGCTTGATCAACACCTTCTTTAGCCTTGAAAACATTAGCTTCAGCCTTAGTAATTGCGCGTTCATTTTGAGGAACAGCAGCTTTAGCTTCAATAAGAGCTTTTTCAGCTACATCAACTTTAGTTTTAGCCTTAGTAACAACAGCTTGAGCCTTAATAACAGGAGCTTGAGCCTTAGTTAAAGCTTCCTCCTCCCTTAAAAGATTTTTTTTAACGGTAGGAGTCAGTTCAGTCCTATTTGATTCTGGAGTTATTACGGTTTCTTTATCTTTTGGGGAGGTGGTGGTCATTCTTGGCTTAAGACTTTGGGTATTAGATAAAGCGCTTTCTCTTCGAATTCTTGCTTCAATTAGGGTAGCTGTAGTAGTAGGTGGAGGAGGTACATTACTAGCTGTACCAGAAGTTATTTTTCCTTTTAAGCCTTTGCAAAAATTACTAAAAAAATTGCTGATTTTTTTTAGAGTGGTGGGATTGGTTTTAGGGGTAGAAGATACGGCATTTGGAATTGGCGTTGTTCCCACATCTCCAATTGTTGTTGAGGTTGATGAAGGCCTATAGGCAAAAACATCGCGCCAAGCCTCAGTAGGCTTTTCAGAGGTGCTAACCGAGGTGTTATGAGCAACGGTTCCTCCTATAGAAACACTCCTCCCCCTATATGTTGTAGATATTCCTTCTAGAGTCTGCGTGCTCTGCTGCTCTTGGGGAGCCGGTTCAACCTTATGTAAATCAGTGGAATAGTCAGCACTCATAAGATTTCCTAAGAATGTAATAATTTATATGGGTTATACTTAAACCTAACTGTACTTTAGTTATATATCATTAATTATATACTAAAATATATTTTATTGTATTTTTTTATTTTTTTTTATTGCATAAAAGGATAAGACATATGGACCAGATAGACGAATGGACGAAATGGACAGTACAAATGGACAAAACCTATGGACAGAGGATGGACAAATATGGACAAGAGACTCTTTTTTGCGCTGTCTCTCCTAGGCCACTGTTTTATGGTGTACTAACTTAGAAATTTGCCCTGAATGTCTTTAAGTAGGATATTTTTTTTGTAAATCTATAAAATCTTGAGAATTTTTAAATACATCGCAAACAATTAGATTT
>Ga0207045_1152_pt1 | contig 14194 bp, 9 predicted proteins | sample Alteio_BWMinCont_69_FD_153299 | JGI IMG/M metagenome (GOLD analysis project Ga0207045, IMG submission 153299) | Enriched cells from forest soil in Barre Woods Harvard Forest LTER site, Petersham, Massachusetts, United States -... | ecosystem: Environmental > Terrestrial > Soil > Temperate forest >... | reverse complement strand
TGAAGACGGAATTGTCCAGTATCGACGGTGGGAAAGAAGTCATTCCCCAGCACGCGAACAAGGGAAACGCTCGCCAGACAGAAGAGGACGAAACAGGCAGCGAAGATCGCACGATGATCCAGACAGAGCTGAAGCAGAGAAGAGTAGCCCCCCTGAAGCTTGGCGAAGGCTGCTTCAAAGCGATGATGCAGTCGGGCGAACCAGCCCGACTCGGCCTCGGAGGCGCCACCGCGTTTCCTTTCGACTTCTTTCCGCAAGAGAAACATCACGAGCGTTGGGATGATGGTGCGCGAGAAGAAATAGGATGCAAGGAGAGCAAACACGACCGCCTCAGCCAATGGCACGAAGAGATACCTTGGCACGCCGCTAAGGAAGAACATCGGGACGAAGACGATGCTGATGCACAGGGTCGAGACAAACGCAGGTACTGCGATTTCCTGGGCGCCATCGAGAATAGCTTGACGAAGATCTTTGCCTGATCCGAGTTGACGCTCGATATTTTCGATCTCCACCGTCGCGTCGTCGACCAGAATGCCGACCGCCAGTGCGAGTCCCCCGAGGGTCATGATGTTGATCGTTTCTCCAAGCGCGCTAAGGATCAGCACCGACGTAAGGATCGATAGGGGAATCGAAACGCAGATGATGAGCGTGCTGCGCCAGCTTCCGAGGAAGATGAGAATAAGGATGGAGGTCAAGCCCGCGGCGATTAGGCCCTCGCGCAGCACGCCTTGCAATGAAGCACGTACAAAGATGGATTGATCGAGCAGGGGCCGCATGACCAGTGTGGAAGGCATTGAGGCGTCGATCCGCGGAAGCAAAGCACGCACGCCAGAGACGATGGCCAGGGTTGAGGCATTACCCGCCTTCTGAATACTGAGGAGAACGCCGCGCTGCCCATCCTGCCGCACGATGTTCGTCTGCACGGCATATCCATCCCGCACATGGGCAACGTCGTGCAAGTAGACGATTGCTCCGTTCACAGACTTTACCGGAAGATCGTTGAGTTCTTTTACCGTGACGGGTGTGCCATTCAGGCCGACGTTATATTCCGTCGAATTAATCTTCGCAGTGCCGGATGGAAGAATGACATTCTGAGCATTCACGGCATTCACGATATCGGTAGCGGACAATCCCTTGGCTGTCAGTTGCTGCGAATCGATATCGACCATGATCTGTCGAACTTTGCCTCCATACGGAATGGGGACAGCAGCTCCGGGAATGGTTGCGAGTTGTGGGCGGATGAAATTCGCTCCGAGATCGTTCAGTTGCTGCTCTGCGAGGCCCTGTCCGCTCAATCCCAATTGCAGGATCGGCACCGTGGATGCGTTATAGCGGATCACCAGGGGAGGAGTGATGCCGGGAGGCAACTGCTTCACCGTAGCCTGAGCTTCTGCGATCACCTCTGCAATCGCCCCATCGACATTCGCGTTCGGCTGGAGGTACACCTTTACAACGGCAACACCATTCAGGGATTGCGAGTCAATATGCTCGATGTTGTCGACCGTCGTCGTTAAAGCGCGTTCATAGATGGAGGTGATGCGGTTTTCCATCTCCGTCGGAACAAGCCCGGTATAGGTCCAGATGATGCTGACAACGGGTACATTGATGGACGGAAAGATGTCCACGGGGGTGCGCAAAATCATCACCGGCGACACTAGAAACAAGAACAACGCCAGAACGACGAAGGTGTAAGGGCGTGAGAGCGCTATTCTGACAATCCACATCGCAGTCCTCGTAGTGCATGGAGGTGGTGCAGGAATCCATACATTATCTTCAGCACTAACGTTAGCGGGAGACGCACCCCCTTTGACACGCGAATGTAGGTGTAAGGCAATACACCCGAATGGGTGTATCGGGAAAGCTAGAGATGAAGTATGCCGCGCCGCATGGCAATCGTGACTGCTTCTGTGCGATCGTTTACTTCGAGCTTCGCGAGGATATTCTTGACGTGCATTTTGACAGTGTCTTCGGCGATAGATAGCTCCGCACCGATTTCTTTGTTCCGCTTACCACGAGCCATCAGGGCGAGCACTTCAAGTTCACGGGGGCTCAACTTTTCTGAGGCAAGATGTTGTGCCAGTCGCTGTGCGACTTCAGCTGGAATGTGTTTCTTGCCTGCATAGACTGACCGTATCGCGCGGACCAACTCATCCCGGCCAGTGCCTTTGACGACATAACCACTGGCGCCAAGGGCAAGGGCCCGTTCAATATCTGCATCGCCCTCGAGCGAAGTAAGTACGAGAATCTTCGCTTTGGGGAATATCGTAAATATCTTTTCCATGACCTCGTATCCCGACATGTCGCGCAGGCGCAGGTCGAGAAGTAATACATCAGGCTGCAGCGCGGAATAAAGCTCGATCGCATCCTGCCCTGAACCAGCTTCCCCTACAAGTTGCACGTCGGCCTGAAGAAGCAATATGCCCGCCAGCCCTTCACGGACGATTGGATGATCGTCCACGCAAAATACACGAATGGGCTTCTGATTCATCGCCGATCCTCTCTTCCCGAAAGTCTGCGAAGTAACCCTCGGAGACCTTGGAATAACGCGGAATGGGGCATTCTTTCCTGCGACTCATATGCGATCTGCGCCGGAACGCGCAGAATCCATTGTGTGCCGGTAGAAGGCGACGAACTGACAGAAAGCGATGCGCCGATGCGCGTGGCTCGCTCTCGCATACCAGGGATACCGAAGTGGCCAGGCTTGCCTCTATGTAGAATGACTTCGCTAATTCCCGGACCGTTGTCGTGGACTATCAATTGATGGTAGTGATCTCCATATTCGGAGTTCACGATAACGTTGTTCTGGCCAGCATGCCGGATGGCATTTCTCAGCGCTTCCCGTGCGATCTGTACCATTTCCTCGCCGGGGACGGGTTGGATCGGGCGTTCTTTTCCAGAGCTGATGATTGGTATGGTCCCTTGCGATCCGGTCATGCGCTGAACTGTATCTCTCAGCGTACCCTCGATATCGGCATTGCTAAAAGGCCTCTGTCTGAGGATGTGCAGGGCACTCCTGCCGTTTGCCAGCGCCGTTCGCGACAAATCCAGAGCGCGCAGAAGAGGACCCTTCGCGGTAGATTCGGGAGACGTCACCTCGTCTGCGATCTCCAACTGTAGACTGATGCCCATCATCTCCTGGACGAGATTGTCGTGAAGGTCCTGGGCAAGCCGAGTACGTTCTGACATCCTCACTTCGAAGCGGGACTGAAGTTCTCTCGCAGACGATCGCACACGCAGGCGATATAGCACGAACGCGAGCAACGACATCAAGAGTACGGATAGAATAAGGAACCATCGCGTCTCATAGAAAGCGGGCAGGAGCTCGAACGTGATGCTGTCTCCCGTTTCGTTCCAGATTCCGTCGTTGTTTGCTGCGATCACCAGAAATCGATAATGGCCGGGGCGCAGGTTTGTGTAGAACGCGTTGCGCCTTGTTTCTGCATTCTGCCAATCAGATTCAAAACCTTCCAGCCGGTATCGGAATTGTACTTTTCGAGGCTCGGAGAGACTGATACCGGTGTAAGAGATCTGCAGATTCTGAGTATGCGGACCAATCTTTAAATCGCTTGCCGAACCCAGGCTTCGACCATCCGCGATGAGATCCAGGATGTGAACCGGTGGGGCAACCGAGTTACGACGCATACGCGAGAGGTCAATCATGCCAACGCCCTCAGACATGGACACCCAGAGACGACCATCGGACGAGAAAGCGACCGGTTCGTTGCCGTATGATTCCGGATTACTCTTTAGTCCATCGCCGTCATCGTAGAAGTCGTACCGTAGTTGCTGGGATTTTGGAGAAGGATGCAATAAATCGTTGATGCTGAGTCGCGCGATACCCGTACTGTATCCAATCCAGAGGTTTCCGCTCTGGTCAGGGAGAGTCCATATCAATCGGTTCCCAGGAAGACCGGACTCGTAGGTCCAGTGACGAAAGCGTTCCCCATCAAAATAGGCGAGTCCATTGTCGGAGGCTATCCACATAGTCCCGTCTGGCTGCGGGGATAGGAACCGAATCGCTCCACCGGTCAATCCATTCGCAGAGGTAAAGATGTGGGAGCCTGCAGGCGGGCGCAGAATTACATCGCCATTCTCCAGTCCAAGCCATACCTGATCTCGCTGACCGCCTTGCAAACTGGTAAGAGTCTGCCCGGCCAACAAGGGCTCGTTGATGCGTTCTGGAGCAGAGTTATCTTTCCAGTGCCATAATCCAGTCTGCTGTCCGTACAACCATAGATCACCGGCTTCCGATTTAGCCATTTGCTCGGTATGCGGCGTGTTTGGGAATGGTTGTAGCAGACCGATGTTACCGTGAGAGAACTTTTGTATCCCGGTGTGTGTGGCGATCAAGAGGGCGTCATCTTTGATTGGAAGCAAACCAGTTATGGGCGTTCCCTTTAGCAACGTCCTATGCGGAGCTGCTGTGCCCGCAAAATGTTCAAGTCCTAACCGGGAACCAATCCACACGCCGTCGTCTTGAGCAGTGGCCAGCGAACTGGCAATGTCTGACAATAATCCATCGCGAAGATCATAGGTGACGAACTTATCCTGTCTCAGCCGGGAAAGACCATTCTGAGTACCCGCCCAGATATTACCTTCACGGTCCTCAAAGATGTCCCAAATGTGATCGCTGGGAAGTCCTGTCGAGCGCGTATAGTGTTGCACCACTCCACTTGGAGGAATTCTGAAGAGTCCGGTGTTCTCAGTTGCTATCCATGTGGCTCCGCTGGCGTCACGTAGGACTTTTCGAACCAGTACTCTTTCCTTTGAAATCGCGAGCAGCGCTCTTCCGGTCGGTGAACGATCCTCCGTCAGCTCTTCGGCCACCGCAGGATGATTTGCAGCGGGCATGGGTAACTCGTTCCGAAGAGCGGATGAAATCGATGAAAGATCCTTCTCTTTGAGTCGGACAATTCTATTGCGTGTTTCTACCTGGAGGGTTTGATCGTTTAGTTCCTCAATATGCTCGATGGGAGATCCAAGCACAGCGCTGATTTTCACGCTCCCGCTCCACCTGACTAAAAGGCCAGTCGCTGTCCCGACCAGAAGAGCACCATTAGATTTTATGGATTCCAGAGCGGTAACTTGCCCGAGTGCTCCAAGGCTGCCCGGCAACTCTGATTGAATGAACTGGAAGCCATCGAAACGGATGAGTCCGTCCCCGGTACCGATCCAGAGGAATCCGTCTGTTGTTTGGGTAATACTATACACCGTCGTAGAAGGCAGCCCATCCTTATGCCCCCAATTCGTGACAGAGAACTGCTGAGCTGATATCTGTTCTGTCAGGAGAAACAATCCCGCCAGACACATCTGCGCAAACTTGTTGACGGTCCATGAAGACAGACGATTCATCAAGATGATTGTATGAGGCGCAAAGTAAGAGCAACAAATGTGTTTGACACTGTGTCAATCATTTCTTTCGTCCATTGTGCAGATGACGCCTCATTAGGCGTGCGAGCCGACGTTTGCTATAGAGGCGGCGAGCCCAGCTTGCGGACACCTTTGACCCGATGGATGCCGGCCGCCAGTTCAGGGCTCAACAGACCAGCGTCAGCCGACTCGTAAGCTAGCCGACCGCGTCGAACCCTCGACCTAATATCAGAGAGTCTGGCCATTCTGGCACGACGGTGCCAAAGCCCGTCGATCTGGATTGTCAGGTGAGCACGTCAACAGCCCTGCGAAAGCAAACCTGTATGCTACGGCCTGCACTTGTTGATGTTGCGGCCGGAAATGATTTCTTGTACCCAATCAAATGTTGCGGAGGGCAATCCTGCACCCTTGCAGCAGCTGCGCATAATCATACGAATCGTTTTTCTCCCGCATCCCTACGTTTTCCGTCATATCTGTTAAGTAGGCTTCCACATTCCTGCAGCCGATTGCGAACAGTTCCTGCATGCTCATGTGGTCATATTCGTCGTTTGCCGTCAATTTATCCATTGGCGATCGTCTATCCAATTTCCACACGCTCAGACGGCCGATGCCCCCCATAGTTCCTTCGGTGACTAGATATTGAGAATCCCGACTAAAACCCAGACTTGTTATTTCGTCGGAGCTCATGCGGAAGCTCTCACTGTGTGTAAGCTTCGAGGACAATTGAAAGCTTCCTGAGATGCTCCATAGATCGACAAAGCCATCATCGGTCGTCGAGGCGAGCCATTTATCGTCCAGGCTGACTGCGATTGCTTTTCCCAGGGTCTTTCCAAAGCGATTCTCCTTTGGTCCTATGATTGCCCTGCGGACATCGACGTAACCCACGAATGAGTTAGTGGAGAGACTCTGCAGGCCAAGAATGTTTTCTCCAGAAAGTGCTGCGAATGCGTTACCTCTATTAGCCCCTAGTTCTATTACGTTAAGGAAGGTACAGGGAGCACGATTTGCCGTCTTCTAAGGCTGGGCAGGTCCCAGATGTTCAAGGAGGGCGCTCGCGCGCCGTCTTCTGGATTTGGTGCGACGAGGAAGCGTCCGTCTTTGCTAAAGCTCAGATCCTCAAGGTAATCGCGGGAGGCATGGATTACCGACGATCGATGCGTCCTGAGATCGAGCATTCCAATATCAGTCACGTTTTCCGATTTAGATGTCGATTGCGGCCAAAACAGTAAGCTCGGCTACCAATTGCTTTAGCTTCGCGTTCTCCTCACGAAGCTGCTTGATCTGCCGTACCTGATCCACCTCCAGGCCGGCACTTTTCGCCTTCCAACGGCAGTACGTCTGTTCTTTGATCCTATCCGAATTAGTTCTGCTACTGGCACACCCACTTCGGTCTGCTTGAAGTCTGATCTCCGCTTGAATGCGGCACTTAACTGCCTGGTCAATTGACCAAGTTTCGAAGAAACGAGGGAAACATTCTATGAACGTAACAATCCGATTCTCCCACCCCTTATACCTTGCAACTTACTCCGCCGTCCTGCTTCTGATTGGGTGGGCTATCGGCGCTCAATGGGGCGGACCGCAACCGCGAGCCGCGCACTTGTTTGGGCAGTCATTGCCCTTCTCATTCACGACATAGCGATGGCGGTATTGGCTGCCATCGGTGGATACAAGTTCGCAGAGCAATTGAGAAATAGGAATAGGAGATAGTCAGAGTATCCAGTGCATCCCAATTAGAAATTTCGCTTCAGTACAACGTGGATGGGATCTGGCAGGCACTCTGCCAGGTCAATTTCATTTTTATGGCCATGAATGAACTGGTTAAAAACCACAACGTTTCGATACGGTCCCGCCCCGTTCTCTCGCTTATTCGAGTGAGCACACGTTGACCATTAGTGTGATTGCGACGGACTTTGAGGCAGCACAAAGAACCCCCAAAGCCCGTTGGATATGGCTCGGCGGTCCTCTGCGTTGCAGAAGTCGTCAGATTGTCAGTTGTCTAGGTGTGAGTGATACGTGGTGGTACTCAGTCATGATCAAAGGTCGCAGAGTTCAAGTTTCCACGCGACAGAAGAACAAGAACGTTGCTATCAAGATGGAGTCTGCTCATCGCGTTCAGCTCCTGATGAATCGAGTTGGCATTTTTGAGGCAAAGTCGATCCCAGGCTTCAAAACCGCGATGACAGATTTTCTGAGTTGGTCTGAGAAGGAACACGCGGCCAAACCTGCCACTTATCGTCGCTACAAGGTGAGCAGTGTCGCTCTATTGAAGCACTTCAAGGATGTCCCGCTCGACAAGATCACGCCGGACGAAGTTGAGAAGTTCAAGACGATGCGTCTCAATTCCTTCAAGACTGTCAGAGCTGCAAAAGGACGTCGCCAGGCAACGAGTGAGCATGTGAAACCTGCCACCGTGAATCGCGAATTGGCCTGCTTGAGAGCGGTCTTCAATCACGTCGCCAAGTCTGGCGTACAAGTCGTGAATCCCATCAGCAAGAATGGCGCGCACCAACTCCAAGAAAATAACGAACATACTCGCGTTCTAAGCTACGATGAACAGTCTCGCTATCTGTCGGCTGCTGCGACGATTGGTAGCGGGATGCTGCTCGATGTAGCGACGATCATGCTTGAGACCGGGATGCGACCAGAAGAGGTCTACAGGATTCAGCCTAAGAGCGTGAATCTGGCGAACTCATCGCTATATAACCCGTATGGCAAAACCAAAGCGGCTAAGAGGACCATCAAGTTGACGAGGGTCGCGCTGGATGTCCTGAAACGTCGCATCGAAGAGGCTGAGGGTTCGTATCTGTTCCCGCATGACGATGACATCAATAAGCCAGTACCAAAGGTCAACAACGCTCATGACAGAGCCCTCGCGTTGAGTGGCATTGAAGACTTGAGACTTTACGACTTGAGGCACACTTTTGCGACTAGAGCTGTCGAAGCTGGCGTTGACTTGGTCACGTTGGCCGCAATGTTGGGCCACTCCAAGATCAACATGGTTCTCCGGTACGCTCATCCGACCCAGGAACATCAATCGAGAGCGATGGACAAGATTGAACGTCACGTAGCCGAACGTCAGATTGAGACCGCTGCTCAGAGCACGACAATTCCGGCGACGGTTCAATGACCGACCTGCCAAGCAGATTATGAGAACCCATTATGGAGGAAGAGTGTTTGAGTGACGGCGAGATCAGTTTTGAGGAAGTTTGCTACCCGGTTGCTACAGTCGCCCTTTGAGCAAGATTAGCAATTCCCGTAAGTCGTTGACAAGCTTGGAGGCGCGGGTCGGAATCGAACCGACGCATAAAGGTTTTGCAGACCTCTCCCTTACCACTTGGGTACCGCGCCTTGGACAGGCAATACTACGTCAGGAGACGTTGATGAAGCCAGTGCCTGTGCCGCGCGCCTGAGCGAACGTCGAATTCGGGCCAACTGGAGCGGGAGACGGGACTTGAACCCGCGACCCTCGCCTTGGCAAGGCGATGCTCTACCACTGAGCTACTCCCGCATGGTTCTTATTGAGTATATCGGCCTGCCGCGCGCAAGGTCAACGCTGACAGGCCGAGGGGGAACAGGGTCGCCGGCGACAACACGGCGAATCCGATTACAACACCATGCTCTCGGGTCCGGGCGCCGGGCATTGCAGAATGTCCAGCTGCGACGGCGGAAAGTTCCGAGAGATCTCGGGAGTCTCGCCATCTCCCTCCCATGTCTGCCATTTTGCGATTCCCCGCTCTTGTCGAGGATCATCTTTCCGATCGCCTCTCCGATCGCAATCGACCGAGGCCGACCCGCGCGCAGATACTCGTTTGTCTAACCAGCCGGGGTTTACACCATCGCCGATCAGAAATTCCACCAGGGAACAGGGCTGGTGCGCAGTACGGGGATAGTGAATGGTCGTTTCCATGGCGTTTCTCCTTTTTGCTTTCGATCACTACGTAGATCGCAACGCGAATTGCGGTTAAGAACATAAGCGCCGCACCGGTTGTAAGGTCCGCTACGACGCCTCTTTAACTAGCCGGGAGGAAAGACAGGTTTGAATTTCCTCCCGACAGGGTTTCTGCTTTTACTCGAGGGGGAGGGTCCAGATGGTGATCGAAGCCGTGTTATCGTCCACCGCCGCCAGGATCGCCGTGTCGTCGCTGACCTTCTGCACCGCCAGGCCAAACGATCCGCCCTGGTTGGGATCGACAGGAATCTCCTTCACGAACTCGCCGTCCTTGGTGAATTCAACGATTTCGCTCGGCTGGTTGGGATCGCTATTGATGACGTCGTTGTTGGTCACCAGCAGATGGCCATTCGGCGCTTCCGCCATCGCCAGGGCTCCGTGCAGGTGCGTGTTGTCCTTGTAGATGATGTTGCCCGGGCCGTCGCTCGATGTCCGCTTGGCTGCGTCGTCCACAACGAAGACCGCGTTGTCCAGGGTCGAGGCGACGAAGAGCCGGTCAGTGTTCTTGTCGAAGACCAGGCCGGTCGGTGCATCGAACAAGGCCGCCGGATCGCCCTGATGCATGTATCCGGAAGCAATCGTGTAGTGGTCAAGCTTGGTCAGTCCGATATCGCTCACCGCGAAGTCGACCCTGCTCACCGTGCCGTTCAGGGCATTTGAGAAGAACACGATCGCTGTGTCCCCCTTGTCCACCACCGTCATATCCCAGGGGCCCTGAATCTGAGAGCTGGTGAAGGTCTGTACCAGTTTTCCCTGGTTGTTGATCACCAGCAGAGAGCCTGGTTTCGCTGTCGCAGAGGTCCCGTCCGCAGTAGGCAGATTGGCCACGAGCACAAAGCCATACTGCAGCGTGCCCAGACCGGTCGAGAGTCCCTGAGGCGCTGTGCCCTGGAAGAAAAGTGTCGGTGAGCCGCTCGCCGGAATGCGGACAATCGTCGTACCCGTACCCTGCAGATTGTTCTTATTGTTAAAGTTTGAGACCAGGATGTCGCCATGCTTCAGCGGTCCAGAACCAACCTGAAAGTTGTTCTTGATAAAGGCGACGCCGTAGGGGTTTACATCGCCATTGCTGGGCACGGTCGAGGCACTTCTTGCCGGACTCGGCAGAAAGGCATCATCACGATCGCGCTGGGCGAAGCTGAAGCAGGTGGTGGCGGCCAACAGTACAAAACCTGTAACTGCGTGGCGAAGACGTGATTTGTGGGTCGAGAGCATTGGAATTCTCCTTTGTGAAGGTCTGCATGGCCAGAGAGCCTTGCTCCTCGGCCGCAATCACACGGTAGGAAATCCCCTCGCCCAATGTCGTTTGGAATGGCTAAAAGTTATGTTGGTTCGCGTCGGCCTTTCGCCGAAGACTGACCGCAGTTCCCTGCTTGTCGGAAGTAATCGCCTGATTCTCGACAGGAAATCTCCACATCTCCCCATGCGAAACTCTTTCCGCCCGGCGCGCCGGAAATTTACATCCGCCATCGAGTCGCGATGAGAAAATCCCCCTTCTTTTTATGTGCTTGGGCTATGCTTGGAAAAACCTTGGGATTTTGTTGGACTCGGGAGTGCAACTTCGACTGCCGTGAACGGCGCAAGTTACAGCTTCGGACCGTTTCGCCTCCATCCCAATGAGCACCTGCTCCTTCGCGGGGATGCGCCCATCCCCCTGGCGCCGAAGACCTACGAGCTATTGACCATGCTCGTAACCCGGCATGGGCGGCTGATCACCCGCGATGAACTGATGAAGGCCATCTGGCCGGACAGCTTCGTTGAGGAAATCAACCTCACCGTCAACATCTCGCTCTTGCGAAAACTCCTCGGTGAGCAACCGGACGGCAAGGTCTACATCATCACCGTGCCCAAGCGGGGTTATCGTTTCGACGCTCCCGTCGTTGAGTCCCTTCCGCCGTGCGATGCGCCCCAGAAACCAACCGCTCACGAGAATGTTCCCGAGCCCGAACCTCAATCCGCCCGTCTCACCGGGACACGCCCGCCAGATCTCATCACCACCCCGGCGGTCATCCCTGAGGTTCAATCACGCCCGCTGCTCAAATGGGCAACCTTCAGTGTGGCCGTGATCGTTCTCGCGGCTTGCGCCTGGCTCGTCTATCGCTGGCCTGATCCGAGGCAAGATCCGCGCCCGGCCTCGCGAGAGCCGGCAAGTCCTCTGGCGTACGAAGCTTACGCGAAGGGCCGCGCTCAGCTCAGCAAGCGCACCATGGCATCCACGCAGCAGAGCCTGGAATTGTTTCAGCAGGCAATCGATGCCGAGCCCCACTACGCCGCCGCATATTCGGGATTGGCCGACGCGTATATTCTCGCCGGCTCTTATGGCAACAGCTTCCTGGCACCGCAGGTAGCAATGCCCAAGGCAAAACTGGCCGCACAAAAGGCTCTCGCGCTCGACGAAACCTCGGCCGAGTCGCACACCTCGCTGGCTTACATCAAGCTTGTCTACGATTGGGATTGGTCCGGAGCCGAAAACGAATTCAAGCGTGCGCTGGCTCTCGATCCCTCGTATGTGAGCGCCCACCACTGGTACTCGCACGAGCTCATGGCCGAGGGACGCATTGCCGAATCTCACCAGCAGAGCGAAATGGCGCTCGCGCTTGCTCCCGCCGACGTCCTCATGAATGAACACATGGCCTGGCATCACCTCATGGCGCGCGAATACGATCGCGCCATTCCCCAGGCGCTCAAGGCCATCGAGCTCAATCCTGATTTCGTGCAGGCGCATCGTGTCCTCGGACTCGGATACCTTTACACCAACCGGCTGGCCGATGCCTGCGCTGAGTTTCAGAAAGGCGCCGAACTCTCGCATAACGATCCGGTGGCACGCGCCTATCTCGCGCGATGCTATGCCCGCGCGCATCGCACCGCAGACGCGCGGAACATTCTCGATGCACTCATCAGCGCTTCGTCGGAGCGTTATATTTCTGCCGCAGAAATCGCCGGCGTTTATGCGGCTCTAGGGGATGCGAATAACAGCCTCGAGTGGCTGGACAAGGCTTGCAGCGAACACGCGGGCGCGCTTGTCTATCTGAATATCGACCCGGTCTACGACCGGATGCGCCGCGACCCCAGATTCCAGGCCATCGTGAGGCGCGTCAATCTCACACCCGTTGTCGATGAGTCACCGGAGAAGTAGTCGCTGGCTGTGCCTGAACGCCGCTTCACCATCACCACGTATGCTCTGCAAGTGTTCCCTTGCCCGCCTCGATCCCGGTGATTTCGCCATCACGCATATGCAGGATGCGATCGGCGATGGTAGCCGCTTCAGGATTGTGCGTAATCATCAACACCGTCTGTTTGAATTCGCGATTGGAGCGGCTCAACATCTCCAGCACCGCATCGGAATTCTTCGTATCCAAATTTCCGGTTGGCTCGTCGGCCAGGACAATCGCCGGCCGCGTGACCAGCGCGCGCGCAATTGCCACGCGCTGTTGCTCGCCTCCCGACAGTTCTGACGGCCGGTGATCGAGCCGGCCGGTAACGCTGAGCAGATCGGTCAGCTGATTGAGATAACCCGAATCGAGCGGCTGCCTGGAGCCGGAAATATCGTAGGCAATCTCAATATTGGCGCGTGCCGAAAGCGTCGGCAGCAGGTTGAACTTCTGGAAGATAAAAGCGATCTTCGATTTGCGCATGCGCGTGCGCTCGCCGTCAGTGAGGGTGGCGAAATCCACCCCGTCAATGATCACCTTGCCGGAGCTGGCTCCGGTAAGGCCGCCCAGCAGATAGAACAACGTTGATTTGCCGCTGCCCGAAGGTCCTACGATACTGACGAATTCTCCGGGCTCGATCGAGAATGAGACGTTTTTAAGAGCCGACACCTCGACCTTGCCTGCGCGATAGATCTTGCTGAGGTTTTCGGCGCGAATGATGGGCTGCACCCTTCGATTGTAACTGGAGCACAGCCCTTGTTCGTGGAGTTCGAGTCTCTTAGCAGCGCTTAGGATGCGATCGCCGGTTGCGCATGCGCAGCAAATACCGCATCCTGCACCGGCTCGAGAATCGGTCGTACGGTCGCCTTTTTGGGGCCGCGCTTGCGCGCGATCATAACGCGAATGCGCTCCAGCAGCTCGGCTGGGCCGCATGCCCCTTTAGGCAAGAAAGCATCGGCGCGATTCGCGCGTTCAAATGCCTTTACGGTGCCGCTAAGCAGGATCATCGGCACCTCGGGTGAGATGTCCTTCATGTGGCGCACCATCTCGTTTCCGTCCATTTGCGGCATCAGCAGATCGCTCAACACCAGATCGATTCCACCGCCACGGAAGGTATCCAGCGCATCAGCACTGGAGGATGCAACCAGCACGCGATAGCCGCGTGTCTCAAGCAAGAATTTGCGAACGGCCAGCGCCTGTTCGTTGTCGTCGACGCAAAGGATGGTTTTTTTTGGCCTCATAGTTTCCTTACTCTTCGCACAGCACGCGAAGGTGGGGACACACGTCTCACGTATGCACCCGGCGAGGGTTTCCGTTGGCCGCACCCCGGCCCGAAAAACGAAATACGGTTCTTCCGCATTTGCTGGAACAGCGTGCGCTGTGGCACTCTTTCCGCAAAAACAAACACGGGACCGCCATCCGGCTCGGGCCAGGATGCGGAGAGCAAAGAGCTACAGCACGGTTGCCTGCGTATCGCTTTCTGCTTGCGCGCTTCTCGGTGTGCTTCCCGGAACATGGCAGGCAGAGGCGAGCGCACATGCTGATCGCTCTCGCTCTAACTCAAGTTGTGGAATCAAATTGGCGAAAGTCGCGTTTCACTTTTCACTGAAACGCTTGGCAAGAGTACGAAGCTCCGGGCGCCCTGTAAACAGAGAATATGAGGCGAAGAAAGAGGTACTTTAGTTCCCCCCTTCCACTGTTGTTTGCGATTGTGCCGCTGCGT
>Ga0207045_1121_pt2 | contig 14223 bp, 8 predicted proteins | sample Alteio_BWMinCont_69_FD_153299 | JGI IMG/M metagenome (GOLD analysis project Ga0207045, IMG submission 153299) | Enriched cells from forest soil in Barre Woods Harvard Forest LTER site, Petersham, Massachusetts, United States -... | ecosystem: Environmental > Terrestrial > Soil > Temperate forest >... | reverse complement strand
CGGCGGTCCGATCGGTTTCGCGTCGTGGGACAAGGGCAACTCGCGGAAGCATCTACTGGACGCGATCGAGGGGTCGCTGCGCCGCCTCAATACGAATTACGTTGATCTTTATTCCCTGCACCTCGATGATTTTGAGACTCCGCTCGAAGAAACCGTTGAAGCTATGGACACAATCGTGCGCTCAGGCAAGGCGCGATATATTGGCGTATCGAATTTGCTGGCTTACCGCCTAGCAAGAGCACTTGGCCTTCAGGATGCACGGAAGCTGACGCGTTTCGTTTGCATCCAACCGCGTTACAATCTGCTGTTTCGGGAAGTTGAGCGCGAACTTTTCCGATTGACGCAGGAAGAAACAATCGCTGTCACTCCGTACAATCCACTCGCCGGTGGACTTCTGACCGGAAAATACAAATACAGCGTGTCGCCTGAAAAAGGCCGCTTCTCGAATGAGCTCGGCGGGGTTGGGAAAAAGTATTCCGGTTGGTATTGGGACGAACGAAAGTTCGAGACCGTTGGGAAGATTCAGGAGATCGCAGAGCAGCAGAAAGTACCGATCACGACACTGTGCACGGCTTGGTTGATGGCAAACCCTGTTATCACCTCGGTGATTGTAGGTCCCAGCCGGTTTGAGCATCTGGCCGACTCATTGGCCGCAGCAGAATATAAACTCGACCGTACATTGAAGGCACAACTCGATGACATCAGCGTCGAGCACCGGAGAGGTGACATGGAAAGTGAACAACCGCAGTCTAGTGCGTCGATAATGCCTACGTTGGTAAAACCATAGTTACTTCTCATACCTGGGTAGAGGGCGCAGAGTTAGTCAAACATCTGCGTCCGGCTCCGTTTTCACAAACCATATGAATCCAACATCTCTCCCTCAGTCGTGATCCAGCCATTTCGGATCATGGGGGTGAGAGCGCTGTAAAGAGCCGTGCGCTCCAGTTCCATCTCATCCGCGCGGACTAGAGGTTCACCTTTCACGACGTCCGATACAGTTAAACCCAACCCCAACCGGTATACCTTTCAACTCTCCGGCTGACGGGCTTGTCTATCTGGGAAACACAGTCACGATCCATAGAGGAAATGGATACAGCGTGACCGGACGAGGCATATTGGATTTTGCTGGAAGCCACCCCCATGGTCTTCTCCGATTTTGTTGAGCCGAAATGCTGAACAGCCTCATCCGGCGGTATGAGAGGCGATGTCCGATTCTTGTGTTCGAGATTAATGATAATTTATTATTATTATCGATAAAGGATTACTTCCAATGAAAAAGCTACCCGTTACCGTGCTTTCCGGTTTCCTCGGCGCAGGCAAGACCAGCGTCCTGAACCATGTGCTCAACAACCGCATGGGAATGCGCGTCGCCGTCATCGTGAACGACATGAGCGAGATCAACATCGACGCACGCCTCGTCGACCGCAACTCTTCTGCGCTGAGCCGTGTCGAGGAAAAACTGGTCGAGATGAGCAACGGCTGCATCTGCTGCACTCTTCGCGACGATCTGCTGAAGGAAGTTTCACGGCTGGCACGGGAGCGGCGCTTCGATTATCTGCTCATCGAGTCGACGGGGATCTCGGAGCCGCTTCCGGTTGCGGCGACCTTCACTTTCGAGGATGAGACAGGCAGGTCACTCTCCGAAGTCGCACAGCTCGACACGATGGTCACGGTCGTCGACGCCGACAGCTTCCTCGAAGACTTTCAGTCTTTGGACGATCTGAAGGACCGCAGGACAGCCTTGGGCGAAGACGACGAGCGGACTGTTTCCGACCTTCTCATCGACCAGATCGAGTTCGCTAACGTGATCGTAGTGAACAAATGTGATCTGGTAACCGGGGAAGAACGCGACCGTTTGGCGGGAATTCTCCATCACCTCAACCCTGAAGCGGTGATCGAATACGCGGTGCGCGGTAAGGTCTCGCCCCAGGCGATCCTCGACACGCGCCTCTTCGATATGGAGCGAGCTGAAGCGTCGGCGGGTTGGGTTAAAGAACTCAATGGGACGCACACTCCGGAGACAGAAGAATACGGAATCTCAAGCTTCGTCTATCGCGCCAGAAGGTCGTTTCATCCTCTTCGCCTGGGCGCGCTCCTCGAGCAGAGCTTCGAGGGTGTTCTCCGGGCAAAGGGTTTTCTCTGGCTGGCTACCCGCCATGATGAGTGCGGTCTCTTCTCGATCGCCGGCAATACGCTCTCACTCGAACCGGGTGGCCGGTGGATAGCGGCCACTCCGGCAGAAGATGCTCTGGGAGACGAAGAGTTGAATGAGTACGTTGGACAGACATGGCACCCGGAGTGGGGTGACCGCAGGCAGGAGTTGGTTTTCATCGGCATCGAGATGAAGCAAGCAGCGATCAGAGCAAACCTTGACGCCTGCCTCCTTACCGAGGAAGAGATGGCATCCGGCCCGGGTGCATGGCTGGGTTACCGGGATCCGTTTCCGTCCTGGGAGTATGCGGACGCGCCGGACGTAATGGCGCTGTGACGAATGTTTACGAAGTGGAGCAAAGGAGATTGTTTTGGCTAAAGTCTGTTTCGTCACTGGGAAAAAGCCGATGAGCGGCAATCGTGTCTCACACGCAAACAACAAGACGCGGCGGCGCTTTGAGCCCAACCTGCAATGGAAGCGCATCTGGATTCCCTCGGAGAATCGTTTCGTGCGCCTTCGGGTCAGCGCGAGGGGACTCAAGACTATTGGCAAGCTCGGCATTGAACACGTACTCGCCGACAGTGCAAAGCGCTCGAAGAGAGGATAGGGAGAACCATCATCAAACTGGTCTCTACTGCGGGAACAGGCCATTTCTACACAACGACGAAAAATCCGAAGCTCAGCAGCCGGAAGCTCGAATTGAGGAAGTACGATCCAGTGATCCGGAAACACGTGCTCTACCGCGAGGCTAAGATTTAGCACTTGCCCGCCAGGACGTTGACTTGGCCGAGTGAACTTCGCCGACGAGTCAACGCCCTAGGGAAGCAGCGTCGGGAGGCAAGAACGCCATATTCGTCACGGATTGAGTGCGAGCACAAAATAGTTGGGCGGGCGGGGCTCGATAAGTAGGAAGGCGTTGCCAAGGTAGAAATATCGTGGGCGGCGGCTCAATCCAGGAACCTTTTTCGACAGATTCAACCCCTGCTTTAAGAAATTGACTATCAGATCGGTTTATAAGAACATGTTCCGGTACCGGCCTCCGTATTCCATTGAGGTCAATACGGGTCGAACGCAAATCTGTCGTACGTGCTGTATTGACCGTCTCGCAGTTGATTCCCGGTGATTGGCACGGAGCGCAGAGCCTCACATTCAAAGCGCAGTTCAGTCATAGAACGCAAATCCTGGCAGTGAAAAGCAGTCACCGTGAGGTGCGCACGTGCGAGGTTTTGTTTTTCGCCTGAAGTTTTGGATCGCTGCCCTCGTCCTTTCCGGCCTGATCAATTGCGCGTCACACGCGCAGCAGGTTGGACACTACATCGGCGGAGCTACCGGCCTTGAGAATGGCTCCGACCCTCCCCCCGGCTTCTATGGCAGCTATTTCGGTTTTGTGAACCCGGTCGATTCGCTTAAGGGGCCGAACGGAAACACCCTCCTGAATCCCGATATCAACGTAGTCGCGCAGATGGCTGGCTACGCGATGACCACGCCGAAGAAGATTCTCGGCGCCGACTATGGGTGGATCTTCCTGATCCCCGCCGTAAACACTCGCTTTACTTCGGACGAGTTCAACACCACAGCTGAATCCGGCGGTCTCTCGGATTGCTACTTCGCCCCCATTGTGCTCGGCTGGACAAAAGGAAACGCAAATTTCCTCCTGAACTATGGCTTCTGGGCGCCAACCGGCCAGTTCAATCCTTCGGCTGCCTTGAACCCCGGCCTCGGTTTCTGGGAGCACCAGATTCAGGCAGGCACAACCTGGAACATCGACAAGCGTAAACTGTGGAACACCTCCGTTCTCACCACCTGGGAGATTAACCAGACCAAAGAGGGCGTCGATATCAAGCCCGGGCCGATGTTCACCGCTGAATACAGCTTTGGACGCCGCTTCTTCAAGTACCAGATGAACGCGGGCGTGGTCGGCTACGCCTATCAGAAGCTCTCCGCGGATTCAGGCAGCGGGGTCAATCCGCTATTGGCCGGAATACTCGACCGCGCCTTCGCCACCGGCGGCGAGTGGAAGTACACCAACCTCAAGTGGCATATGGCGTTCGACGTCCGCTACGAACAGCAATACGGAGTTGAAGCCAGGACGTCAGGCAAAATCATTGTCATAAGCATTACCTACCTCAAGCTTTTCCCGCCGCCCGCAGCGCATAAGTAGACCTATCCGGAGAAGGTAAATGAATAAACAACGAATGAAGATATGGAGAGCAGCTTCGTACATGCCGCAAAGTTCTCGCGACGCCGTCTAATTTCATCTGGTTTCATCCACCTCAAGTTATCGGGGTAGACTGGGTTCGACGTCTCCCGGTCGCCGGTTTGGGTGTGAGAGGTCTAATGGGACTTCAGCGGGCATTTAGAAAAGCGCTTTCGTTGCGGCGCCGCTTTCGTCAGGCGCGGATGGTTGCCCGTACACTCAAGTCGCGCCGCCATCCCGTCCTCGCCCATATTATTCCGATCCGTCGTTGTAATCTGGCCTGCTCATATTGCAACGAATACGACAAGGTCTCCGACCCAGTGCCAACAGCCGAGATGGTGCGCCGCATCGATCTTCTCGCAGCTCTCGGAACGGAAATCATTACTTTCAGCGGTGGTGAACCGCTGCTGCATCCTGATCTCGACGAGTTGATTCGGCGCATCCGTAGTCATGGCCACATCGCCACGCTCATCACCAACGGATATCTTTTGAGCCAGGAACGTATTCGACAGTTGAACCGCGCCGGCTTGGAACACTTGCAGATCAGTATCGATAACGTGCAGCCAGACGACGTTTCGAAAAAGAGTCTGAGGGTCCTGGATAAGAAGCTTGAATGGCTCGCAGAGTTTGCCGAGTTTGATATCAGCATCAATTCCGTGGTTGGAGCCGGCGTGAAGCGTCCCGAAGATGCGTTAATCATCACTCGCCGCGCTCTGGAACTGGGCTTTGAAACAACAGTCGGCGCCATCCATGATCCCGGCGGGCAGTTGCGGCCGCTGCCGGATGCGGACAGAACCGTCTACGAGCAAATACAAAAAGAACGAGAGCCGGGCTTTTGGGCATTCGCGTATGACAACCTCTTCCAAAAGAACCTGGTGTCAGGCCAGCCGAATGATTGGCAATGCCGCGCGGGAAGCCGCTATCTGTATATCTGCGAAGACGGGCTCGTCCACTACTGTTCGCAACAGCGAGGATACCCGGCAATTCCGCTGGAGAAATACACATCTGAGGATCTGGAGCGCGAGTATTGGACGAAGAAACCGTGTGCTCCCTATTGCACGGTCTCATGTGTGCACCGGGTTGCGATGATCGACATGGTTCGGGAAGATCCGCGCAAGGCGCTGACGAAGCTCTTTCCACCAGCGACGCCGGGCGTATCCACCCAAGTCCCCCTGGGTGTAAAGATCCTCTCCTCTCTGTTTCTTCCATCAGAGAGCGGTAGACCTCAGAGCCGGCTAAGCAAAACCATGGCTGGCGCGGTGATGAGAGTGCTGGGGATCAAGTGAGCGCGCCACGCCGCATAAACAACCAATGTCATTAATGCTCCCAGTACCACGTCGATTGCATAGTGGTACCCTCCCACGACGGCTGCCACAGCGATCCAGAAGGTGATGGCCAGGAAAATTGCTCCCGCGAGCGGGAGATAGTGCATAAGCACCAGTGATACAGCCAGCGACGAAGCGACATGTGCGCTGGGAAAGGAAATGGCATGTATGCTTCCATGCTCCAGAATCCACAGATTGAAGACACGGCTCTTCTTGAGAACCTGACCGTTTGTTGACGAAGACGCTGTGCGTTCTTGCCCGAGGTTACGCGGCGGCAGCGCGGGTACAAAGGGTGTAATGGCGTAGCAAAGGTAGGTTGGCACAAGGACCAGGAACCAGAATGTGTCTGCATGCCGGCGCAATCCGGCCCAGCAGAGCGTCGCCAGCCCCAGTGTCGCCAGCGGATAGCAAAGCAAATAAGCCCACTCCATTGTGAGGCGAGCGAATCGGCCAAATGTCCATTTGGTTCGCGACACAAGGCTCAACAGCCATCGATCTGTTTCCACGAGCCAGGCCTGGATCTTTTCGTTCGGACCGACGAAGAATTGGCCTGTCTGCCAATAGGGAATGAGCGTCAAAGGCACGGGCAGCCAGTCGCGCAGAATCGAAGCTTGCACCGGCGAGAGGATGTATTCCGAGAGGCGAGCCAGGGCGACCGCAGCGATTGCGCATGCAGCGAGCAAAGTTATAGTCAATCGACGGCGGACTGTGAGCGGGAAAATCCATGCCGCGACATCAAGGATAGTGGCGAAACCTGCCTGTATCCACTCGGAAGTTCGCATCGATCTCGCTTCCTTGAGGTCTGTTGAGATTCCCAAATCTGAGTCACCAAGACAGTAAGGGAACCACCGTGAATGGAAGGTGAATGGCATGTTCCAGCAACACAAACGAGGGCGAAGGAATCAGCCAAGTTAACTGCAGGAATTGATGGATCCCCACATCGATTCGCCGCGTTGAACCCCTTCGCATCAAACCTGCGCCTCCAAGCGTTTTAATATCAATTGTTTGGATCCGTCTTTGTAGCGTGAAAGCGTTTACTCTTTTCTCATGGCGGACCGAAAGGGGACCGCCAATGGAATTGCGACGCCGACCAAAGGCCGTGGAAACCGCGATGACCTCGCCTTTTCCCTTGCCTAGGCCTTCAATCGCTTGCGTCAACTATGGGATGCGCACCAATCAAAACCTTCGAGTTCGCATGACTACTTGACAGGCATTATCGCGGAAGCTTAGCGTGTATTGGCTCGAGTAAACGATTACTCGGACAGGCTTGTCGTAGATGCCACTCGATAGTAACGGCATCCACCGGCCGCCATTGAGCAAGTCTTAGGAGAGCCGCAAATGATGCAAATCAGTATGAAATACCTGGGGCTTTGTGCGTTTCTCTGCGCAGCCCTCATCGCGCTTGTGGATGCACAACCTGCCTGTGCACAAGCAACTTCGGGAACGATTCAGGGCCGGGTTACGGACCTGACGGGCGCGCTCGTTCCGGGCACCATCATCACTGTCAAGGATGAGGATAAGGGCGTGTCCTTCACGGGACGGTGCGACAGCGCCGGCGAATACTCGGTGCTCAATGTCACTCCCGGCGTTTATACTGTCACGGTTTCGCACCCTGGATTCGCGGATTCTGCCGCGGCCCATACGACGGTCGCTATCGATCAAAAGCTGTTGCTGAATTTCCGGCTTTCACCGGGCACCGTCACAACCACGGTACAGGTGAACGAACAGCCGTCCCTGCTGCAAACGCAGACTGCCGAGGTGGGTACCGTGATTGGCGGGAACACCATCACTGACCTTCCGCTGCTATCCCGCAATTTCTATGATCTGACCGCGCTGGTGCCGGGCGTAGCTCAGGTAGGGGGGAGCATCAACAGCTATGCTTTGTCCGTGAGTGGGCAGAGAGAATTCGCTAACTCGATTCTGCTCGACGGCGTGGAGTCGACCACCAACCGCACGCAGGACGTTACCGTAAAGCCAAGCGTGGATTCCGTGCAGGAGTTTAAGGTGATCACGTCGAGCTATGACGCAGAATATGGCAATGCCGCCGGCGGCGTGGTGCAAATCCAGACCAAAGCCGGTACCAATAAGTTCCATGGCGATGCCTATGAGTTCTATCGGCCGAATTTCCTCACAGCTCGCCCCTACGCCTTCGGCGGATCGAAGAATCCTGCTCCGGTTCTGAAGCAAAACAACTTCGGCGGCACTCTGGGCGGACCCGTGATCAAAGATCGCTCATTCTTTTTCGGCTCCTATGAAGGCACGCGGCAGACGAATGCATACACCTATCTCGATTCAACCATTCCCTTTGACCTGATCAAGATGCAGCCAGATGGTTCCGTCGATCTCTCGGGGCTTGTCGATCCTAATTCGGGATTGCCCAGCAGCTTCTGCAATGGAAAACCATGTCCACCTGCAGGATCGATTGATCCGATTTTCGATCCTGCGATCTCATATGCATGCTACGGAGGCTATCCTGGTTGTCTACCGCAACAGTTTCCAGGAAATATTATTCCAGCAGATCGCGTCAGCAAGGCGGGATATAACACCCTGATCAATTTTTATCCCAAGCCTAACCTGACGGGACTGCGAAACGGATGGTTTTCAAACTACTCTGTGGACTCGCCTGTCACTTCCAACGCCAACCAGGTCGATGCCCGCTATGACCAGGTGCTCAGGCAATCGGATCGGCTCTATGCCATTTATCACTGGGACGGAAACAACTCGCTTGTCACAGATCCATACCATGGTGCGACCGTGGTGCCGGGAGCCGGCGACGCTGACCAGGCCAACCAACAAGATGACGGTGCGCAGTCAATCTCAATCACAGAAGACCACATCTTCGGCCCATCTAAGCTGAATGAGTTCCGCTTTGGGTACACGAGGTATTATCTGGATCAGTACAGCCTGCTGAATGGAACAGACTATTCGGCTAAATACGGCGTTGGGAACATTACTGTGCCAGGTTATGCTTCCACGGTCGGCTATCCATATATAGACCTTGCAGATGGCTATCTTGCGGGAGGATCGACCTACAAGCCTTATCATGTTCTCGACAGCAATTTTCAGTTCACTGACTATTACACGCTAAGCGGAATTGGAGGACACACCTTCAAGTTTGGCGGGGATTTCCGGAAGTTGAATTCTCATCCGAACTTCTCTCTGTTTCCGACCGGCTTTCAGTACTATTCCAGCTTCGGTACAGCAGAGACGTCCGATCCCACCTTCAACGCGGCTAACGGCTATGCTCAGTATGTTCCTAACGGGTGGAATGCCTATGGCGGATCTGATATTGCAGATTTACTGCTTGGGTTGCCGCAGGTTGTGGATATTGGGCTACAGTTAACCAATCCTCATACTCAGTCATGGGATCTCGATCTCTACGCCCAGGATTCGTGGAAGGCTTCCCCCAAACTTACGGTGAATTATGGAATCCGTTATGAATATCAGCGTCCATATACCGAAGCCAACAACGACATGTCGAATTACAATGTGGCCAGCAACACCATTCTTCTGGCCGACCGCGGCGGCAATTCCCAATTTCTGGTCAATACTCGGAAGAATGAATTTGCTCCTCGCGTTGGATTTGCCTACCAGTTGAATGAAAAGACCGTGGTGCGCGGTGGTTTTGGCATCTTCTATACGCCGGAAAATGACGGCCGTGAAGATTTCCTGACGAAGAATACTCCCTTCGCAACGCAATCGAGTTACTTCAATACGCCCTACAATGGATATTACTCATATCAACTTGATACCGGCGTGCCCCGCAGCACCGCAATCAATATTCCTCCTGCCGGATTTATCGTTCCGGCCGACGTTCCCAACGGAAATCTTCTGACTACATACGCTCTCAATCCGCACATCAGGACTGGATACGCTGAAGCATTCAACCTGACGCTGCAGAGACAGCTTGGCTCTTCGATCTCCGTGGACTTAGCCTACGTTGCGTCGCTGTCGCACGCCCTGTCGTACCAGATTGGAGATATCAACGCTAATGCATTTGACAGCACGAATGGCTACGATAATCGTCTGACAACAGATCTGGGAAAAATCCAATACCTGACGGATTCGGGCATGGGGAACTACAACTCCATGCAGTTAAAAGTGACCAAGCGGGCTTCCCACAATCTGACCTTCCTTGGGAGCTATACTTACAGCCATAACCTGGACAATGGCCCGGCGCCTTTCAATCTGGGTCATATAAACAATGACAACCCACAGGACCCTTATAACCTGCAAGCCGAGTATGCGTCCGCGGACAGTGATCTACGTCATAACTTCGTCTTCAGCGGTTCATGGTATCTGCCGTTCGGCAGTGGCCAGCACTTCTTCTCCGACTGGAACCGTCTGACCAATTCCATTCTGGGCGGATGGCAATGGAACGCCATCTATAACATGCAGACCGGGACGCCGGTTAATGTCATCCGCGGTACCGATCCCACTGGCGTGCTGCCGGGATTGCGGCCGGATTTGGTAGGCGACCCCAATCTGTCCCGCGGCCAGCGCACGCCCGATCGATTCTTCAACACCGCAGCATTTACCAACGAACCATTCGCCGCGGGCACTGGCAACGACCTGGCTCCGGGGGATGCAGGGCGGAATCTTGTCGTAGGTCCCGGATTCGTCAACCTGGATACATCGCTCTTCAAGGAGATACCTATTCACGAGCAATCAATGGTGCAGTTCCGCATCGAAGCTTTCAACATATTTAACACTCCTCATTTTGACAATCCGGATGGGACAGTGAACAGCGGCACATACGGCGAAATCATCCGGGAACGGTCAATACCGAATGCCAATCGAGTGATGCAGATCGATGTGAAATTCCTTTTTTAAGGCGAATCTTGCCGCCGTGCTGTTTGAATGTGCCGTTGCAGCACGGCGGTTGCTTTTTAGAACTCTATCCCTACTATGAAATCCATTCGGCTCGCTCATTTCTTACTTTTACGTCCTTTGATACTTTTGCAATACGCAAGTGTTTCGAGGCAGGCAATAGCTCAGAAGATCTTGACGTCCACTAGTGTTTTGGCTATTACTTTCTTGGTTGCCGGCTTATCCAGCGGAGACACTCTTCACGCACAGGATTTCTATCTTCATAACGGCGACCGCCTGACCTTTTATGGCGACAGCATCACGGCGCAGCGGTTCTACACCAGAGATATCCAGGATTTCGTTGCGACACGATATCCCACTCTTCAGGTGACGTATCACAACGCGGGAGTTCCGGGAGATAAGGTCACCGGAGGTTATGTGGGTGATGCTGCTGCTCGCGTGGCGCGCGATGTGAAGCCGTGGGATCCGACTGTGCTCACGGTGATGCTGGGAATGAATGACGGAGACTACGTTCCGCCGGACCCCAAGATCTTTGCAGACTACCAGGAAGGATACGAGAAACTGATCACGATGCTTCGCGCGACAGCACCCCGCGCGCGGATCACCCTGATCGAGAATACCCCGTATGACGAAATTACCCACGGAACAGAATTCGCGGGATTCATGACGACGACTGAACAGAATGCGAAGGCGACTCCAGCGCTTGGACAGCGAGAGAGGTTGCCGGTAGTGGAGGCCTATTCGCCAGTAAAAGAGTTACTGGAACACGCCAAAGCCGCGGACCCTTCCTTCGCATCGCTGCTGGTGCCTGACCGAATTCATCCTTCCGAGCCGCTGCACTGGGTAATGGCAGAGTCGGTGATGAAGGCCTGGCACATCGATCCCGTGGTGAGCGAGGTTACCTTATCGGCGGCATCGCAGGCCGTTATGCATAGCCTGCGGACGACGGTTAGCGGAATGCAGGCCAGTGGGGGCGCACTCGGTTGGGATCAACTCGATGAAGCATTGCCGTTACCCTTTAACTTTGAGAACGCTCTGATGAACTTCGTCCTGAAAAACAGCGATCTGGCCTCCTGTGATCAGGAAATGCTCAAAGTGGAAGACCTGCAACCTGGCGCCTATCAGCTGACGATTGATAAGACGGATGTGGGGACATTTTCTGAAGCACAGTTATCAAGGGGGATCAATCTGGCGCTGTTGAAGACACCCATGTGGGATCAGGCCAGGGAGTATGACGGAGCTCTCGAGCGGCGCTCGGAATTGGAGCAAGCCGATTTCGTCATCTTTGCAGAGACCAACTTGAAGGACAAAGCAGATGCAAGCAGAATTCTGCGCGAAGGAGAAGCGGTGTTTGAGCAAAAGGTGCAGGAAGCGCTGCGCATCTCAAAGCATCACTACACTCTCGCCCCTTTGAACCAGACGATCGCGCCGAACCCTTAGGCCGATCGCGTCTCCCTCAAAAGGATTTGTATGACCAGCACGAAAATGCATCGGGTTCCTCTCCTCGCTCTTCTTGGTTTCGCTGCAGCGCTGTTGTCAGCAGTTGCGTTTGGCCTCACCGGCCTCGCCCAAGTACACGGAGTCCACAACGCGCATGGAGGCCGTCAGCTTTATCTGGACTGCGGCAACTCAGCTTCTTCGGGTACCGGCGTTTCCCAAAAATCACCCTGGAACCATCTGGAACAATTGAACTCATTTAACTTTGCGCCTGGCGATACCGTTTCTCTCAAACGCGGTACAGTGTGTCACGGAACCATTGCTCCTCAGGGATCGGGAAGTGAGAGCGCGCCCATCCGATTGACCGCCTACGGCGAGGGACCGCGTCCGAGAATAATAGCGGACACTTCTGCGCAGGAATCGTTGAAGCTCTTCAATCAGGAATACTGGGATATCGATTCTCTCGATCTAAGCGGCGGCACCACCAACGGTGTCTTTATCAGCGGAGACAATGGTATCCTGCATCACATCCATCTATTCAATCTCGCGGTCCATGATGTAATCGGCGGTGAACTGAAGCATAAAGAGAGCGGCCTCGTTGCCATCACTCCAGGCAGTGTGAATCAGCACTTTGACGATGTGATTGTCGATGGTGTCACGGCGTGGAATACCAATCAGTGGGTCGGAATCGTTGTGGGCGGTGGAAACCTGGGCTATCCGCCAGAGAACGACTGGAATACGAATGTAGAGATTCGCAATTCTGCGATTCACGATGTGCAGGGCGATGGCATCGTACTCTTTCGCGTGATTCACGGCAGGATCGATTCGAGCGTGGCATGGAACACTGGCATGCAGGTTACCGAGACCACAGGCACGCCCAATGCAATCTGGACCTGGATGTGTGATGACTGCACCGTCGAAGGCAACGAGGCGTATCTGACCGACAGCCCGGGAGTGGATGGCGGCGCTTACGATATCGACTACGGGAACACAAAGAATTCAGTAATAGATAACTACGCCCATGACACTCAGGGCTATTGCGTCGCCGTCTTTGGCGCCGGATTCGTGACCAGGCAAAGCTTGGTACGTGGCAACCTGTGCATCAACAACGGCCGCAGCTCACGCATGGCTAAGTATCAGGGCGCCATTTTCCTGCTCTCCTGGAATGACGGTTCAATCGATGGGCTCACTGTGGAAAACAACACCGTCTACTGGAGTCCCTTTGAGAATTCCCCTGCTCTTGTGAATCAGGCAACCATCAAGGCAGGAACCGCAGCCTTTCGCAACAACACGATCTACTCGACCTCGCCCTGGATTGTGGACAGCAATACGTCACTGTCACTGGAACAAAATCGTTACAGCTATTACGGTGGCGGAAGCGCGAAGTGGCGTTACGGAACAAAGGAATTCGGCAACTTGGAGGAATTGGAGAACGGACCGAAGCAGGAGATTGGCAGCCGCTTCGTGCAGCAGCCGCTGCAGGAATGGCGCGAAGGCGGCGAATTGCCAGCGGGAGTCACACAACTCCCGCTTACGACGAAAATGCATGACGTATGGAGGCTCGAGAGCGTATTGCCGGTCTCCATCGATGTTCGCGGAATGATCAATGACGCAGCCCTTCGGCAGCTGGTGATATTGAAAAGCCTCGGTCAACAGTATCGCCCGCAGGGATTGAAGGTTACCGTACGGCTCATCTCGCCCGACGTGCAGATCTTCCAGAGCGAGGCCTTCCGAAACGCGGTGATTGATCTGGATCTCGACGGCATCACGGTGCTCCAGTCCTCCGGGACAAGTCACGAGCACACGACTCTTTCGACTCCGGGCGGCAATATCACGGGCCAATGGGACGGCTTTGTGGGACCCGTCTCACTAGGCCTGGCATTGCGCCGCGCCATGGGAGAGCCGGTTTACGCGCAAATGGGAGTGAATGCACATGAGTAGTCGAAAGCGCATCCTGACGGTCGCCGGCAGCCTGATGGTGATCGCCGGAAGCTTATTGGCCTCGGCACAGCAAGGCTATTCTCGTGCCGCGCTCGGCTCGCCCACGATTCCCGATCCCATCTCCGTCTACGACAACTGGTCGGTCTACGACGAGCTTTCCGACAATGTTCCTCTGACCCAGGCTCTGACTATGAGCGAACTGGACCAGGTCTTGCGCCTTAGGAAATCAGGCGCTCGCTTCGACTATTACGTGATGGATGCTTTCTGGTTCGATCCAGATGGAGCCTATCGCACGTGGAAGAAGCCGAACTGGCCTAACGGTCCTGACCTCTGGATTAAGA
>Ga0207045_1075_pt2 | contig 14344 bp, 9 predicted proteins | sample Alteio_BWMinCont_69_FD_153299 | JGI IMG/M metagenome (GOLD analysis project Ga0207045, IMG submission 153299) | Enriched cells from forest soil in Barre Woods Harvard Forest LTER site, Petersham, Massachusetts, United States -... | ecosystem: Environmental > Terrestrial > Soil > Temperate forest >... | reverse complement strand
TTCTTGGCAGCCCGTTGCCGGGCTGGACTACAGCCTATATGGGTCTGGTACTGAAGCCCGAGGTGCCCAGAACGGACGCGCTTGTAGCGTTACAACGCTTTGCATTTGTCGACCTCCGATGTGTTCACCTGGAATTCATGGATCGGAACCTAAGTGCGAGTGCTATCGGAGACCACTATCCATTTCTCAACTACGACGGCTTTGAAATCGATCTTTCGCCTGATGAAGACGAGCTCTTCAGAAGCTTTAGTTACGATTGTCGTCATTGTGCACGCAAGGGTATGCGCTTGGGTGTTGTTATTCAGGAAGCGAGCGATGCGGCGTTTATCGACGATTACTACAGCCAGCTCACCGATGTTTTCGCCAAACACGATTTAATCCCTACATATGGCAAGGACCGTGTTTCAGCGTTGATTCAGCATCTGCAGCCCACAGGTAACCTGCTGCTGCTACGGGCGATCGATCCTGAGGGACACTGCATTGCAACTCTCATCTCTGTTGGCATGTATAACCGTGCTGAAGTGTGGAGCGGTGCGAGCTGGCGAACTTATCAGCATCTGCGACCTAACGAGTTGCTGGTCTGGGAAACTATCCGTTATTGGAAGAACCGCTCTGTTCAGTTTTTGGACATGGGCGGAGCCGGAGAATACAAGAGAAGATACGGTGGCTATAAGATTTCCGTGCCATGGGTCCGTACCTCTCGCTATTCGGTGCTGCCTCTGCTACGCAACGGTGCAGCTCTGGCAGTGAAAACCCGACAGAGATGGCTTGGGGGATTGCACTCAATCGCGAATTCTGTCTCTTTACTGGGTCAACAATGCAAGCCGGCAAATGGGGTGGCTATTGCGCCTCCAAATTCACACCAGACGCTGACATCAGCTTTAGATCGACGAGGAAGGACTCCAGGGTGAGGTTATGGCGCCGCTTGGGGCGCGTAAAGGCAACGCATGCTCGAGCTCGAGGGCATTCATTTCTCTGCTCAGTTGAGCGCTCGAATGAAGAGCAGGCGTTGTTGCCCTTCTATGCGGCTCTGCTCGCTGAACGCGCGGTTCTGGAGACAGAAACCGCGGTGACTTGAGTCAACTGCGTAAAACACGCTGCGACTATGTTGAAGTTTGACCGCATACATCTAAGTCTCGAGAACTGGGACAGCACGCTGCAACAGTTTCCGGACAGGACTATGTGCCAGAGTCCTGCATGGTTGGGATTTCTCGAGGAGACACAAAAGGGAGAGATCGTAATTGCAGCGCTGCGTGAAGGCAATACAGTGCTCGGTTACTTTTCCGGATTGATGATTCAACGGTTTGGGCTGCGCCTTCTTGGCAGTCCATTGCCGGGCTGGACTACCGCCTACATGGGTCTCGTACTGAAACCGGAGGTCCCCAGAACGGACGCTCTTGAGGCGCTACAACGCTTTGCATTCTTCGATCTCCAATGTGTTCACTTGGAATTCATGGATCGGAACCTGAGTGCGAGCGCTATCGGAGATCACTATCCGTTTCGCAACTACAACGGCTTCGAAATCGATCTCTCTCGCAAAGAAGACGAGCTTTTCAGTGATATGACTAGTGCTTGTCGCCGCTGTATACGCAAGGCTGTTCGCTCGGGTGTCATTATTCAGGAAGCGAGCGATGCAGCGTTCGTCGAGGATTTTTATGGGCAGATCACCGATGTTTTTGCCAAACGGCATCTGGTTCCCACGTATGGCCGGGCCCGCGTCTTGGCGTTAATTCGGCATCTGCAGCCCACAGGCAACCTGCTGCTGCTACGGGCGATCGACGATGACGGACACTGCATTGCAACCGGAATCTCAATTGCCATGCATGACCATGCCGAATTGTGGGGTACTGCCAGCTGGCGAACCTATCAGCATCTGCGGCCTAACGAGTTACTCCTCTGGTATGTTTTGCGTTATTGGAAGAACCGCTCTGTCCGGTTCTTGGATATGGGCGGAGCCGGAGAATACAAAAGAAAATATGGCGGCTATGAGATTTCCGTGCCTTGGGTTCGTACTTCCCGCTATCCCTTGCTGGCTGTGCTTCGCAGCAGTGCGGCTATGCTAGTTGCAACTCGACAGAGGTGGCATGGCGCGTGGCGCTCGATCGCGAGTTCCGTCTCTGCGCCGGCTGACAGTCCAAGCTTGCAATCGGGCGATTCGGTCCGTTAGAGCAGTTTTACAGTTGAATGAGGATGAGTTCACGTAGCTCCTCTATCAAGGAACGGGTGCACCTAGGGAATGCCCGCGCAACCAAATAACTGTAATTGCTCTAAGGCCTGTGTCAACTGACTACATTCGTTATCGGCCACCTACGTCGAACAGCAGCATATAAGCCATGAAAATTGGGTTTATCAGCCATGCGAGCTTTACTGTCGAGAGCAACGGGATCACGCTGTTATGCGACCCGTGGCTGTTCGGCAAAGCATTCAACGAGGGGTGGGCACTGCTGAGTCCTGCGGCTGCAGTACCCTGGGAAAGGATCGAGTACATCTGGATCTCGCACCAGCATCCGGATCATCTTCATTTTCCTACTCTCAGGAGTCTCACCCCCCAACAACGGAAGCGCCCGATCATGCTGTTCCAGAAGCACGCGTCGCAACGCATTCCCAAGGTATTGCGAGGATTGGGATACTCCAGCGTCCAGGAGCTAAGGTTGAATAGGTGGACACCGCTGCGCGGAGGCATAGAAGTGATGTGCGGCTCGGTCGGATCGGTAGATTCTTGGATAGCCATTCGCGCTGAGGGAGTGAATATATTGAACCTCAACGATTGCACGATCCAGCCGCGCCATCTGGCGTACATCTCTAAACTGGTCGGAAAAGTAACCGTGCTGCTGACTCAGTTCTCGTTTGCAAGCTGGATCGGAAATCACGCCGATGAACTGGGCGAAGTTGAGACCAAGCTGCGAGATTTGCGGTTTCGAGTTAGCTTTCTAGAGCCTGATGTAACTATTCCGTTTGCCAGCTTCATCTACTTTTGCAACCAGGAGAATAGCTGGATGAACGACTTTGTTATTACGCCGCGGCGCGTTGCGGACTTGGGCCTTCCAGGTGTGAATTTCATGTATCCGGGTGACAAATGGGACTCAGATGTGCGAACGTTTCGTTCGGCCGAGGCTATTGAGAAATACATGAACGATATAAGCCGGCCAAAGACGATCGATCCGACACCGCAGGCGGCCGCGATAGACACCCTGCAACAGGCGGTAGACAGGACTTTGCGAACGGTACGCGTGCGGTTCGGTAGGTTCGTCCTTAACCGAATCAGACCGTTCTCAATCTATTTGCATGACCTGGACAAAGTTCTACTGGTGAATCCGAGGGGCAGATGTGAAGCGCAGGATGCTACGAAAGAGACGCGCGATGCCGCACGGTTCGTAATGTGTAGCCAAGTGGCATGGTATACGTTCGCATACAGCTGGGGCTGGGGAGCCATGGAAGTTTCCGGCATGTCTTTCGACCGCCGCCTCAAAGAGCCAAACCCCCTGGTGTTCTACCTCAATATACTTGCGACGGGATGGTTGAGTTTCGATAGCATGCGCCACGCGGCGCGAACCGTTGAGTTCCTCTGGGCGAAGCGTCGTGAGCTGGGCTACCGTATATGGGCCCGGTTGTCCGGCGCAGAAGATCCGATATTGAAGCTGCCGCGTGGCAATCGGACTCCATGCCAACGAAGCGCTTAGTGCAAAGACGATAACGAGTGGATTGGCGGCCGTACATAGTAGAGCGGTGAAATCTATCGGATCTATGTTCCTTGGATACGAAGTAGTCAAGAAGCCCCTGATGCGCTCAATCCGCGTCGACCTTTGTATCTGCGATAACACGCAATATTGGAGCCAAGATGTGCGGAATATTTGGTGCCATAAACACGAAGCATTATTTCGATGGCGCAGCACTCGCGCATTTCTCAGAGCTCAATGACTTGACATGTTACCGGGGACCTGACGACCATGGCATCCGCGCTCTGAAGCTGAAGCAGTCGAAAGGCAACTTAGCGCAAACTCATAATGACTGGAATGTGCGCAGAAAAGTAGGTTCTCTGACTGCACCCTTGTCTGGTATGGATTCCCCTCTGGATGATAGCTCTTGGCGGCCACGCCATAACTGCGAAAACGCTTCCGGGAATTATTTCGACGTGTTCCTGGGCAATCGTCGGTTGTCAATCATCGATCTTTCCTCGAACGGTCACCAGCCGATGACGGATCACCAGGGTCGCTGGATTGTCTACAATGGTGAGATCTTCAACTACCTTGAACTGCGCCGGGAATTGCAGGCGAAAGGACACGAATTCACAACCAGCACAGACACCGAAGTCATCCTCCATGTTTACAGCGAATACGGAGAACAGGGGTTTGACCGTCTCAATGGCATGTGGGCGTTTGCCATCGCTGACGTGCCCAGGCGCCGAGTGGTACTAAGTAGAGACCGCTTTTCCATCAAGCCACTGTACGTCTTACGAGTCGAAGGTTGCATCTATTTCGCAAGTGAAATCAAGCAGCTCCTGCCGTTGCTGCCGGAGCGCCGCCTTAACGCAGAGACCATGTCGGCATTTCTTGTACAAGGTCTGCTTGATCATTCGGGCAAGACATTCTTCGAAGGCATCGTCAGAGCGCCTTCGAGCGCCAACATCATTATTTCGCTCGACACCGGAGACGTGCGCGAAAGCGCATACTGGAGCTTCTGTCCCATCAGTGGCATCAGTTCCTCGCAGCAGGCTGCTGAGCAATTCCGCGAGTTGTTTCTCGACAGCATCAAACTGCGGCTCCGCAGTGATGTGAAAGTTGGAGTGTTGCTAAGCGGCGGTCTCGATTCATCCGCTATTGCGGTCGGGTGCAGGAAAATCAACGGCGACCATATCGAAACGTATTCCATCGTATCTGAGGACGGCATTTGCGATGAGCACCGGTTTATTGACATGCTCGCCGAAACTGGTTTGAGAAACAATAAGATTGTTTTCCGGTGCGCCGATGTTCTTCAGGATATCGACCGCGTTCTCGACCACAGCGACGAGCCGGTTGGTGGGTTCAGCGTGATGGCGCAGTTTAAGTTATTCAGCGCCATTAGGCAGGATACAGATGTCACCGTTCTCCTCAGCGGTCAGGGAGGTGACGAAGTCCTGCTCGGCTATCTGAAGTTCTTTTTCTTTCATTTGAAGTCGTTGTACCGTCAACACAAGTATTCGCAGGCAGTATTCCAGCTGGGCGCGAGTTTGTGGCAGCGCACAGTCGTGCGCCAATTCACTCTGCGGTCTGCCAGGCGTTACATTCAGACATGTGTCCCGGGGCTAAGCCGCGCAATCAAGTCAGAGCAGGTACGCGTGCCCGTTTGGGATTGTGGGGATATAGCGTCTCGCCAGATTGCCGATATTGAGAAGTACTCCGTTCCGGCACTTACCCACTATGAAGACCGCAACTCGATGGCACATTCACTCGAGGTGAGACACCCGTTTCTCGATCACAGACTGGTAGAGTTCCTGGTAAGCCTTCCGACTGAGTGGAAGATCCGGAATGGCTGGACGAAGCACGTGCTGCGGCAGGCACTTCCCGAGTTGCCCGACGCCATTCGGTGGCGCCGCGATAAACAGGGGTTCTTGACTCCCGAGCAGCAATGGTTGAAATACAATCTCAGCGGGCTGATCCGGTCCACGTTCCACAACAGCCAGCTTGCCCAGGCAGGCATTCTGAACGAACAGGAATTCTTGAATTATTACGAGCAGTTTCAACGCGGCGCCGCTATCCCAGAGAGTGACATTGCTCGCGCTTTGATCGCAGAACGCTGGATGCAGCGCACCTTCGGACAACCGGCGCGTCAGTCCATGTCAATAGAGAGCCAAGAAGTTGCGAAGTAACTTGCGAGGATAGAACAGCGCTGACTCGTACATACGATTCTCTAATCTTGAGATTGCCCTGGTATGGTGTCTCGCAACTCAGTGAATAACTTTGTCATCTAGTCGAACCGCCAAGCAAAGTGACCTGAGCTGCTTTTCGTGATCTACGCCTCCTCCGAGGCCCTTGCCTTATCTGGCAAATTTATGGGACACCACACTAGCGCACCGCCACACGACGCGGTGCACAGAATCCTTGAGCGGCTGTCCAGCCTGCGCGGTAACTTTCCGTTCGCGACCAATGTGGCCGTTCTTAGCGGGGGAACATCGCTGGGGCATTGTTTTACGATTGCAGCGGCGCCGCTTCTGACGCGCCTCTATCTGCCGCACGATATCGGCAATCTAGGACTCTTCAATGAGTTCCTCGCCGTCATTGCGGTGGCGGCATCACTGCAATATGATGCCGCAATCGTTTCTGCCCCCGACGAAAAAAGAAGTGCTCAATTGGCAACGCTATCGATGTTGTTCACGCTCCCGATGAGCGTTGCCGGTGGACTCCTCTTGTACGCCATGATCCACTTTTCGTTTGTGGGCTTCGGCGCCTTGCCTGTATATGCAGCATGGTTGATGGTGCCCACCATCGTGTTTGCCGGTGTATTTTCGGTTCTGCGCTATTGGTCGCTGCGGGACGCGAGGTTCGGCATCGTATCGCAGGCAGTCATCTTTCAGAATGGTGGACGCAGCCTGCTGCAGGTCGCCCTGGGTGTGATCGGATCGAATTCCTTCGGCTTGTTACTGGGGGAGGTCCTCGGGCGTGGTCTCGGAATGAGTCGTATGTTGCGCACCGCCTGGCCCGTGATGCGCAAGCATACTCTCGACGCGTGTGATGCTGCGAGGGCTCTGGTGAGCAACCGGCAATTCCCGCTCTACTCGATGCCCTCCTCGTTGCTTAATCAGCTCGGTACGAGCCTCCCGCTGCCGTTGCTGGTTACTCTGTATGGCGCAGATGCTGGTGGATACTATTCCCTAGTGTGGAGAGTGCTGGCCTTGCCGGTCGTCCTGGTCGGTAACAGCATGGCGGATGCATTCCACAGCCGTGCTGCACTCTATGCGCGCGAAGATCGGAAACGTCTTCTGTCGTTTTTCAACGGTACCGCCGCGATCTTGCTGGCGATGGGTATAGTGCCAGCCTTGGCCATCACCATCTTCGGAGAGCCGATCTTCGTCTTCGCATTTGGGGTCAAATGGAGATTGTCGGGGGCCATCGCCGCAATCGTCTCCCCCTGGTTTTTGACGGCATTCATCGTCAGCCCGATAAGCCGCTTAGTCTATGTGTTGCACGGCCAGGGCTTGAAACTGATTTACGATGTGTTGATTCTCGGGGCAAATCTTTTGGTGTTTTATTGGGCTCGTCGGCTTGCCTGGCCCATGCTCCACATGGTGACAGCCATGAGCGTAATGAATACAGCTTCAAAAGTCGTCTACTTTTTCCTGCTGCTCCGGATTGCAGCCACCGCGATGCGCACACCATCGGCACACCTGAAAGAGGTTAAGGGTAATTGAGTATTGCATTCATGACCACCTACTCGATCTCGACAGGCAGTTACGAAAGCAACTCCAGGGTCAGCAGAGTTCTAAGTTCTCGGAGTGGCATGGTGCTGATCTGTGCCTCGTACGTTACAGCCTTTGTACTTGTGTACAAATGGGTGATCGTGCCGGTTTGGGGCTACGAAGGATTCAACTTCAAAACGACACTGGCACGCGCGGCGGCTGGATGGGCGCTTGCAGCGCTGCCCTCGTTTTGGATGCCGATCAAGTTGAGGCGACCATCGCAGGTTGTGTATTGGCTCCTCTATCTGCTGGTTTTAGTTCCTGCTTGCTTGGTGCCGATCTACGCATTGGATGATCAATCTCGCGGTCCGCTCCTTCTGGCGACATGCTTGGTTAGCGTGTTCGCGCTTACGGGATTGGTGTACTGTCTCCCGCTACTCCCCCTGCGGCGCATTCATCTAGAAAGCTATGAACTCAGCGTCATCCTGGCTCTCCTCAGCATAATTTTCTATTCGTTGATGGTTGCGAGCTTCGGCTTCCATTTCCACTATGTTTCGTTCGAAGATATTTATTCGGTACGCGCCCAATTTACCAGCACCCTAAATCAGGCTCCTGCTTTAGTGGCATACGCGATCGATTGGCAGGCGTGGGTCATCAATCCATTTATGATAGCCATCGGGTTGAGGTCTCGGCGCATGTCGTGGGTTCTGGCAGGCGCCGTAGGGCAATTTGCCATTTACTCCATTACGGCATTTCGGTCGATGTTCTTCTCAGCTGGTTTTTTGCTCTATCTTTTGTGGGTGACACGTTCGAACAAAACGTTTGGTGCAAGGCTAGCCGCAAGCTGGGCTGCGATCTTTGCGGGTACAGGCGCGTTACAGTTCTTCGGTTATGGACTGATTCCCGAGTCGCTCGTAGGTGTACGCATGACAGCGCTACCGGGATTGCTGACCGGCTACTATTACGAATTTTTCTCGTCACACCCCCTGGTGCACCTGGGCCATAGCATTTTTAAGTCATTTGTCACTTATCCGTACGCTGTTGAGCCGCCCTACTTAATTGGTTATTCTTACTTCCACAGTCTCACCGATGATGCCAATGCAAATCTCTGGGCAGACGCTTATGCTAACTTCGGATACCCCGGAATCATCTGCTTCACATTGCTGCTTGCGATAGTGCTGTGGCTATATGACTCGGTCGCGGCTGATCGCGATATTCGTCTGGCAGCGCTGGTGATTGCTCTGCCGGCATTTGCTCTTACGAATGTGGGCCTCTTGACCTCGTTGCTTACCAATGGGATGGGCCTTGCGATGCTACTAATGTATCTCGCACCTTCCACAACTCACGAAGGCTTGCAAGACTCTGTCACTGAGAAAGATAATGTCCGTGGGCGCAATCTTAAATGGAAGCCAGTGATTGGTTAACGCGAGGAGCGGAAATGGCATCCACTTATTCCAATTGTAGGGCGGAAGGACCAAAAGCCTGTTTACGTATCGTTCTTTCACTCCTCGCACTCAGAAGGCTCGGTTCGCCTCGCTATCTCTACCTCATAACGGGTTCTAATCGGCGCAGAGAGATTCGGATGGCTCACACATATTCGCAGCAGTCGATCCAGTCATGAAAACGATAGTGAGTATTGTCGGTGCAAGGCCGCAGTTCGTGAAATCAGCCGTGGTGTCGAGCGCGTTGACGTCTGCGGGAGTGAGCGACGTTCTGGTTCACACCGGCCAGCACTACGACTTCGAGATGTCTGGCCTGTTTTTTGACGAACTGGGAATCCCGGAGCCTGAGTACAACCTTGGCATCGGTTCAGGACGGCATGGTGCACAAACTGGTCGCATGATTGAGGCAATCGAATCGGTCCTGCTGAATATCCGGCCGGAAATGGTCCTTGTGTACGGAGATACGAACTCAACGTTGGCGGGCGCGTTGGCCGCAGCCAAACTCCATATTCCCGTTTCCCACGTCGAAGCGGGTCTGCGATCGTTCAATCGCCAGATGCCCGAAGAAATCAACCGGGTGCTCACAGATCATATCGCTGATGTGCTGTTCGCACCGACCGCAATTGCCGTGCAGAACTTGGAAAACGAAGGTATACCCGCCGGGCGGATCATCCGTACGGGCGACGTGATGCATGATGCCGCGCTGCGGTTCGCTGCGCGCGCCGAGGCCGTCAGCCTTGTGTTGCAGCAGTTGCAGTTGCAATCGCGCGAATACATACTCGCGACGTTACACCGTGGTGAAAACACAGATGACCCAAGCCGGCTGCGGGCCATCTTCGAAGGATTAGCTAATCTGGCGCAGCAAATGCCGGTTGTCCTGCCGCTGCACCCGCGCACGCGTAAGGCAATCGATCGGGCGCAAATCCGCGCTGCTGTCTTGCAGCGCATCCTTATTCTCGAACCTTTGGGATATCTGGACATGACCATGTTGGAGAAACACGCGCGCCTTATCGCCACCGACTCAGGCGGAGTGCAGAAAGAGGCCTACTTCCATAGCGTGCCCTGTGTCACCCTACGAAGTGAGACCGAGTGGATCGAGTCACTTGAGGGCGGCTGCAATCAACTCGTATTTCCGGTGAATGGCGAAGCCGTGGCCATGGGTATACGTGAGTCTCTGAGAAGGAAGCCCATCTTCCGCAACGGCATCTATGGCGATGGGCGCAGCGCCGTTCACATCGCGAACGCCATTTCTCGTTGGGATTCCCCTTATTCGCTGGACAAATGCACAAACACTCCGTCGCGGGTCGCGAATGATGCGATATCGTGCTCAGTCAGTGATTAGGTTCGCAGCTTTGGTGCTGAGTTCCTTGCTATTGTCCTGGCCAATGTCGCAGCCCGGGCTCACCACAGAGGGAGCCACGCGTACGTTGCCAGATCCGGTCGCGAGCGGCGGATTGCGGACTGCGGTGCACTACGTGAGTCCGGCGGGCAGTGACACCGGCGATGGAAGCGCCGCTCACCCGTGGGCGACGATCCAGCATGCGGACCGGGTGGTGCAGCCTGGCGGTACCGTGGTGGTGCTGAACGGAATTTATTCCGGCGATATTCTTCTTCGGTCCAGCGGCACCGCCGGGAGCCCGATCACGTATGTCGCCCAGGATAAATGGCAGGCTAAACTGGTCGGCACTGCTTCTGGGGATGGCACGGCAGTCATCCGCGTAACCGGCGGCCACCTGATTATCAAAAACTTCGACATCACCGGAACCGATGCAGCCGGTGTACTTCTCGCATCGTCTGGCACCTCTGCAAGTTTCAATCAGGCCATCGGCAACTACGTCCACGACATCACAATTCCGTGTGACCAGAACGGCGGCGCAGGGCTCAACACTGGCGGAGGCGACAACTACTCGGGCATCAGCCACGATGACTTTATCGGAAATCTGGTTGTCAACATCCACGGAACTCCTGGCTGCACCACCGGCGTATCCGCTGCTGGTATCTATGAGGCAGTCCCCTATGGGATCGTGGCCAATAATATCGTCATTAACGCCGGATACGCCATACAGTGCTGGCACAATGCTCATCACGAAACGATTTCCGGGAATATACTGGCAAACAATTTGAGGGGGATTACAGTCGGGGCTGGCGATGCTCCGGGAGGGATCTCAAACGACTACACCGTGGTAAAAGACAACGTTATAGTGGGCAGTCTCAGTTGGGCGATCGCCGAATCCGGCGAGACCGGAAGGCATAACACCTACACAGACAACATGCTGTTCAACAATCCTTCCGGCATCACACTTGAAAACGGATTAGCTGCAACAGGAACCATTCATAGCAACGGACGGCCACCGGCAGTGACCATTCCTGCGCCTTAGGGCATGTCATCAAATCATTGATGAGAGCTGCCGTTCATGACAGTTGAGGGCGTCAGCCGAATTTACACGCCGGCCTTCGCCCTCGCCTGGTTTAATTGACTGTAACGATGACCGTGCCCTCATCGGTCACGCCGCTGGAACTGTGAGCGGTAATACGATAGGCGGTAGTGGCCGTAGGATTAACCACGAGAGAGCCATTCAATGGAACCGCGGTGCCGTTCAGGTCAGCGCTTGCTGCGCCCGTTGTCGTCCAGGTCAGCGTCGTGTTGCCGCCAGGCGCAACAGTGGTTGCGCTCGCACGAATTCCGGCAGCCACTACCGTAACTGTGACCGTGCCCTCATCGGTCGTGCCCGTCGCACTATCGGCGGTAATGCGATACGCGGTTGTGGTTGTAGGGTTAACGACGAGAGAGCCATTCAATGCAACCGCCGTGCCGTTCAGGTTTGCGGTCACTGCGTTGTTGGTCGTCCAGGTGAGTGTCGTGGGATGTCCAGACTCAACCGTAGTTGCGCTCGCACGGATTCCGGCAGCTACCGTGCCACTTGTTGTGCCACCGGAACCGATGCAGGCACCCATGACCGTTGCCCCTGATTGGGGACGAGCCTGACCATAAAAATCAGTAAGGATGCCAGCCAGCGCGAGACCGGTTCCACGAGCCGGAGAGCTCGGTTGCAGGCAGTAGTTGCCAGTTGCGGTACCAGTGTTGTTTATGAAGAGAGGATTCGCGGTGACGGTTCCGCTCGCTGAAAGCCCATTTTGTAACGAGATATTGGTTTGATTCCCGTTAACCAAATTATCGGTGTATTGATTGTGCGTTCCAGTATTTCCTTCTTCGATGATGCCGGCGACACTATTGTTTACAGCGATATTATTTTGCACCAGGGTGTAATCGTTTGTGCCGCCCGGCGCATCTCCAGCTCCCACTAGAACACCAATCTTGGAATTCAGTTCGGTGTTTCCAAAGATCGTTAAATGAGCGGCTGCATGCCAGCTTTGAATGGCATAGTCCGCGTTGATGATGATATTGTTGGCTACCGTTCCATAAGGCACAGCTTCATAGATTCCCACGCTCGTATTAAAAGAGCATTGCGAACCGCCTGCGTTTGCTATATTGACGACCAGGTTCCCGATGAAATCGTTGTGACTGATCCCGGTGTAGTCGCTGCCGGCTCCGCTGTTAAGTCCTGCGCCGCCGTCATCGTCGCACGGGGTCACGATGTTGTGGACGTAGTTTCCGATAGCCTGGTTGTAGCTGGCAGTTGTGCCTGTCGTAGCTAAAATAACGCCAGCATCATCCGTTCCTGTAATGTCGAAGTTTTCAAGGACGTTATATCCGCCATGCATTCCAACAACCGCCGAGCCATCACCTGTTCCTTGGCCAACTAATTTAGCTTGCCATTTGTTCTGAGCGATATACGTAATGAGATGTCCCGCCGTCCCATTTGAGCCGATTGCCCAATCTCCCGCTAATGTTCCGTTAACCGAACCTCCAGCCGGAAGCTCATAGGTGCCATCTTCGACGATAACCGTATCGCCGGGACCAGCTATTGAACTGGCATGGGTTATCGTCGCCCACGGAAAGCTCTCACTTCCGCTGTCGGCATCACTGCCGGCGGTGCTCACATAATAGGTGGATTGCGCCTCTGCGTGAGACACAGTCGGCGGGAAGAATGAGCTTCCGAGCACAACACTGGCCGCGAAGGTGATCTGTAAATAAGAAGGTAGTTTAAAAAAGGAAAAAAACAGTTCCGAATTAGTACGCATAAGTCCTTTACAGGTAAGGTGATCCGGCAGTTTTTGCGCCGGGAGAAAAAAAGGCACAGCTCTGCTGATGCCTGCAGCAAGCAGGTCTATCCGGTCATTTCCGCCGGGTTGCACAGAGCAAAGTTAGGTTAGTTAGTTGATTTAGCGACCGTGGGGACAGACAAGGGCATAGCTCTGCTGATGCCTGCAGCGAGCAGGCCTATCCGGCCGTTTCCGCCGGGTGTTGCACAGAGCCAAAGTTAGGTTAGTTAGTTGATTTAGCGACCGTGGGGAGAGACAAAGGGCATAGCTCTAATGATGCCTGCAACAAGCAGGTTTGTCCGGCCACCTTCGCCGGGGTGCATAGAGCGATTTTTTTAGTTAATTAGTTGATTGATCCTCCTGCACAGAGGTGCAAGGAGGCCGCAGATCATTTATGGGTGTCGGGCAACACTGATTATGATTCTGTGGGTCCCTTTAACAGACGCGAGGGAATATCGCGGGCATCGAACGCGAAGACTCGTTCTTATAGTGAGAAACTCCCGGAACAATGTAATTCCGGAAAAAAAAGAGAATCCCTTCACAACTTCACCTCAAGCTAAACTTTCTGATCCAACTTGGCAGCAACAGGAACCATTCATAACGGACGGCCACCGGCAGTGACCATTCCTGCGCCTTAGGGCATGTCATCAAATCATTGATGAGAGCTGTCGTTCATGACAGTTGAGGGCGTCAGCCGGATTTACGCGTCGACCTTCGCCCTCGCCTGATTTAATTGACCGTAACTGTGACCGTGCCCTCATCGGTCACGCCGCTGGAACTGTGAGCGGTAATACGATAGGCGGTAGTGGCCGTAGGATTAACCACGAGAGAGCCATTCAATGGAACCGCGGTGCCGTTCAGGTCAGCGCTTGCTGCGCCCGTTGTCGTCCAGGTCAGCGTCGTGTTGCCGCCAGGCGCAACAGTGGTTGCGCTCGCACGAATTCCGGCAGCCACTACCGTAACTGTGACCGTGCCCTCATCGGTCGTGCCCGTCGCACTATCGGCGGTAATGCGATACGCGGTTGTGGTTGTAGGGTTAACGACGAGAGAGCCATTCAATGCAACCGCCGTGCCGTTCAGGTTTGCGGTCACTGCGTTGTTGGTCGTCCAGGTGAGTGTCGTGGGATGTCCAGACTCAACCGTAGTTGCGCTCGCACGGATTCCGGCAGCTACCGTGCCACTTGTTGTGCCACCGGAACCGATGCAGGCACCCATGACCGTTGCCCCTGATTGGGGACGAGCCTGACCATAAAAATCAGTAAGGATGCCAGCCAGCGCGAGACCGGTTCCACGAGCCGGAGAGCTCGGTTGCAGGCAGTAGTTGCCAGTTGCGGTACCAGTGTTGTTTATGAAGAGAGGATTCGCG
>Ga0207045_1149_pt1 | contig 14432 bp, 13 predicted proteins | sample Alteio_BWMinCont_69_FD_153299 | JGI IMG/M metagenome (GOLD analysis project Ga0207045, IMG submission 153299) | Enriched cells from forest soil in Barre Woods Harvard Forest LTER site, Petersham, Massachusetts, United States -... | ecosystem: Environmental > Terrestrial > Soil > Temperate forest >... | reverse complement strand
TGCCGATGAGCGGCGTGTTGATCGGCGCGGCAAAGCCGTTCGGGATGAATCGTCCGACATCGCCGGAGGCAGCCCCCGTCACAGTGCCGGAACTTAAATAGTTGGCGACGCTGGGCGTGAGTGAAATGATGCCCACTTCCGGCCAGTTGAATGTCGTGCCGGTCGCAACTCCGCCGCTGAAGCTGCCGAAGGCTGCGGCGTTGTTCAGCGCGGCCGCATCGCCGCCCGCCGGCGCCACCAGGTTGGCGGTCAGCGTCACGCCCTGCGGCGGTACTTCCTGGCCGTAGTTCGGCGTCGCGGCGCCGAGGAAATTCGTGGCGGTGACCGTCGCCGAGAAGGGCTGCCCGGCCTGAATGAAGGCGGCGCCGGACGCCGAGGCCGCTGCCGGGTTATTGCCGGGCGAGGCCAGCGAGGCGGCGCAGGTGCCCGCGCCGTAAGTTGTGCACTTGATATTCGACAGCGTGAAGTTATAGGGCTGCACGACGAACTGGCCGCCGCCGCTCATGGTGTTGCCCGAACCCACGCCGCTGCCAAGCGGGATGGCGTAGCGAGCGAAGAGCGTGATCTGGCCGACATCGGAGTAGTTGAGGCTGAACGGCGCCTCGGCATTCACGGTGCTGAATTTCAGGGGCACCGCCGTATACGTGGTCACGCCGCTCGCGGGATTGGACGCAATATTGGTGGTGGCGGAGTTGTTGGTGATGCCGAGCGTTTGTCCGACCACGCAGCTCGCCGGGTTGTTGCACTGATAGGCGAGGCTGATGTTGACGATGGCGCCGCTCGGGAAGGCCGCGGTGCACGCGCCGGTGTTGGTGTCGGTGCGCACTGCCTGCAGCGCGAGACTTTGCGTCGAGGCCTTGCCGGCCACCTGGGTGCCGATGGTGGTGGCGACATTCGCGCCGTTGGTGAATCGAAAGCCCGACGCCACAAAGGTCAGAGGCGGCTGCTCGGAAGCAATAGCGCTGCCCGACTTCTGCGTGATGGGACCGTCGGCGACGTTGATGGTGACTGTCTCGGCGTAGGTGTCCTTGAGCGACAGGGTGACGGCGCCGTCATCGGCAGTGACGTAAGTGTAGGTTGCCGCACCGCTATTCGACGCGCCCGCCACGAACGTGCCGCCGCCGCTGGTCAGCGACCAGTCGCCGTGACCGGTGCTGGTGCTCACCGTGATGGTGCCGGTGGTCGCCACCGGCGTGTGAGTCAGACTGTGCGCCGTGATCGTCACCGGCGAGGCCTGGCAGTTCACCGCCGTCCCCGCATCGCTGATGGCGAAGTGATCGGGTGTTCCCGCGCCTGAGCCCGGCTGCAACGCCAGCGTGGCGCCGATATTGACCGCCGAGTTGTTGATGCTCGATTGCAGCTGGCCGGTCGCGGTTGACGCCGGCAGCGCTTCGGTGAACGCGCCGATGACGATGCCGTTCGGGCCGGCGCCGGTGGCGCCCACGAAGGCGCTGGCCGTCCCGGCGGGGCTGTTCATGCCGCCGTTGCCGCTGTCGGCCGCGAACAGCACGACGAGCTCGGTGTTGGCCATCCCCGGCGTGACCGACGGCGCCGTGTAGAAGCCGGAGCTGGCGTTCGCTTGCGAGGCGCTGGTCACCACGGGAGCCGAGGCCGAGACGCCGCTGAAGGCGAGGATGAGACCGCCGGAGCGCGCGGACTGCTGGAAAGTCCAAGTATAGGTGGTCGTGCCCGCCACGTCCGCGGACGTCGCAGCCCGATAGTAGACCGAACCGCCGATCGAGCTGCCGTCATCCTGCTCCAGCACCGCGGTCCAACCGGTGGGCGCCGCGCTCACGGCGGGCAGGCCGCTGGTGTTTTGGGCCACGTAGGCAATCATGACGTCGCCCGTTGCAAGCCCCGCCGGCGCGGTGATCGTAACCGACCCGACACCCGATGAGCTGAGCGCGGCCGCGGATGAAGCCACGTATGCGATCGCTGCCAGAGCGGGTACTGGATGGGCAAGGAACAGCAGCGCAACGAGGAGCATCTCTGGTACGCGCGCTCGGGGAGCGCGGCCCGAGAGGGCGCGACAGTGTCCGCCGGTGAGAAAATCACGAAGCCGCATGATACTCACCGTTCGGGTCAGGTTGCATTGGTGTATGTGCCGCTCACGGCCCGATGAACGTAGCCAGGTTGGCCGTACGTTCCCGTGGTCGCGGTCGATTTGAGCACGTACGATGAACTGGTCGCAGCGCCGTTCGTGAAGGTGGTCGCGGTGCAGGTGACGACCACGGTAAATCCGTTGAGCGCGGCTTCGGTGAGGCTCAAGGTCGTGCTCGCGGCGCAGCTGCCGTTCTCGCTCTGGTACGCGCCCCACTCGATGCCGGTCTGCGCGGCCGAGAGTGCACGGGTTTCCTGCAGTGCCATGATGACGGTCTGCTGCTGTCCGCTGCCGACGCGGACGGCGACCAGGGCCAGGGCGCCGAGCACCACGATCAGGAACAGCGCCGGGATGAGCGCGAATCCCCGCTGCGGCGGAGCGGCCGGCGACATCGACGACGGCGGCCACAGCGGTTTCATGGCGCGTTCACCACTTGCACTTCATTGAGGAGCTGCACCGATTGACCGTTTTGAGTGATTGTCAGCGTCAGCGTGGCGAGCGCATTGCGCTGCGCCGTGCCGGACGCCAACGTAAATTGGCAGTTGCCCACGTTGCCGGCCACCAGCGCTGCCGCCGCGCCGGCCGCGCCCAAGGTCGCGGCGCTAACAGGTTGCGCGCTCGCAATCGAGTATCCCGAGTAGCGCGTCAGCATGCCAGCCCCGGTATCGCACAGATATGAGACCGGTCCGCTAACCAGGTACACGCGCTTGCCGGGAGAGCCGAAGGCGAATTGGAAACCCGGATTCAATGTGACCAGATTCTGGTTGGCGGTGGCGCCCGCGGCGATGGTGATGGTGGTTCCGGCCGGCGTGATGACATTGGTCATCTGATAGGCATTGGCGCCTGGCACGCCGACATTGTAGATGGACAGATAGTAACTGTTCGAGCTCCACGGCAGCGTGAGCTGGGTGAACGGCACCGTGGTCGCGAAAGCGGTGTCGGCTGTCGTGAAGTCGAGCGCCAGCGCGGGGTTCGACAAGGGGCCGCCGTCCTGGTAGCGCGCTCCATCGGCGGTGGCCAGCAACTCAAGTGCCGTGACCGTGCCGCTGCTGGTTACCCTCACACTGTTGGGTAAGGCACTGCGCAGGTCGCGCGCCATGAAGCGCAGCGCACTGTCGGCCGCATCGACCAGCGCGGCCTGCTGCGTCTGCGTGGAATAGGCGTTCATCGGCATCACGATGAACAGCGCCATGAAGGCGACGACGATGGAAGCGACCGTGATCGTGATCACGCTGTGGAGTTAGCACAACCGAAATGACCGGCACCTCAGTTTCGAGTTGCACGCTCATCAGTGCGTCGATCACGCTGGCCGCTACAAACTCGTGGCGGTATATTCCGCCATCGACCACAAAACCTGCCCCAACGATCGCGACGTATCGCCCGGTCTTTGCCAGTAATTTAGCGTGCAGCGGGATCTCAAATGCGCCGGGCACCTCGAAGCATTCGACACTTCGAGGCCCGTACCCCTCTTTCTTTAACCTCTTTAAAAAGGCGAGTCGAGACTGATCGACGATATCTCGATGCCAGCAGGATTGGATGAAAGCGATACGTTTCGCCGGAGTACCGCTTGGTTGGCGGGTCATGGATTGACTATGAATGGTGCCCGGACTCATTGCGCCTCCCGATAACAAAGGGTCGGGGCGCAAAGAAATACAATGACCGCACGCAGATGGCGGTAACTACGAAGAAGCAGAAAACAGTCCTTCGTAGGCAATCGAAATGGCTGCTACTACGCCATTTTCAATAGCACTATGTATCCTCCGCTCTCGTACATCCGGACTTTCAAGGGATCGCGAATAGCGATTCCTTACCGTCGGCTCTGGATTCTCACCAAATCTGCTGCCTTGGTTGGGTCACAACCAAGCGCCCGCGGGCTCATGCGATTGCTCGCCATCACCGCCGGTGGAGACTTGCACTCCGCCCCGAGAACATTCGCGGCGTGCATCCGCAAACCGCGCTTGGCAAAGATAATGCCAGCATGGACGACAAGCGCGCAAGTCGATTTAGGTGTAGAGCTGGCGACCTAGCGGGTTAGCCCTTAAGGAGACAGTCGGATCTGGCAGCTCAGGGTCCGCAACCCGTCACGCGGTAGACTTAACCAACTCGGAGCCAGGGCGGGTTCCGAAATATCAATTAGGTATTATCTGGAGAATCCGGGTCATCACTAACACTCAGCCATTGTCGATTGTGACCGAATCTTGGAGCAGACGATGAAGGAGTGGACGGATCCCGATAATTGCCTGCTCGCAAGCAGCATATTCGGGACAGACCACGTACGAGAAGTCGAGGATCTGATTTTGACGTGGGCTGCGCGGCATGGCTTCGACCACTGCCGGGTCGATACCATCGAAATCAGCATTGGTGCCGCAGTGACTATCTCTTCGCCGAACAGGCAAAGGATCGTGGTAAAGGTTTGGCCGGGAACGGCGGACGTGCCCGCGCTGGCGGCACAGATGAAATTGCAGAAAGAAATGGCTTCCCGGAATTTTCCAGCCCCTCGTGTGCTGACGGAGCTGTCGCCATTAGGCCCTGGCTGGGCAATCGGCATGGAATTCAATCGCTCCGGCGTTCTGACGGATGTACGACTTCCGGGCGTTCGCTTCGCCATGGCCGCCGGATTAGCACGCTTTGTGGCGCTCGGCGAAGCGTATCGCAATTTGGACGGTCTGCCCCGGCGATTGGTACCGCCAGAGGGAAGGATATGGCCTCCTCCCCACAATGCATTGTTTGACTTCGGTGCTACGGTACATGGTGCGGAATGGATCGATGACATCGCTCAACACTTTCTGCCGATCCTGCGCTCGGCCAAGAGCAAAGTCGTCGTGGGGCATTGTGACTGGAGCGCGAAGAACATGCGCATGGGACCGGATGGCCTTGCGATGCTATACGATTGGGATTCTGTATTTATCGACCATGAAGCACTCATTGTTGGATCCGCTGCCGCGCAGTTCCCCGTCAACTGGGAATTGGATGTGCCGCAAACGCCGACGAACGGCGAGGTGGCCGCGTTCATTCGGGATTACGAAGCGACGCGGCATGCGCTTTTTGCGCCTCGCGAATGCAGCGAAATCGAAGCCAGCGTTACCTACGCCCGCGCCTACAAAGCGCGATGTGAGCATGCCCTTGATCCCGACGCGGAATGGTGGAGCGGCTCGGCGCGCGAAAGCCTCAAGAACAACGGGCCTTTCGCATTACCATAGACTTGAACGGTTGCATCCGCGTGCTGGTTCTCTCACACTGACGGCAAGGGCGAGCCTGCTCACAATGTCGCTAAGCCGGGCTGTCGCCAATGCTGGTGCCGGACGTTCAGGTCGCCACAAACTCTAGCGGCACTTCGACCCATGCAGATACTGATCCTCTTTTATGCCGTCGTATGCATATTCGGCGCCGCTGTCGTCCGAGGCTTCAGCGGATTCGGTTTCTCGCTGCTCGCCGTAACATCACTCTCCCTCCTTCTGCCGCCGACCGAGATCGTGCCGTCAATCTTTATCATGGAGGTCGCGGCAAGCCTGCATCTCCTGCCCGGCGTTTGGCGTGATATCCACTGGCGGGCGCTTCTTTGGCTCACCGTTGGCTCCCTCGTGGGTACTCCCTTTGGAGTCTATGCGCTCGCTCATGTACCAGCTGCTCCCATGACTCTGGCGCTCGCTGTCTTCGTGCTTATCGCTGCGATCCTCTTAGCCCGAGGCTACGCCCTAAACTCACTGCCCGGTCCCGCTGTCACCCTCGCGACAGGCACGGCATCCGGCCTTCTCAACGGCAGTTTTGGAATCGGCGGCCCGCCGGTGATCCTATTCTTTTTCAGTTCCCCCGCTGGCGCGGCAGCGGGTCGTGCCTCGATGATCGCCTTCTTCCTGATGACCGACGTAACCGGACTAGCGTGGCAGGGCTGGAGTGGACTGCTCAGCGCGACGACGCTCTGGCGCGCCCTGCTCTTTCTGCCGGCGTTGACTGGCGGAATCTGGCTAGGCAATCGCGGCTTTATCAACGCGGACCCCGTGGGCTTTCGACGCTGGGTCTTGCGCCTGTTGATGCTGCTGGCGGCGCTGGCCGGCGGAAGAGCATTGACCCAAATTCTGTGACGCCTGCAAGCAGTCGCTCGGGGATGCCCGTTCAGAGTCGAAGGCGCCAGTTCGTTGACCGCGGTCGCAACCCGGCCATGCTGGCTACGGCTTGATGAATCCGAGCTGCTTTGCGACCACGGCGTCTAGCATCCTCGCAGGAAGAAGTCTGGGCAAAGTCCAGTTCTTGAAACGTTGCTTAATGACTGCGTAGCGTGCCTTTGGTTTTGGCGTGCTGAGTGCCAGATGCACGGCTTCGCCCAGACGCTCAGGAGAGAAACCCTTGCGCCCTTCGGCGACGATGAACTTCTGGAAGTTCTGCACCGCGTTCCAATACTCGGTCGGCTTAAACTCACTCAGATCTTCTCTTTCGCCCTTGTCGTACATCGACGTGTTCACGAAGCCCGGTTCGATCATTACGAGGTCGATGCCAAATAACATTAGTTCCAACCGCAGCACGTCCGACATTCCTTCAAGACCATATTTGGAGGCGCTATACGCACCGAGAAGCGGGATAGGGACTTTCGCACCGCTAGAGGTGATGTTCACGATGCGCCCGGGGGGACCCTGCCGCTTCTTATCTGTTCCCAAAAGAGGCGCGAAGGCTTGGGTTACGACAAGCGGAGAGATCATGTTGACATCCAACTGCCGCCTGTACTCGCTGGGCCTCAGATAAAGGAGTGGCCCACTTACCACAATTCCTGCATTGTTCACCAGGCCCATCAGATTCCTGTCACCTATCATTGAGCCGACCTTCTGGGCAGCCTGATGTACAGCGTCGGCGTCCGTAATGTCCATCATAAGAGGCACGAAGCCGTCACCGAACTGTGTTTGCAATCGATCGGCGTCAGCCTGCTTGCGTACAGAACCGAACACGCGAAATCCCTTTGAAACAAGCACCTTTGTGGTTCCCCAACCAATTCCGGTGGACACTCCGGTGACCACGACATCTTTGCTGTTTGTCATCGCATTTCTCCTAAGATGATCAATGTACATCTTCAATATGTACACCGTACACCTTCACTGTTACATGTGTCAAGGTGTACAGTATTCGCATGCCTTATCCGTCGAAAACAGACCGCCAGACCATCCTTTCGGCCGCGGTGAAGCTGCTGGCGCACGCGGGTATCCGCGACTTGTCGTTACGCAATCTCGCGGCCTCCCTCGATCTCGCGCCCAATGCGATCTACCGTTACTTTTCCGATCGCTCGGTACTGGAAGCTGCGCTAGCAAGCGAAGCTGCCCGGCAAATGGAATTGGCGCTGAGAAGGGCAGCCGACGGGCGCGAGCGGATTACTGCAATCCGCGAGATGTCAGCTGCCTATATAAAGTTCGCAAAGGACAACCGTCACCTCTACGACGTGATGATGAGTCCCCACGTACCGAAGCACGATGCGACCCAGCACCAAAGCCTCTGGACGTTCACCGTTGAGCAGGTACAACGAATTGCCGGCTCGGACCTAGCTGCGCAGGCGTCTGTCGCGCTTTGGGCGTTCCTCCATGGAGCCGTGGCGTTGGAGGCCGCTGAAGTGTTCGGCGAGAGCAAACCTGCAAGCGGCCTTGGATTTGGGCTCGATGCATGGTTCATGGCAGTCTCAACGCGCGGGGAGCCAATAGAGGCACTTCGAACCAAGCCCACTAAGGTGACGGCTAAAAAGAAAGTGTCTGCGCGTGAAAGTTCAGCGCGGCGCGGCACGTAAGAGTCAGGTTGGTGTCATTTTGATCGCCATGCGCGCCCTCAAAGTTCCCACGTACTTCGCAATACTTCTATCCGTGCTCCCAAACGCATGGGCTCGGGGGGCGGACGCACCATCCGTTGAGCAGTGTCCAGGCGCTGCGGCCTGGACTCGCAGTCATCCGCCTTTCGCGGAAACCGCGCAGTCGGAACCCGGCAGCAGCAGCTCGATTTCGGAGTCTGAGCTACTCAAGGATCTAAAGATTCGCGTCGAAAGCGACCAAGCGGCGCGGAAAAAATGGCTGGCCGTTCCCAAGAGCGAGACCCTCGCTCGTTCAGTGGACGTGATTGATGCGGCAAACCTGACTTGGTTGCGTCAGCTCATTTCTGAGAAGGGATTCCCTACAGCGACGCAAGTCGGGAACGAAGGTGTTCATCTTGCGTGGATACTTTTGCAACATGCCGATCAAGATCCAAAACTTCAGAGCCGCCTATTGCCGGTTCTGGAACAAAGATTTGCGGCAGGCGAACTGCCAGCGAATGACCTGGCTAGGATCACGGACAGAGTCTTGGTGGCGAGCGGTAAGCCGCAACGATATGGCACCCAGTTCGACTGGTTTGCCGGCGAGTTCAAATTGCCCGAACCAAGCAGATTGACAGAAATCGACACCGAACGGAGCCACTTGGGTCTAATGCCTTTAGCTGATTACGTATGCACGATTCGCAAGGCGCGCGAAAAGCTGAAGTGAGCGTTGAAGAACCTTTTTGGAAGAGATACGATCAGAGGAGTGAACACGTGAATTCGATCAGCACCGTCGACGAGTCACAGCGCAAAGCCGCAAAAGTCGCGGGATTCACTTTTCTGTTCGCGATGGCGATTGTGGTTTTTGCGAACTACGGCATCAGCTTTCGCCTCATCGTTCCGGGCAACGCTGTAGATACCGCCCGAAATATCATGGCGAACGAAACATTGTTTCGTCTTAACATCGCCTGCAATCTGCTCTACGTTGTGATCATCGTGGTACTGCTCACGGCGCTCTATGCGATCCTAAGGCCAGTGAACCGGAGTCTCGCGCTGATTGCGACGTTCTGCAGGCTGATATTTGCGTTCATGTGGGGTATCACGGCGCTCAACACGCTTGGTGCTCTGCGCCTCTTGGGCAACGCTGTTTACTTGCCGGTCTTTGCAGCAGATCAATTGCAGACCTTGGCGAGGCTGCACCTCGCCTCGAGTTATGACGCGTACTACGTTGGCTTGCCATTCTGGGGATTGGCCTCTACGGTTTGCAGCTACCTGTGGTTCAAGTCAGGGTATATCCCGAGAGTGTTGGCAGCTTTCGGTGTGGTCTCGTCTGCATGGTGCGTGATCTGTGCTTTTACTTTCATCGGTTTCCCTCACTTTGACGCCGCGGTTAATGCGTCGTGGTTTGATGCGCCGATGGTTGTCTTTGAAATGACGTTGGCTCTCTGGCTTCTATTCAAAGGATTGAGTCCATCTGGTGCTGGTCGGGCCTGACAAAAAAAGGAGATCGAGTTCAGGTCGACGACCGAATGAAGGCGTCGCGCCACCATCTTGATAGCGCTAGAGCTGCCCGCCTGTACTCAAATGCGATCGGGGGAGGCAATTTGATTAAGTATATTGCTCTCATTCTGCTATTTGCTTTTGCTGCGTCTCTGACGACATCCTCGGCTGTTGCGGACACTCGAGATTGCGGTCTAAAGCAATATGCCTCAATCGACCTCGAGGAATCTGCCAACGGTCACCTATTGGTCCCGGTCACCATTGACGGAACTGATACGCTCATGCTCTTGAATACCAATACTCTCACGAGCACGCTGACGGACACCGCCGTGAGCCGGCTGAGCCTTGAAACGCATGCATCTTCGCTTCGATTAAAGAATCCAACTGGGCAGTCGTATATTGCGCAAATCGCGACGGTGAAGACGCTGACAATAGGGCGCGTTCAACTCCCAAACACGCAGTTCATCGAATATACCGCCTCATCTTTATCGAGTACCGCCGAGCGCGACTATGCGGACAAGCGGGTAGTGGGAATTATCGGCATGAATATCCTCGCTCACGTGGACATCGAGCTTGATATTGCGCACCACAAGATGAACCTCTATTCGCAACACCATTGTCCCGGCCAAGTTGTGTATTGGTCGCACGCCTACGATTCCGTACCAATTCACCTCGGTCCACAAGGGGAGGTTTATTTCCCAATAGAATTGGATGGGAAGAAAATCGAGGCGACCTTCAGTACGTTTCAGGCAACGACGACGCTGACTACAGACGTGACCCGGAAGTTGTACGATTTCGATAACAATTCGCCCGACGTTGAATCAGAAATCGATGCTTCCGGAAAGACGATAGCCCACTACCGCGCAATGCAGCTCGATGCGGTAGGATTCAAGATTGTCAATGCACAAATTACGCTGAGCGACCCAAGAAGCGGCAACTGCCATCTGGGCACGCGCTTTGGTGCAGCAGCGTACGAGGGTTGCTTCGCCAATCCCCCGCTGGCGTTGGGACTCAACGTGCTGAAGAAATTGCATGTATATATTGCGACCAAAGAGAAAATCCTATATCTCACGCTGGCCGATACCTCTGATCAGCGGTAGCTGAGCTACGGCCTGCTCGCCAACGCCAACCGCAAGCACGACATCCCGACCGTTCGCGAGCTGCTGCATGAGCCGGTTGCGGTCGCTGCTGCCGACCCCATCGCCGCCCATATCCAGCGCTTTCGCAGGCCACAACCATCGATGTCAGGATCCAGCCGCCCCGCCGCAGCACGCCACAGTGCCAGGGATCTGCCTTGGGGTTCCGCCATTGAACTCCCAAAACCTATTGCCTCCGTTCAAATCCCCATAGCTCATCGCGACCACTGAACCCTCAGTACGGCTCCGCGGTTTCCTCCCTTGGGGCTTGCCCGACGTCTGCCCTCACCCCTCAGCGCTATGACATGCCCAGCGACGACGGGCAGATATCGGGCAACCCTTAACAGAAGCGGTAATTCACAGTCCGAAACTCCCTTCCGGATTGCGGTCATTCGAATTCGCGGCGTATAGTTTTGCCATGTGGAAGAGACTGATCTGGTTTCTCGCTGCAGTCACCGTTACGGTATCGGCGCAGGTTGCCGCCGATGAGCCGCGCTTTACGGGTGATGAAATCGCGATATACCGCGACTTCCTCCTTCACTATCCGGAACAGATAAGCAACATGATCGGGATGCAGGACACTACAGTGGCCTTCGTAGCGTCCACGGCATTCGGTGATGAACCGAATCCGCCGAAACTGAAAGTGCCGGCATACAGCGGGCGTAAGTTGCCATCTGAAATCTTGGTGTTGACGGACGAAAACGCAGTGACTGCACGAATTGCAGCCGAGGGTAAGCTGGTTGATCCGAAGAATAGAAGTCCCGACGAGGGTCCCGATGGTTATGCGAGAACCCACCTTACACTGAGCGAGATAGCATTCGATTCAAAGCACGAACAAGCGGCCTTCGTTTATTCGGCCTTGTGCAGGTGCAAGGGGGGCAGCCGTGGCACGGTTATTTACGAACTGCAAAACGGCCAATGGAAACGAAAAAAACCCATTCTGAATTTCTGGCAAGGCTAGCTACTTTCCGGCGCAAAAATAGTGCGCCTCGCCGTGGCGATTTTCTCCTCCGCGCCGGGATTTCCTGCACGATCGTACCTGATTTGATTGCCTAGCACTTTGGCCGCGCTTCTCTAGGACACAGGCTTGACGCGTAGGCATTGTTTTGCTACCTTAAGACGTAATGAGTAGTAAGGATAAACTCATCCACCAACTCGAACAGGCCGCCGCCTCGATGGTGCAGGGGTCACTCTCGGAGTCGACCCGCCAGTGTGGGGACCCCTCCTGCGCCTGTGCACACGATCCGGCAAGTCGTCACGGCCCGCATCTGTATTTCCGCTACAAGGATGAAGGCAAGGTGCATTCGGTGTATGTGCCAGCGGATCTGGGCGAGAGCCTTCGCGGTGCGCAGGAAGCGTGGCATGAGTTTCAGCAGATCGGCGCGGAGATTTCCGCAGACAACCGCGAGCGGCTGCTGAGCTCGCTCGAACGCGAGAAGCAGTTGGGGCGAGCCAAGCGCTCCCAGCGGCGCAGGAAGAACTGACATGACCGAGCTGGCGAAGCTGTAGTCGGGGGCAAGGACGATTTCTTCTTCGGGTTGCCGCTTGATTCATCAACCGAAAAAAGGGGAACGTTAATGACCACAGAAATTTGGAAAAGACGCCTCAGTTCGCTAGTCGTAGGGACGGCGATGACGCTGCTTAGTGCCTCGGGGACTGCGGGTCTTGCCAGTGCCGATGATCGGGGATCCGCCGATGACGGGGCCCGGGTAAGGCGCGGTCTCGAAATTGCGCCCGTGCCGCTGAACTTGAAGGGTAAAGATGTAAGACTGGTAGGCCTGGGAAGTTACCTTGTGAACGCCGTCGCCGGCTGCAATGATTGTCATACTGCCGGCCCCTCGGTCGAATACGCGCCTGGCGGGAATCCGTACTTCAAGGGCAATCCCCCCAAAGTGATCAACCAGAGCGTCTACCTCGGTGGGGGGCGTAACTTCGGCTCATTGGTCCCGCTAACTCCCGAGATCGTTTCCCGCAACCTGACGCCGGACAAGACCGGCCTGCCTATCGGCGGCCGTACGTTCGCCGAATTCGCGCAGATCATGCGCACCGGTGCGGATCTCGATCACCTACATCCGAATTGCGCAGCATCGACCGCCAGTCAGCCTTGCTTTGGACCCACGCAGCCGTTCAATGGCGACCTGCTGCAGGTCATGCCCTGGCCCTTTTTTCAAAGCTTTGAGGAGGGCGATCTCAGGGCAATATACGAGTATCTAAAGGCGATTCCGTGCATCTCCGGTCCTGAGACGGGGGTACTCCACAACGACTGCACGTAGTTTCTCGCAATTGGGTCGGCGACGCGCGCGTTGTAGAGCCCTGTGTGGATGTCAGTAGATAGTGTCAATTTAGATCTCGACGACTTCAATGTGGTTACTGCAGCCTTATCGTATGTCAGCTCTCACAGGCGAATATCGATTATAGCGGCCGGGTAGTGGCCGGCCGCTGCCCGACGTGGACAGCACCGAAGCGTCCATAGACGGGTCGCGACCCGAAGTTGCTGGCGACGAGCGTCTGCTTTTGGCAAGGGACCTGTGTATCGCCGACCCTGGTGATCGTCGGCTATCGGGCACTCTGACGGACTCGGATCTAGCTAGCTACTTTCCGGCGCAAAAATGACCTTGCGAAGTTTCCGCGCAAAGGCCGCTGGCACGCAAGCATGGCAGATCTATCGCGGCCTTACGACCGGCCAGGTATGAAGGGAGCGGGTGGGGTACGAAGTTACCGCTCGGCCGTGGGGGCGAGCGCGTGGCCGATGTTGATCAGGTTGTCGGCGATGACGCCAAGTCCCACCCAGCGTTTGATGCCAGGCAGGCCCTTGTAACGACAGCGGTTCAGGCCGTGGCGGCGCTTGAGAAGACTGATACGACCCTCGCAGCCCGTGCGCCACCTCTGAGCGTTGCGGAACCAGCGTTTCTTTTCGAGCTGCTTACGCTGCACGCTCTTGGTGTTGCGATTGGGGATGGCGACTCGCTTGACGCCGCGGGCCTGCGCGGCAAGCTCATTGCGGTGCGTGAAGAAGGCGGCGTCGGCGGTGATGAGATACGGCATGCGACCCAAGAGCTGGCGATGAACGTTGAGGGCGGGAAGCAACAAATCGCTGTCCCAGGGACGCTCCCCGTAGACCTCGTAGTGTGTGACGATCTGCGCTTCGGCTTCCTGGATCTTCACCATCTTGCCGAACTCGGTGGGCTTTGAGGCTTTGCCCTTGCGGATCACCTCGGTGTGGGGCTCGAACAAGCTCACGAGCTTGCCGGGCACGTGCGTGTTGCCCTTGAAGAGGCGTTCGCGCGCCTGGTGCATGACCTGGCGCACCCGCGGGATCATTCGCTCAAGATAGGCTCGGTTCGCCTCCAAGCGCAGCTGCTCCAGAAGGCCGCGGGCACGCTTGCGACCCGAGGCGATGTCCTCAGCGAAGCGCTTGGCTTGACCGACCACCCGAGCGGTGTGATACAGCAACTTACGGTAGCAACCCTTGAGCCGCTCCTGGCCCAGCTGCACCACACGGCTGCGGCTTGCGCGGGCGATCTGTCTGACTTGATAGCCCACCGCCCGACTGCGATCGCGCAGCTTAGTCCCTGCGCGGCCGGCAATCTTGGTAATGCGCTGCATCGTGCGGGTGAGCACCCGCACTCCATCCCCCAGAAGCGAGCTGTCGGTCGGGTAGTGGATATCGGTCTCGACCACCGTGGTATCCACCCGCAGCCGGCGGCCGCGAATGATCCGCTTCTCACAGGCGATGGCCACCACTCGGGCGTGGATCTGCTCGATGATCTCGGGACCGAGCGCGATGGCGAGCTTGCCCAAGGTCTTGGCATCGGGAACCTTCGTCGCTCCCACCCTCGTGAACTGTCGATAGACGAGGTTCGCGCGTACCTCGCGCTCGAGCACGTGGTAACTCCAGTTGCGCATGTGCTTCAACAGCAACAGCCGCAGCACCACA
>Ga0207045_1146_pt1 | contig 14461 bp, 21 predicted proteins | sample Alteio_BWMinCont_69_FD_153299 | JGI IMG/M metagenome (GOLD analysis project Ga0207045, IMG submission 153299) | Enriched cells from forest soil in Barre Woods Harvard Forest LTER site, Petersham, Massachusetts, United States -... | ecosystem: Environmental > Terrestrial > Soil > Temperate forest >... | reverse complement strand
CGGTATCAGCATTGAAATAGTTCTCTGCAAATTCCAGTTCGGGATTAGATTTTCAAGATGAGAAATCTACAGAAATATCTGTCGTGGTTTAAGCCTGACTGGGCAATCGCTCTGCTGACCCTTTTTACATTGTTCGTTGGCATTTTCGCCTTGTACGAAAGCGTAAAGACCTTCAAGGAAGGATCACGTGCATATCTCTGCCCAAAGGATGGAGATATTGAACAGCTTGGACCACCGATAGAGCTAGGAGTCCAACGTCCGACTACCGATCCGACTAAAGCCAATTTGGGTCTGCAGAACGAGATTACAGTTACGCTCGTTAATTCTGGGGCTACACCCGCGTTAGACGCAACCGGCTTCATGTTCGTCAGCAACTGGTCAGATATAAATAGACTTCCTCCTTTGAGAGAAACAATCTCACCGGTTTCCGGGCTACATATTATCGGCAAAGATCAGACGCTTGAATTTAGAGGTGCGCTGATTCTCACTAATGAACTGAAAACCTCAATCATGCAGGACAAACTCTATGCAGTCGCCGAAGGGGAAGTGAAATATAGAGACATTTTCAATGAGCACCATGTAGTTCAGTTTTGCTACTTTTACTATCCCCACCGAGACACAATGGTAGCGTGTCCTTCCCTGAACAGTCTTGATTGAGACAAAGAAGGGCATTCGATGGCAACGACACGTAAAACGATCACGAAACCGTCTTAAACGTACCCGTCCTCGCACGGAATGGCACCTTCCTCGCGTCCGTACACATCGGGTGGGGCCTCAGGTACCTTGGAAATGTCAGACGGGATTCTAGGCTGTTACCCGAAAATAGTTTGACTTATTTTAGGTCCGACCTAATTTACTTCCCCATTTTCGGATTAATGAGTAATAGAGGGGAATACATTGCACTCCCTCGCAGCCCTCTGCGCCTGCCTGCAAAAATAAAGTCCGAAACATGTCAGTTTATCCCTGATTTTTCTATCTATGAGTATAGAGGGGAATGCATCGTCAACTCTGCTCCCAACTATTTTTGAGGTTTAGTTACTTTATCTCCAAATTTTCCGTTTATGAGTATAGGGAGAGATGTGTTTGCATTCCCTTGCAAAATAAATATCTGCCAAACCTAATTTACTTCCCATTTTTTCGGTCTATCAGTATAGGGAGCAGTATTAATGTCTGCCGCTCCAGATGCAGACTTTCAAATATTTTCGGGTCGGGCGGAGTGTTTTCCTCCGAGTTTTTTGTTTATTAGTGTAGGGAGAGCTTTGCACTCTCTTGCAAAATAAATGTGCTCGATTAGACGGTTTATCTCCGTTTTTCGGGTTTATCAGTATAGGGGGAGGTATCGTGTCCAGCCGCTCCAAGCGCACACTGTGCAGCACATCTGAAATATTCTGTACTCGGATGTCGGTTACTTCCTCAAAATTCCGTTTATGAGTATAGGGAGAGGTTTGCACTTCCCTACACAATAAAGCTTGTCGGTTCGCGACTTCTTCCCCAATTTTTCCGTTTATCAGTGTAGGGAGACATACATTCCATAACTGCCTTCCTAGATAAATCAATGAGTTAGAGTAATCACTAAAAATAAAGTCCAGAAAATGTCACTTTATCTCTGATTTTTCGGTTTATCAGTATAGGGAGATATGCAATCCTCCGCTGCTCCCGGCATCGCATTGCAAAAATAAATATCCGCACCCTGTTACTTACTTCCCATTTTTTCTATCTATGGGTCTAGAGGGGAATGCAATCACGGTTCCCCGTCCTAAGAGATCAGCAATACCCTGGCAACACAAATCCAACAATCCAAAACAACGAAGGAGACAACAATGTCTGCATCTATAACCAACCTCGAACCCATCCTCGTGGACGCCGTACAGGCCGCCACGCTTCTGTCTATCAGTGAACGCGCATTGCATACCCTGGCTTCTAAGGGACGCATCCAGAGCGTCAAGCTCGGTGGCAGCCGTCGATTCAGCCTTAACGAACTGCGGCGTCTAGCAAATGAAGGCGCGAGCCTGTAACGATCACATCTAACCGGCCCCTGAGCCAGAAATGGAGGAACAAGTGACAAACGTCGTCAGCATCGATAGTGTCAGGACGCGACCGGGCTCTCTGGTTCTTTGCAAGTGCGGTTGCGGCCAACCTGTGAACGTTGTAAAGGGCAAGCCGAATACGTTTGTCAAAGATCACCACGGCGTCTATTACAAGCGAATCCGTGAGAATCGCGACGAAGCAAAGGTCAAACTCCGCGAGGCAAGGTCGAAAGCGACACAAGAGTACCTGAATACGCTTGGTCCCGACGCAGCATGGATGAGGCTGAACCCGACACAAGCGCAAAAAGATTATCTTGAGTCCTTTAACGTGCCTGATGCAGAAATCAAGTTGATGAATCGCGGAATGGCATACAAACGAATTGGCAGTATTCTCCAACAACAAAAGGCTGGAACGGGTAACATTCTCCGAAGCAATTTGTTTACGCCAGCGGGCGGTGAGGTGACGTTGTGACCTATACAGAGGAATTCTGCAACCAAGCACTCCGCAGTCTGTTCTCTGCGAAATTGAAGGGCCTTAAGCCGGGTGATTACGCTGTACTGACCTTTCACGTCTTAAATCTGCCTAAGGGTGAGATGTTGCGCATTTCGCATATCGAACTTGCCGACCGTCTGGGATGCGAACGGGAAACGATCAGTGCTTCTTACAAGCGTCTGGCGAAAGCTGGTTTGATTACCATACAGAAGAACGTCAAACGGGCAAGCGCCAAACAGGTTCACAAAGTCATTGACCGGCATTCATCAGATGTTACGGTCAATCTCGATAAATTCCCTGGCGAAATCAAACGGAATCCTGTTTCGGAGGATGCAAAGAACCTCACTGCCCAATACAAGGCGTGGTTGGCAGGCCAGCATTCAAAGGCGGCGAAATATGCTTACAAGCGCATGAAGGAGAAATCTGCCGGATACGCTCGTCAAGAGCGGTTTGCCCAAAACATCATTGACGTGTTCGAAGGTAATACCGAAAATGCGCGAGTCTTCATAAGCTACGCAATCGGGCTCCAAGACCCCGGCTACAAAAGCCGGTCAGCGGATAGCGGATTGGTCCATTTGTACCTCAAACGCAAAGGGATTCTGCAAAGGTTGCAGGCGTGGAAAACGGCCAAGAAAAGCGCAGCATGACGTGCGGGTTTTTGCCGCACTATACTTCGTATATAAACAGTAAAAAGTAAAGCAGTAATAGTGTAAACAGAGACAAGAAACAGCGTCTTTGAGTATTTGAGAACCAATGCTCAGAGCCTCAGTATCTTTGACTCCCTCGGTACTTCGTACCTCGGTCGGGCTTCGCCCCAGATTCTGAATACAAGAAAATTTAGAGGCAGAGAATCAAGAGCAGTTACACTGTTCCGCGCCGATCCCTGGCTGCACAGTATGCAGTCAGATATCACCATCGTGAAACTCAACATTGTTTGCCGCCTTTGCTTCACATGATTCGACAAGCGCGGCCCAGGTAATAACCGCACCGCACTCTCCACAGGTAAGGAGACTGTCATTTCTAAGATCGTCCTGACTCTCGGCATCATCAGGCATACGGAGATCATCACTGTCACACATAATGCAGCGAGGTGGAACTCGAAAAGTTCCAAATAAGATGTCACCTTCCATTCGTTAGAATTCCTCCTCCGCGCACATCCTACACGACAAAGGAAAAACCAAAATGAACATAGAAATGGAACCCGGTAGCGAACCGTATTGGGCAGCGATCCAGAGTTTGCTTACTGGTTATGACGAGGCGTTGACCACAATCGCCCATTTGAAGCAGGTTGCGGTTGAGTTGCAGGCACAACTGAGCAAAATCGAATCCGATCACGCCAAATTGGTCGCGGATGTGCTCGGCCAGCGCGAAGCACTATCACAATAGGAGCAGACTAATGTGCTACAGTCTGACGCAGTTTAACGGTCGCACAGCATACCGTGTTCGTCTGACGGTCAACGGTCGCAAACAGTCTTTTGGTGTCTACGCATCACCCCAGCGTGCTATCAGAGTGCATCAGGAAGCGTATCGGCAACTGAAGTCTGGTCTCATACCAACCAAGTTGACTGTATTGGCTGCCATCGCTGCCAACCAACCTAAGTAACACACGTTACACACAAGACTAACTGACAACTAACAGACGATAACAGCGTGTGTTTACAACGCTTTGACTCGTCGTGCGTGCTCGTGTGTCGTCACGACTGCGCACAGGTGCGTGACGGGGTATGGGGTCGAAAAGATGAGGTCATCGACGTGGTTCGGGAACAACGGGGAGTCGTTTATCTACCTACTTGATTCAGAGCAAAACATGTATGGGCGCGTTTTTGTTGAAAGCAAGAGAGTTAACAGTATTTTCGTCCCAAAAACCATATACAGAATAGTCGCAAAACTGCTCATAATGTGACGATCCTATACCTTTTCTGACTTATATCAGCACAAAATCAACTTATAAGAGGTTACTAACGTATGCCCGCAAGAAGAAAGCCCCTGGATGTGAAACGACTTCAGGGAACAGATAAGTGCAACAAGCAACCAACAGGAATCCAGTTGACGGGTACCGTTGACCGTCCAAAGTGGCTGTCAAAGGAAGCACGCCGGGTGTGGGACCACGTAGCGGAATCCCTGGGAGATAACCTCAAGTCGGTTGACAGCTATGCATTGTCCAGTTTCTGTGTAGCTGCCGTCAGGTGGCAAAGTGCAGAACAAACAATCGACGAGCAAGGCCAGTTCCTAGAGCAGCCGATTGTTAACCGTTCTACAGGCAACGTCATAGGAACGAAGATAATTCCTCATCCTGCAATCAAGATAGCCAAGGAAGCACGCGAGGCGATGCTCAAATCGGCTGCATTGTTCGGATTCGATATCCGTAGCCGAGGTTCGCTCGACATTCCGTTACCGTCTGCCGGTGACAAGTTCAGGCGTCCGACCCCGATGTCGGTTCCCGCATATGATCCTGCCAAGTATTTCAGCCCTGAGCAGCTAGAGCAGATTGCAAGGGAGCAGCGACAGCTTGATGCAGAGAAGGAGCGCAGCAAATGACAATTCCTGAACACGTACACAAGTTGGTTAGTGAGAAAGGTATCTCGCTGCTGGAAGCCATCAATCTGGAGCGCTTCAGTGCGGTCAATTGTGTTTACCCCTGGGCGAGTCAAAAGCTAGCCAGCGTTCAGAATCTGACTATAGGCCAGACGGCAGACAAAGTGCAGGAAGGTCTCAGAGACCGTGACCAGCATAACGGTACCGACTTCTACGCTTACATCCCCAGAGAGCAAATCGTTGCTTACATCATGGCAGAAAACGAATTTATTGAGCGCATGGAGTCTTTCGACCCCTCGGATGAATCCATAGACGCATTCGATTACTTCCTGAATGATCTTCACCCCGACGTTCTGCATGATACTCAGCGTGCAATCTTCGGACTGTCTCCGCGTAATTAGCTCTCCCAGATTCCCCCACCAAACCCAACCAAAGGAGAAAAAAATGAAAGAACTCATCCTGACTTATCCTGACCCACACAAACTTGTCCTTAACTGGGCAGAGGCTGCTGACCTTTTGTCGATTCCTCATTCAACCATGCTGGAACTCACAAAGGACGGCACCATTCCTACTTTTCAAGTCTACGGCATCGGTATCGGCATCGCTTACGAAGACCTTGTGTACTTCGTCGAGATACAGCGCTATACACGCAACCGTGAGAGTGAGCAGAGTAAGACGCCCACCAGATTTGTACCCAATCGTGAAACGCGATCTGAGAGCAAGTAAATGAAAGGGATATTCAAAATGTTCACAAAACCAGAAACCAACACCGTTGACGGCTTGCATCTCTTGACGAGGATCAAGGAACTCCGCGCTCAAACACTCATCGAAGCGGGTGCAGATCGCACTAACCTCACGCTCTGGCGATTCATCGAGGGTCTTCAACAGGTGATCACGGAAGCTGAGCAGTCGTTAACAGCGAAGTCGTAAACCGCACCAACCAAAAAGAGGACACAAGAAAATGAAATTCAATGCAGACGGCAACCCATATAGAAAGATTGTGTACATCCCCGCGACCGGCCAATATTCGGTGTCGTTCGGTAAGTTCAACAGAAATTTCGCCACGCTCGATGAAGCTATCGCCGCCCGTGACCAACATGAAGGCAGGACGGAAACCAATGTCTAATCAAACATCTAAAGAAATTCGCAGTTTCAAACAAGGCACCGAACTCCAGCTTCGTAGCGTTGACGGAAAGAACCGTATCAGCGGGTACTGTATCCGCTTCGCTCCTGCCAAGTCTGAAGACCTGGGAGGATTCGTCGAGACTATAGCGCCAACAGCGCTCGACAGGACTCTGCGAGAGAATCCAGACATTTTCTTGCTGCGTGAGCATCGCAGTGAACTGCTATTGGGCAGGACTGGCGTCAATTTGGTGTTGAGCAAGGACTCGAACGGCATCAAGTTCGATTGCACTTTGCTGGACACGACTACGGGTAACGACGCCTATCGAGACATCAAGGCGGGACTCCTAACCTCGTGCAGCTTCGGTTTTACAGTTGGACCGAACGGCGATTCTTGGAAGCAGGATGCCAACGGTACTCTGATCAGAACGCTTCTGGATATTGATTTGATCGAGGCGACCGTCTGCAATTTCCCAGCATACTCTGCAACCAGTGTTGACGCGAGAGCGATTCGCAGTCAGTTGCAGCGTGACCTTAGCGACACCGAGGACACATCAGCAGACGACCAGAACGATGAATATTGCAGCAACTGCCCATGTGACCGCTGCCTTACACAGCGTCAGAAGTTCACCACTGATTACCCTGAGCTTGGAAACCCACGCAGCAAACCAGCCTCAGACGAAGATGAATACTATTGCCGCAACTGTCCCTGTAGCCGTTGCATGGCACAGCGTACGGGCTTCGTGAATCCGGAGATCGAAAATACTCCCAGTGGCAGGACGAGCAAGTTGCTCGCACTCCTGGCTAAGCGTGCCAACTTCTAGCACTAGCTAACAAGGTATTTGTACCCGCCTAGCTCATCTTCGGATGGGCTTTTTCTATTTGTACCCAATCCAAAAAACCAACCTCAGAAAAGGAATTACTACTAATGTCTTCACACAAACTCCACCAGCTTAAGCAATCGCGCTCCGTCCTCGTGTCACAACAGGTCTCACTTTCCGTTTCCGGCCAAGAGAATTCAGCAGCTTTTAAGAAGCTTGAGGACGAACTGCGCAACGTCGAATCCGACATCAATCTTCTCGAAAAGCTCGAAAACATGATGACAGCAGACGAGCGTGCACGTCTCCCGAAACAGATTTCAGACGCCGCTACCAGTGCCGTTCGCACTGCCCTGCCGTCTGCTCTTTCTAGTGCTTTGCCGCAGCAGATGTCCTCAGATGAGAAACGTCATCGTGCAAACGCAGCTATGCGGTCGTACCTGTTGCATGGAGCAAATCCGAGTCTTCCTGAGCAGCGCGACGTATTGACTACATCTGGTACCGGTTTCGCCGTGCCCCAAGAGTTTAACGATGTCCTGAATCAGGCAACAAAATACTTCGCGCCTCTGCTGAACTACGTGCAGGTTAAGAAGGACAACACAGGCCGTCCGACGAAAGCTATGTTCGTCGACGATACCGCGAACGGTCTGACCATCGTTACAGAAGGCAGCGTAACGCCGGTTGAAGGTCCGGACCCTGTGTTTGCCAGCAAGATCGTTACACCCGATCTGTTCAATGGCGGTCTGATTCGCGTTGCTAACGAACTGATTCAGGATTCTAACTGGGATTTTGGCTCTGTTATCGAAACTCTGGCAGCGTCGAGGTATTATCGCGGCTTGCAGTCTTTGCTTACCCTAGGGCAGGACTCCAGTGGAAATAATTCGCCAAACAACGTTGGACTCCTGAACGTGGCCACAGTTGGACAGACTTCTAGCAGCGCGACGGCGATTTCGTATGCTGACCTCAGCGCTACGTACTCAAGTCTGGACCCCAGCTACCTGCCCACAGCGTACTGGCAATTTAACTCTGCTACTCGTTTGGCGCTTCTCGATGTGCTCGACACAACTGGTCGGCCTGTACTGGTACCAGCGCCTAACGCTGATTCTCTGGACATGCTGCTTTCCCGTCCAGTTCTGATCAATCAGAGCCTTCCCAACGTAGCAGCGAGCACTACGCCGGTACTGTTCGGTTCACTGCATTCTGGCTACTTCGCCAAGATTGACCAGTCTCCAATCATTATCAGGATCAAGGAAGCGTTCATCGAGTTCAACGAAACCGCGTTCCAGATCGTGTGTCGTGTGGGCTCGACTGGTTTGGTTCCGAACGCTATCAAGTCATTGAAGATGGCGTAATCATGGACCTGCCAAGCCTTCAAATCAGACTCATTCATGATCTCGGTCTGCTACCTGCACACATTGCACTCTCGGTGCCAGTAGCAGCCGCATACGCATTAATTCGTAAGCGATTCGCTATCCCCGTTGGAGACCTGACCATTCCGGCAGATGTCGTCATCGAACAGGATGAGCTACACCTCGTTGGAATCGGCTACGGGTATTAAACTAAGTGTCGTCCGCAGCCCGCGATGTGTCATCAGTAGACGGTAAACGGACACAACCTTCCGCGTGTAAGGCGGGAGTGAATATGTCTTACAGAATCGCCAGCGTGCCTGATAAACACGCTGGTTTCTTTTTTTGCAATACAAACCAAATTGAAAAGAGAGAATAGCAATGAATACTATTGTCTTGAAATGTTGGAAGGTAGAGGAGCAAGTAATACGCTCGCTATCTTTTTCAGTTCCTCCGCAAAATCTAGGGCCATTGGTGCGGTTAGCATGGCCTGTATCTGCTTGCGCTCTCCACTTTCGAGTGCCTCTGGGGTCTCTGCGTATTCAAGAATAACGATTATTGACATATCCGCAACGGGCGTTATCCCTAATTCAGTTACAGGATAAACAATCAGGTTGTCGTTTTTATCCTTCTGAAGTGTTAATGGCATTGTTATAAAATCTCCCGGCGCTCATCCTATCAGAGCCCAGAAGCCAAGCATATATTTACCCCAAAAAACTAAAAGAAAAGTAGAGGAATTAACCCGATGGGCTCCAAAATGGGTGCAGTAGAGATAGATTTTGTAGCACGCACAGCGCAATTAGAAGCGTCTGTGGCCAAGGTTCAGAAACAGATAAACGGGATGACCGGCGAGGTCAAGTCATTCGGTAAAGAAGGCGTCAGCAGTATGCAGGCCGTGTCTGCGGGTGTCCGTAGCATGGAAGGCAGCATGAACACTCGTGCAATCGAGCGGTTCATTTCACAGAGTAAGACCCTTTCAAGTTTGTTCCAAACCATGTTCCCAGTTGTGGGCGCTGCTGCTATGGTCGGCGTCATCGCGAAGATGGGTGAAGAATTCTATAAAACAGGCCAGAAAGCAGTACAAGCTGGTAACGAACTCAAGAGCGCATTCGGTTCGTTAACCGGGACAATGGAAACAGCGAATGCAGAACTCCAAGTCACAAACGACAAGCTGCATAATCAGCTTGATCTGTTGACAGGTAAGCGTCCAAACACAATTAAAGAGATGTTGGATGAAGACAAGTTGGCTGCTGACCGCTTCGCTGACAGCTTGCATACTGTTGACAAAAATATACAGGCAATTCTCAAGGAAAACGGTATCGGCACCTGGAGCATGATCGCTGCCGGGGCGATGGGCACGTATACCCATTCAACGTCGGATATCGACAAGATGGTAAAGACGGATAACCGCGAGAATGTGAACAACGCTGGTTACATCCACGACGCCACTCTGAGCGGTAACAAAGATTCGATTGCAGCGGCTGTAAAAAATGCTGTGGATGCGCTCAATAGGCAAATCGGCGGGATGGAGAAGGAGTACGACCGCTATAAAAAGCTTGATGACATGTTGCAGAAAGAGGGACGGCCAACTGAATACGATGCCCAAAGAAACGACCTGAGCGGCATTATCCGAGCACGTCAAGACCAAGTCACTGCTTACGGCCTGAATAAAGATAACGGAGCCACTACGGCTGCTGTAGAGAAGGCAAAGGGTGACAAGGCAGCAGCAGAGGAATCCAAGAAAGCCCTTCAAAAGTTCATCGAAGAAATGCGTAAGGCAGCGGAGGAAGTCACCAAGATCAACGAGATGATCACGGAAAGCAGCCGAACTCCTGGACTGCTCGCTTACAAAACACCGTATGCGTTTGGTGGTGGTGGTGGACAGGCTAGCGCTACTCTGCCAACTGATCAGTACGATGCGACACGTGACTCCAGCGTCATGGAAGGTCTATCTAAGGCAGCATCTTCGAGTGAGAAGGTAGCTAGCGCGAACATTGCACTGCAAGATGCAATTGACAAGTCTGCTGAAACGTATCTTGAGAACGCAGTTAAGAATGCAGCGCTGAACGGCTCGATATCGAAACATCAAGAGGCTATTGACCTTGCTGCCATCCAAGAGGCTGAGTATCAGAAGCAGTTAGCGAAGCTGAACGAAGCGATGGACAACGCTACGACGCTGCAAGATATGCAGAACCTGCAATTGCAGAAGATGGCTCTGTACGCTTCAAACCAAGTCACCACTCAGCAGAGCCAGCAAAACATCAATTCAACAGCGAGCCCGTTCCAGAAATCAATGCAGGACTTTGTTACTGGTTTGGACAACTTTTCGACCAAACTGGCAAGCATTACGCAGAATGCTGCGAATGGTTTCTTCGGAGACATAGCAAGAGGCAGAGGCTTCAAAGGCACGGCGAAAGATGCCCTTACCAATATCTCAGTTGCTGGACAGCAGAAGGCGCTTGCTATGGGTTTGGACTCCATGGCTAAGAGCGGTGGCACTATGGGCAAGATTGGCAAGTTCTTTGGTGGAGGAGCCAAGGGTGGTCCGACACCTGTTGTCGTCACCAACTGGCCGGGTGGTGGTGTTGGTGGTTCTGCATCAGGCGTGACTGGTGCTGTAACCAGTGGTATCGGTAAGGTGCTCGGTATCGGTAAGGATGGTAGCAACGTCACTCCGAGTCTGTTACCCGGTCGGGGGTTTGCTAACGATGGTATCGGAGGAGACTTCAACGACAACACAGGGCTGATAGGTGGAGGCGGTGGTGGCACTCCTGGCTATGCCGACACGGGAAACACGAACTCTATCACTAGCGACGTGCAGGGCAGACGGCATCAGGCTCTAGCGTCATTCATTACTAATGGTTGGAAGATGGCGCAGGGTGGTGTCAGCAGTGGTATCAATTCATTGGCTAACGCCGGTGTCGATACTGATTCACTAGCCAACATGGACTTCCTCGGATTCGCTAATGGTGGAGACATCGACACGTCAATGGGGCCAGTGATGGTTGGCGAAGAGGGGCCAGAGTTGGCAATACCTCGTAACAGTTCAACCATAATCCCGCATAACAAACTTGGTGGCGATACTCATTACTTCCAAGGGGCATTTCAGGGAGCAGACTTCAGTGGTACGAACGCAGCTGAGGTGCAGTCGAAAGTTAAGCAGGCGATGATGCAAACTCATCAGGCTTCTGTAAAGGATGCTGTGCGCGTTCAGCGTGATCAGAAGAAACGCAGCCCAGGTAAAAGCAGATAGCTAACAATTAGGAAGTTTCAAACACAGGGTCACTCTTCGGAGTGGCCTTTTTATTTTGGAGGATAAATGGGACGCAAGCAAGAACGGTACCGCGTCAATGAGGAACGGACCTACAACGGGACACCATGTTGGGAATGGCTATTAGCTATTAGCAAATATGGTTACGGAATTGATTATATAAACGGAAATAACGTGAGAGCGCACATCGCGTCTTGGGAACGAGTCAACGGTAAAGTACCGGAGAACCATGACCTTGACCATCTCTGCCGAAATAGACGTTGTATCAATCCAGATCATCTAGAACCGGTAACGCGTGCCGTAAACATCCAACGCGGTAATGGAGCGAAGCTAAACGCAGAGACAGTCCGCGAGATTCGTCAACGGTATGCAGACGGTAATATAACTCTCAAGCAACTAGAGGATGAGTATGGTGTAAGCGATTCTGCTATTGGCTCTATGATTCGCGGTAAGAGTTGGACCAACATCACACAAGAGGCAGCAGCATGAGCGACAGCATCGAAATAAAGGTGAACGGCCTTGAGCAGTTGTACGCCAACCTTGCCAACTTCAGTGACAAAGAAGTCCTGGCAGCGACACGCGACGGTCTGCAAGCAGTCGGTGACCTCTGGGCAGATGCTGCTAGAGACCTTGCACCTGATGGTGACTCAGGGATGCTGAAAGCGTCTATCGGACACGTTGTCAAGATGTCTCCGAGTAAAGGCTGGGGTGTCGTCCGTGTTGGTCCTATGTTCGGATTAGGCAAAGTTAAGCCTAATGATAGGACAAGCGATCCTGCTATCTACGGTGCATTTGTAGAGTGGGGTCACCGCGTCGTTATCAAGGCCGTAACGTGGCTCGGCACGACCAAATACAAACAACACCGAAAAGATGGTGTCGATGTCGTTGTACCTGGAAAAAGGTTCTTGACTCCCGTATTCGACACTATGTCTGAAACAGCTATCGATACGTTCATCGCTACTGTCAAAGCAAGATTAGGATTGTAACCACAATTCGATTACTTAGCCTTACCGTTACCGGCAAACCAGCCACAGCGGTAAGGCATCTTTTTTGTGCTCTTTGATTACTCGCCGTTTTTCCACACACACTATGTGCGACGATAAGTCGAGGGACACTTCCCTCTAGGAGGTTAATCGTGGGGAAAATCACCACATTCCTAGTGAGAACGTCCCGGTGTCAAGTGTGCGGTTAGTGAACGGGACTGATACATCCGCTGACGAGCTCCGGCTATCACTACCTGCCTTCGGTGTACAACGAAGCATCTATGCAGTACTCCACTCAGGGTCACGACCGTGAGCACGGAACACGTAAAAATGTAGGGCTTCTGTGGAGAGGACCATTTGACAAACTCGTCCGTGGGGTAGGCGGTCATGACGCTGACACCCTCCGTGAAGGGGCTGGATAGCTCACAAGGCAAAACAGCCCTGATACCCCTTTATCGCGTCCAGTCAATCGCGTTCGCGTGAGCTTGCAACTCTTCCCCGCTTGCCGGTGACAGGTAAGCGAGAGTTGTCTGGAGTTGACTATGCCCCGCCAAGTGCATAACCGTTTTCGGGTCCGTCTGCCTTAACATTTTCGTACAGAACGTCGCACGGAATTTGTGAAGGAACCAGCGTTCACACTCCGGTGGTTTACGTGCACAGCCTTCACAGTTCTTGCAATGCAAGTCTGCCTTGACAGAGAGTTGCTTCAGTTTACGGAGCAGGTGTCCTTCTGGCCGGTCGTTCTCATTGCCAACAATCAACTGCGTATCCGGTCGTGTCTTATGCCAGTGCTTCAATTCTGCCTTGAGGTCGGTCGGTATGGGCAGCAGACGCTGTGCCTTGTCTTTTACCGCAAACGTCCAGTGAAGACGTTTCTTCCCTTGCACGCGGAATGTGCTATGGTGCCAGTCGATGTCCGACCACTCTGCATATTGAATCTCCTGCTCCCTCAGACCCAACTTGAGAGCGAGCCCGATGACAATTCGCATGTACGGGTCTGCCGCCTCAAGGATGCCCGTTAGCTCGCTGGGTGTATAGATTTCTGGCAACGGGTCTTCAAACGAAGGCTTAGGAGGCAGACGCAGTGCCTTCAAATCGACACCGCACCAACGGAGCCAGCTTCGGACCCTGGCATCCTTATTGTGTATCGTCCGTGCCGACTGTTCCCGTTTGCGGAGTGCAGTGTGGTACGCAAGCAAGTGGTCGCGGGTGACGAATCTAACATAAGGGGCAGACTGGCAGAGCGGAAGGAACTCTTTCAGGACGAGTCTGGCGTGCTGCTGTGCTTCGGACACTTGCTGTGCTCCAAGGTCGGCAACGTATGCCGCTGCTGCCTTCCTGGTGGGCACTGACAGACCCCTTGAACTGCGGTCGGCTATCTTCTGCCCTAACGCTGCTTTCCTGGCTCGCTCTGCGATCACTGTAGCGTCCCTAGGATGCTGGCTCGCGATGTTCTCATACTTCGGGACACCGTTGACGTGTCTGCGGAGTTGGTAACGGCCTTCCGGGTACTCGGTCTTTATCCCCTTGTCATTGACCCAGCCGTGATTGACAACCTTGATGCCGTTCTCGTCTACCGTATACGTTGCCGGGAACCGTCTCCATCCTTTACTCGGCTTCCCTTCCCTCGTTGGCTTGCCAGTCTTGCACATCCACATCAACGTGACTTCGTTCTTTTTAGCCATGTGCAGAGTGTGCAGCAAAACTTTTTAACATGCAATATGCAAGCAACGGCAGAATGCAATCTGTAACCTGTTGCAAACAAAAGAGAACGGAGAGAAGAGATTCAATGATTAGAATCCCCCTCTTTCCGCCAGCGAGTCCTTCTTTGGTGTCCGTCGTCTGGTGGAAGAGCGCCGTGAGGCA
>Ga0207045_1141_pt1 | contig 14640 bp, 17 predicted proteins | sample Alteio_BWMinCont_69_FD_153299 | JGI IMG/M metagenome (GOLD analysis project Ga0207045, IMG submission 153299) | Enriched cells from forest soil in Barre Woods Harvard Forest LTER site, Petersham, Massachusetts, United States -... | ecosystem: Environmental > Terrestrial > Soil > Temperate forest >... | reverse complement strand
CTGGGCAAACAGCCCTTATCCCAACAGGCTTGCGTTTTGCTATCCCATTAGGGTATGAGATACAAGTACGTCCGCGGAGCGGACTTGCTCTAAAACATCAGATCAGCGTCCTCAATACGCCTGGAACCGTCGATGCCGACTATAGAGGAGATGTAGGGGTGATTTTGATGAATTGCGGCAAAGAGCCCTTTACAGTAACGCCAGGTATGCGTATCGCCCAAATCGTCGTCTGCCCTGTTGTGCAAGCCAACTTTATCGAAAGTGAGCTCCTGACAGGAACAGTGCGCGGAGCCGGAGGCTTTGGTCATACGGGAACCCACTAACTTACGAGTGATTTTGTGAGCATCGTAAAGTATTTAGATCCACGTCTCGTCGTATTTTTCGACGCAAAGACGCGCGATGCTGCCATTAAGATACTTGTGGATCAAATTGCCGAGGCCGGGAAAATTCACGACAAGAAAGCGTTTTATAACGCGACCATCGATCGAGAGAAGATCGTGTCTACAGGCATCGGAATGGGCGTGGCTGTGCCTCATGCTAAACTGCCCGCCTATGAAGATTTTTTTATAGCCATAGGCATCCTCAAAGAGGGTGTCGATTGGAACGCTTTGGACGGCGCACCCGTCCGATTTATATTTCTCATCGGGGGTCCCGATGACAAGCAAACAGAGTATCTACAAATTTTATCGAAATTGACGCTTGCTATTAAAGACGAAACAATGCGAAAAAAGATGTTAGCAGCACAAACACCGGAGGTCGTTGTGTCGCTATTTCGCTGAAATTTTTTGAGCGCGAGGTCTTATGGATCTAGAAATCAAGGACGTATCCGAGATGTTGAACGTGCCGGAAAACACCGTCCGCACGTGGCTTTCAGAAGGAAAAATCCCTGCTTATTATATCAATGAAAGCTATCGATTCAATCGGATAGAAATTGAAGATTGGGTCATGAAAAAGCGCAAGGATCATGGCAAATTTTCGGCCTCATCGACCCATGCAGACCATGAAGCTTCCACAGCGCAAGGGGGCAGCAAACAGTTCAGCTTATACCGTGCTGTCAACCGCGGCGGTGTTTTGTACGATCTCCCTGGCGACACCAAGGAAGAAGTCATACGCAATGCCATGGCAAAGATTGCCGCACCATTAAGCCTCGATGCTGGTGTAATCAGCGATTTGTTGCTCGATAGGGAAGCCCTTCAACCCACCGCGTTGGGCAATGGCCTAGCCATCCCACACACCCGCGATTTTCTCCTCAACGCCCACTTCGACGTCGTCACCATCGCTTTCTTGAAAAATCCTATCGACTACGGCTCTCTCGATGGCAAACCTGTCCGCTCTCTCTTCTTCCTGTTCGCATCCAACGACAAAAAACACCTTCACCTTCTTGCTAAAATCGCTCACCTCAGCAGCCAGCAAAACGCCATCGAATTCTTCCACAAAAACCCCACCAAAGAATACCTCCTAGAGTATATCAAAGCCTGGGAAGTCCAAGTCAAAGGCGGGTAGTGATGGAGCTTCTTTGCAAAAATCAATGATATAACAATCAAATGACAGGATAAGCAGGATCGCAAGCGGCAGGATGAGCTGTATTACATCTTGATTTTTTTGTTCAAATAGTGAACAATGCCACTTTAATTCAAGGGTTTACACATGATGTCTCTATGTAAGATGAGGTTGATATGACAAGCGTTAGTATGCCACCCCTTATTGCGGTACTCGGGGCTGGGATTGCAGGTTGTATGGCCACGCGTAAGCTTCTACAAGGGGGGTATCGGGTTAAGCTGATCGATTTGAATGAAGGGATGATGGGCGACAAAAGCTCTACGCGAAATTCTGCCCGTAAAATTCACATAGGATCCCACTATTTCGCTCATCTTGAGACGGCTAAAATATGCCATGAGTATGCCATGGAGTTTATTATAGAATTCCCCAACTGCTTAATCGGCGACGACAATCTCAATCAGCCTTGGCGGCGGGGGCGTTATTGCGTGATGTCTAATTCTTTGACCGATCTTCAAACCATAGAAAATGTCGTAAATACACTCAGAAAGCTCTACGCGAAACAGTATCAGGAATACGTCGAGGATCATCCTCAAGTTAAAAATCCGTTATTTGGTCCGCCTGACAAATTCATTGTCGATATTACAGACAGGTCTGAGTTATATCCAGAAATTGCCAAAGAGATCGAATTTGCTGAGGAAAATGGCACCTCGCGGCAACACGTCACGCGCGTATACGAGACTGCGGAATCTCAACTCGATATTGACAAACTGCGAAGACAATTAATGGAGGAGCAAGAGCCTCATAGAAAATCTGGACGGCTGAAGGAACATTTTCAAACTGAAGTTACAGGGATTAAACGTCGAAAAAACATCCCTGGATATGTTGTACAAGTCAAACATCTAGACGATCTCATAGAGTATGACGTTGACGGTGTTGTCAATTGCACATGGCAAAATATAGAAAAAGTAACTCGAGAGCTTGCTCTGCCACCACTGGATAACCGTGTGACATATATACGACCAAAAGTATTTTTAACGATTCAACTTCCAGACATTTTTAAAAATGTGCACACTACCACATTTTGCGTCGGTCCTTTTGCGGGTATCAATAACTATGGCGATGGCACAGGCACGCTCACTTACGAAATTGTGACTGGCGTGGGGGAGTACAAGGCCGAAGATGCTCCTCCTGAGTCCATCGAAAAAATGATGAATGGGGACATTTCCCCCTTTTCACCTGAAGGTAATAAAATTGTCGAAGGGATTTTACAAGGATGTGCAAAGTACCTCGAACCTGGGCCGTATAGAGATGCACTTCTACAGGCGATCGTGTTGGAAGTAAATATTGGATATGTACGGCAGGATGTCGGAAAGGGCCAAACGATCGATATCAGAGCAAGAGAGAGCCCGCACCACATGAGACAAGAAACGAGACTCGTGCCCTTGACTTTTGCCTTCATAAACTTTGCCAGCCCCAAAATAACGTTCGCGAATCACTTGGCTTGTGAAGTCGTTCCTATTCTCAAATCGCACTTAAAGCAGAAGGATACCAATGAAATTGGTGCTCTCGTTGAATTTGAAAAAGATGCTGGCAATATCATCAACACTTCTCGCGGTTCTCAAGCAGATTTCCCTTCTATTTTTTCACCTATACAGCCACTCCCTGAAACGGATGAGCCATTAGAGGAGGATAATACCGAACGTGTTAAAATTATAATTAAGCCATTCTACACTTATGATTTCGAGAACAGAGAAGACATTGAAGAATTTAAAGCCGATTGTGCCCGAATAGTTGATTTCGAAGATCTCGAAGATCTTGTTGTCAAGAGCGCCAAAGGAGATCCTTACTTTCTCCGTCACTTGCTCTCCGGTCTTAAGAACAACGTAATGATCTGGGATCATCATTCAAGCGATGCCAACTTTTATAGATATGTTGCGAGGTATACCCTGTTAAGTAAACCTCTAGACTTCGACAAACTTAGGAGAACATTTAATATCACCCGCGATTCGATGATCGAGCGCGCAAAAGTTCTACATCAGGCTCTACAACACCATGTCAATCAGCATCCTAACATGTCTGGTAATTTTTTATTGTATTTGTACCAAGAGTCGGGATCTGTCAGTAATTTGTGGGCATTTGAACGGCGTCTGGCTATAGAAACATTGTAGACTAATTAGCTTAGCACCAACTCGATCGCCTCGTCCACAACATCGACACCTTTGATGGAGATCTTGCTTTTGAGGCCCTCGGAAATACCTTGGAGGTTCCTCTTGGGAACTACACAACGCTTGAAGCCCATGTGAAGAGCTTCTTTGATGCGGCTCTCGATGCGAGGGACGCTGCGCAGTTCTCCCCCAAGTCCCACCTCGCCGACAATGGTTGTTTCTGGATCGACTCTGCGATTACGCAGCGATGATGCGATGGCTGTCAATATGCCCAGATCAATGGCAGGCTCGACGATTTTGAGGCCCCCTGCGATGGACACGAACACATCGCACCGCCACAGCTGATATCCCAGCCGCTTTTCTAACACTGCAATCAAGAGGGCCAATCGATTAAGGTCGAGACCTGTACACCTACGCGAGGGGGTTGGAAATACTGTTTCCGTCACCAACGCTTGGGTCTCGATCAAAAAAGCGCGCGATCCTTCTATCGTAGGAACGATCACAGATCCCACAAGGCCTTTCATCCGCTCTTCCAAGAAGATTTGCGAAGGATTCGCGACCTCCACTAAACCTGTATCGCGCATTTGAAAGACAGCGATTTCATCCGTCGATCCAAAGCGGTTCTTCACCACTCTCACCATCCGGTAGTCGTTATGTTTTTCTCCTTCGAAATACAAGACTGTGTCGACAAGGTGCTCAAGAACGCGTGGTCCGGCAATTTCGCCGGCTTTGGTCACATGTCCGATCAAGAAGGTTGCTATCCCTTTGCCCTTTGCCAAATGCATAAATTCTGTCGCGGCTTCGCGCACTTGAGAGACGGAACCGGGAGCAGATGCAATCTCGCTTTTGTACACGATCTGTATGGAATCGATCACCAACGCATCTGGAGAGATGGCTTCTACATGCGCTTTGATGGATCCAACATTCGTTTCGCTCAGCAGCAGCAAATTGTCATGGTCAATGCCGAGGCGCTTGGCACGCATCGACGTCTGCTCGACAGATTCCTCTCCGCATACGTAGAGAACCATTAAACCTTGTTTGGCTAGTGCGTGGGAGATCTGCAACATCAATGTCGACTTGCCAATGCCGGGGTCGCCTCCGACGAGGAAGAAGGATCCTGGAACCACTCCTCCGCCGATCAAATGGTCGAATTCGCCGAGTCCTGTGAGGATCCTCTTCGTCTCTTTATGAGCCACCTCTTTGATGCGCACAGGCTTTTCTGCAGGGCGCGTGACAGAACCAAAACGCTGCGCCAAGGCAGGCATCTCCAGTTCCTCATTGAGCGTGTTCCAATTCTGGCATGAGGGGCATTGCCCAGCCCATTTCATTTGTTTGTGGCCGCATTCACCGCAGAACCATGCGCTTTTTTGTTTTACTGTAGCCATAAAAAAAACTCTATTTCTGGAGCGGAGGCAGGCGCGATAGCGCTTCAGCCGCAGCCGCTTGTTGAGCATCTTTTTTCGATTTGCCAATGCCTTGGCCTAATTCTTCTTCGTCGATACCTACGGATACGCGGAAGACTTTGCTGTGGTCGGGACCTTCTTCGCCCAGGAGCGTGTACACAGGGGGGTGCTGATACTTCTTCTGGCAATAATCTTGGAGCATTGCCTTCCAATTTTGTGGAGGGGCTTTGATGATGGCATCGATCTCATCGCTAAAGTGCTCTAAGAAGAAGGTTTTGGCAGCATCAAAGCCGCCGTCAAGGTAGATGGCCCCGATGATCGCTTCGAAAAGGTCGGCGAGAATCGTCTCTCTGCCGCGCCCCTCGTTCATTCTTTCCCCTTTGCCCAAGAGCAGAAACTTCTCCACTCCAAGCTTGTGGACATATGCCATGCACGAAGGAGCGTCTACCAATCGCGATCGTAGAGTCGACAATTCCCCCTCCGGAGTATTTGGCAGCTTTTGATAGAGATGTTCTGCGATGAGGAGCCCTAAGATCGAGTCGCCCAAGAACTCAAGTCGTTCATTGTGTTCGATAATATCACGGTGCTCGTTGACGAACGACCTGTGGATAAAAGAGAGGAATAGGAGCTCCGGGTGTCTAAAGTGATACTTTACGTGTGATTCAATCGTTTCGAGCTGATCCCGAAGCTTAGCAAAAGTTTCCATACGCCTAGTCTACATCTACGAACCTTTTTCATCAATATACAACTGGGCCAGATGTTCAGGAAAATGTTTTTGCAAGATTTCTAAAAACTCGCGTGATGTTGTTGTATATAGTATTATACTAATTGTATGTAAATAATAGCAAATAAGTTAATAATTGTGGTGGTATTTGTACATTTTCTTTACAAAAATATATATTATGTTGATATAATAAATATAGTTAATGTGCAGTATAATGAAAAATGGGAGGGAATATGTCTAACGTTGGAGGTCCTCAACCATTTGATCCGTCGAGCGCCAATCAAGTACCACCGACAGATCCATGGAAAAAAATGCCCGAGAACGTTCTCTTAACTATCTTTCAAAATCTCTCTTTTTCAGACGTAATAAACGTATGCAACAGCTCTCCTTCGCTTAAAGAGCGAAAAGTTAGCATTATCAATGATGTTTTATGTTCAAAATCAAAACTTGATTCAGAGCTTATCGGTGAATTGTTAAAGCTCAAGAGAGCCGATCCAACACCAAATGAAAACCAAGCGGATCTCAATTCATCACTCCATGGGGTCCTTGCATCCTCCCTTTTAGATGCAACCCATCTGGAAGCGCATCCCGACCTCACTGAAGATGAACTTCTTGCAATTATCGACCAATGCCCCTCTCTGACAACCCTTGACCTATCCAAATATCCCCAAACCACGGAAGCTCTTCTGAGTAAAATAGCTCAAAAGTTGCCAAAACTTCAAACTCTCAACCTAAGCAACTGCAGCGAGATCACGGATAAAGGGCTCACAGAGCTTGCAAGCAAGTGCACGGGCCTCCGAAATCTTAACCTAACCAACTGCTTCCAGATTACGAATGCAGGGCTCACAGAGCTTGCAAGCAAGTGCCCGGGCCTCCGAAATCTCCACCTAGCCGGCTGCAACGAGATCACGGATGCAGGGCTCAAAGAGCTTGCAAACAAGTGCGTGGGCCTCCAAAGTCTTGACCTAAGCTACTGCGTCAAGATCACGGATGAAGGGCTCACAGACTTTGCAAGCAAGTGTACGGGCCTCAAAACTCTCAACCTATCCTATTGCATCATGATCACGGATGAAGGACTCACAGGGATTGCACGCGAGTGTACGGGTCTCCAAACTCTCCACCTAACCAACTGCGACGAGATTACGGATGCAGGGCTCAAAGAGCTTGCAAGCAGGTGCACGGACCTTAAAAGTCTTGACCTAACCTACTGCTCCAAGATCACGGATGAAGGGTTGAAAGAGCTTGCAAGCAAGTGCAAGGGCCTCCAAACTCTTAACCTAAGCAACTGCAGCGAGATCACGGATACAGGGCTCACAGAGCTTGCAAGCAGGTGCACGGGGCTCCGAACTCTCAACCTAACAGACTGCTTCCAGATTACTGATGCAGGGCTCAAAGAGCTTGCAAGCAATTGCGCGGGCCTCCAAACTCTCCACCTAGCCGGCTGCAATCAGATCACGGATGCAGGGCTCAAAGAGCTTGCAAGCAAGTGCGCGGGCCTCAAAAGTCTTGACCTAACCTTCTGCGTCAAGATCACGGATGAAGGGCTCACAGACTTTGCAAGCAAGTGTACGGGCCTCAAAACTCTCAACCTATCCTATTGCTTCCAGATTACGGATGCAGGGCTCACAGGGGTTGCAAGCAAGTGTGCGGGCCTCCAAACTCTCCACCTAACGAACTGCGACGAGATTACGGATACAGGGCTGAAAGAGCTTGTAAGCAAGTGTATGGGCCTCCAAATTCTCTCCCTAACTGACTGCGAAAAGATCACGAGCCAAATGAAAGATGAACTACGAAAATCTATCAAAAATGTTTATGACAACGATGCAATTCGGTAAACCGAAATAAGTCCTTCATGTCCCTTCAGGTGAAAATGCTGGACGGCATTGGCTGCGCTTCTTAAAATGAGGGCATGAAACAAGCAAAACGAACCAAGTGGATCTTGGACTATTTTCACCCCACTCCGAATTTTCCAACCAGCGGGATTCAGTTTCAATGGTATGCGAACTTGTTGCGCAATCCAACGGCGTTTCGGCAAGCCGTCAAAGAGCTCGCTGACAGATATAAGGATATGCACGTAGATGTCATCGCAGGATTGGACTCTCGGGGTTTTATCTTTAGCTCAGCCCTCGCTTACGAGATGAAGCTGCCGTTGATTCTGATCAGAAAACCCGGCAAACTTCCCGGTGCCACAGAAAAAATTGAATATGCCCTCGAATATGGACGCAATTCCCTTGAGATTGAAAAGGATAGCTTGCGCCAAGGGCAGCGGGTCGTCATCGTCGATGACATCATCGCGACAGGCGGAACAGCCGCTGCATCATGTTCTTTGGTGGAACGTCTTGACGCTATTGTAGTTGAAGTCGCTTGTCTCGCCGAGCTCACAGAACTCAAAGGGCGAGACAAAATTCATCATCCGGTATTCTCCTTAATAACCATCGATGCAAAGTGACTTTTTGTGTTGTCAACATCTCGGGTGGCAGATAAAATGCCCCCAGCTACTCTAGGAGAACAGAGCTATGATAACTGCAGAAATACCAGTATTCATTCTATGCGGAGGTCTGGGAACGCGTCTCAAAGAAGAGACCGAATTTCGTCCTAAGCCCATGGTTCCTATCGGCAATCATCCCATCCTTTGGCATATCATGCGGCTTTATCGCCGCTCTGGGTTCCGCAAGTTCATCCTATGCACTGGGTTTAAATCGGAAGTCATAAAATCCTATTTCATGAACTACTCGTCCCTCAATAGCGACTTCACCGTAGACCTACAAAGCAACACCCTGAAAGTTCACTCGATCGACCATGATGACGACTGGGAAGTTACTGTGGCTTATACCGGAGAACAGACGATGACCGGAGGCCGCATCGCAATCGCCGCCGAAAGATACCTAGGGAATGCTCCTCACGCCGCCGTGACCTATGGCGACGGCCTCACCGACGCAAACCTCGCACAGGAATTTGCCTTCCACTGCAATCACGGGAAAATCGGAACAATCTTGGGTGTTAATCCTCCATCGCGCTTTGGAGAGATACATCTCGAAGGCGACAGCGTCGTAGAGTTTTTGGAAAAGCCCGAATTCAAAGAGAAATGGATCAATGGAGGCTTCTTCTTCTTCAAGCGCGAGTTTTTTGCCAAATATTTGAGCCGCGATGAAGGGTGCATTTTGGAGCGCAAACCTCTGGTTGCATTGGCCAACGATAGCCAGCTGCAGATGTATAAGCACGCGGGATTTTGGGGCTGCATGGACACACAACGCGACCGCGACAGCCTCAATCAGCTTTGGGAAACCGGAAAAGCCCCTTGGGCGGTGCCTGTGAACTTTGTCCAGGGAGCCCAGACACAAGGGGCCCACCGATGAACCACGTATATCAAGGGCGCACGGTTTTGCTGACGGGTCATACGGGATTTAAAGGGTCCTGGCTAGCCCTCTGGCTGCAAGAGCTTGGAGCAAAGGTCATCGGACTAAGCCTAGAGCCTCCTACAAGCCCCAACAACTTCGCCGCAAGCCGCGTGGCTGAAGGAATCACCCATACCATCGGCGACATCAGAGATTACGATACCGTTCACAAGCTGGTGCAAAAGCACCACCCCTCCATCGTATTCCATCTTGCCGCACAACCAATCGTCCTCACAGCGTATCAATCGCCCAAAGAGACCTTCGACGTCAACGTGGCAGGCACTGTCAATGTCCTCGAAGCAATACGCCATTGCTCCGATGTCCGCGCTGCTGTGATGATCACCTCAGACAAATGCTATGAGAATAAAGAGTGGCCGTGGGGCTATCGTGAGAATGATCTTTTAGGCGGATCAGATCCTTACAGCGCAAGCAAATGCATGGCGGAACACGCCATCCGTTCGTATCGCGCCTCGTTCTTCGCAAACTCTACCGCCATCGCCAGCGCACGCGCAGGCAACGTCATCGGCGGCGGCGACTTTTCGCCTCATCGCATCGTTCCCGACACAATGAAGGCGTTGATGGAAGGGCGTGCGGTCCCTGTGCGTAATCCTAAGAGCGTCCGGCCATGGTTGCATGTGTTGGATCCACTGCACGGTTATTTGACTCTCGGCAGCCTCCTCCTCAGCGGTGGCAAAGAGTTCGCCGAGGCGTGGAATTTTGGTCCTATGGAAAACCAAGGCATCGACGTGCAGATGGTCGTTGAGAAGGCTATTGAAGTCTGGGGGGACGGCGAGTGGGTCCATGCAGGCGAAAAGAACGCAAAACCCGAGATGGGGTTGTTGCGGCTCAACTGGGACAAGGCCGCCCACATGCTGGGGTGGAAGCCTCGGTATACATGGGACAGCGCAGTAGAGAAGACGGTGGAGTGGTTTAAGGCTTTCCATACATCCCCTAAGGACATCCGAGAGTTCTCCCTCGAACAAATCCGGAATTATCATGAGGAGTTGTGCCCAAATGAAATTCGTTGAGACACCATTGCCAGGGGCTTATCTTATCGAACTTGAAAAAAGAGAAGACGATCGGGGCTTTTTCGCGCGCATGTTTTGCACACAGGAATTTAAGAGCAAAGGTCTAGAGACGACATTCGTGCAAGCCAACAACTCCTTAAGCCGCGATCAAGGCACCTTGCGCGGCATGCACTATCAGTTGGAACCCCATGCCGAAACAAAGGTTGTACGATGCATCCACGGGGCATTATACGATGTCATCCTCGACATACGGCCTGAGTCGCCGACGTTCGGGAAATGGTTTGGAGCCGAACTGTCCCAAGAGAACCGTAAGATGATGTATGTTCCCAAAGGATTTGCTCATGGATTCTTCACTCTGCAAGCAAATTCAGAGGTCCTCTATTTCGTTTCGACACCCTACTCACAGCCAGACGAACGCGGCATCCGATGGAATGATCCTCGCTTTGCCATTGCCTGGCCTGCAGAGCCGCAAGTGATGTCCGATCGCGATATCAAACATCCCGATTTTGATCCAAACCACCACCTCAAGGCAAAAAGATGAATATCCTCTTTACCGGAGCCAGTTCCTTTACAGGCATGTGGTTTGTGAAAGAGCTTGTTGATGCAGGCCACAATGTGACAGCGGTGTTTACGCGTCCTCTTGCAGCCTATAGCGGGGTCCGCCTTCAACGTGTGCAAATAGTGCAACCCCTCTGCCAGTGCCTCTTCGATGTTCGCTTTGGCGACGAGGCGTTCCTTTCTCTGGTGAATAGTCAACAATGGGATCTCCTTTGCCACCATGCCGCCGACGTCACCAACTATAAAAGTCCGCAATTTGATCCGGTTAAAGCCCTAGCCAACAATGCACACAATCTCGCTAACACTCTCGAAGTCTTGCGCAACCGAGGATGCTCAGAAATCATTTTGACGGGCAGCGTCTTCGAACAACGTGAGGGGAGAGGAACAAAACCTCTCCGAGCATTTTCTCCTTACGGCCTCTCTAAAGGGCTCACCTATGATCTCTTTGCTTATTACTCAGGAGTGTATGGAATTTCTCTCAGCAAATTCGTCATACCAAACCCATTCGGTCCTTATGAGGAAGAACGTTTCACTTCCTACCTCATCGACACATGGATGCAAGGGAAGATTCCTCAGGTGAAAACTCCAAGCTATATTCGTGATAATGTCCCTGTGACACTGCTGGCAAAGGCTTATCGCAAGCTTGTAGCGAAGAGGACTTCCACATACCACCCAAGCTGCTACGCAGAGACCCAAGGGCTCTTTGCCAAGCGTGTGGCCGATGCAATGCGCTCCCGTCTTCAGCTGCCTTGCGAACTTCAACTGTGCGAGCAAACATCATTCCAAGAACCGCTAGAACGGGTTAATTCCAACAACATTGACTGGGAAGAGGTCCAATGGAACGAATCAGCCTTCTGGGATGAATTTGCAGACTATTACCTTCAAAAGGTGGCTATAAGATAATGGCAAAATCGATCGGCTGCGTATTTATCACACACAATGCAAAAAAACATCTTCCTCATTGCTTGCCGCCGTTATTGCTGTCTCCTTTAAAACCCCGCGTCTTGGTCATGAACTCATCGTCAGGGGATGGTACGGTTGAACTGGCGGAAAGTCTCGGAGCTGAAACGCATGTCATCCCGAGGGTTTCGTTTAACCATGGAACCACGCGCGAACTTGCCCGTAAACTCTTGAAAACCGACATTGTCGTGATGATGACTCCTGATGCTTACCTGGTCGATGAACATGCTCTAGAAAAGCTTGTGAGGCCTCTCCTCGACGACAAAGCCGCTGTGTCTTATGCGAGGCAGATACCCCATCACGGTGCTGATTTTTTTGAATCGTTCCCTAGGGATTTTAATTATCCAGCTCATGCGCATATCCGAGGGATCGATGACCTGAAAAAATATGGCGTCTATACCTATTTCTGTTCGAATTCCTGCGCAGCCTATTCCAATGAGGCCCTCAATGAGATTGGGGGCTTTGAACGTCTCTTGCTCGGAGAAGATACTGTTGCAGTAGCAAAGCTGTTAAGAACAGGCCATAAGATTGCATATGCGGCTGATGCTCTCGTTCACCATTCCCACCGCTATAGCCTGGCGGAAGAATTCCGCCGCAGTTTTGACACAGGCCTAGCACGTAGGGGATACGCCGACCTGTTAAGAAGTCCTAAGGGCGATCAAGGTCGAGGGCTGGATTATGTCCGCGCAATGAATAAGCAACTTCTTTTCAAGGCGCCACAGCTCATCCCTTATGGATTTTTTCATGTCGTTGCCAAATGGATCGGCTATCGCATCGGCACCTTAAGTGTCCATGCTCCTCGCTGGTTCAAGAAGGCCCTAAGTTCCCAAGACTTCTTCTGGAAATAAAGGACAATAGGGATATACGGACAAAGCGTCCTTATAGGACCCTCGAAGAGGGTCTGGGTACCGAATAATATAATAATGCGCCCCGCTTGAGACAATTGCAGAAGCCTTGTCCTAACGCGATTTATAGCACCGCGCAGCGGTTTGGAGTGCGGTAGCTTGCTACCGCACTCCAAACCGCTGCGCGGTCGTTTTTGTTTTGCTTTGGCTCTGTTTGCTAAATTTGCTGTTGGCAACCCTCGCCTAGACTTCTACAATTGTCTCGCTTCGGAGGTGCATTATTTGATTATTCGCACCCCAGGGTCGCGCCCTCAGCACTGCTCTGATTCTATTTCTTTTTCTTAGAGACTGACGCCTTAGCTTTTGGCTTTGTTATCTTCTTTGCTGCTTTTTTCGGAGTACGTGCTTTAGCCCTTTTAACGATAGTAGCTTTCTTTTTTGTGTTGGCGGAGGTCGCTACTCTTTTAACTGCCTTTTTCGTCGCTGATTTCTTCAGACTTTTCTCAAGTTTTGTGGGTTGTATGAGATGCTCCAATTCACTAAGGGCATGTCTGATTTTACCTAGAGTTTTAAACTCCTGTTCATATGTTCTGACCGTCTGCAAATTATCACAAGCACTCTTCATTTCGGTGATGCAGTTTTGATTCGTCTGGAGCTTTTTCGTGTTGAACGACTTTGGGTCTTTGTCAACGCTATTTTGTAAAAGCTCTAAATCTTCAATGAGCTTCTCTAAATTTCTCTCGATAACCATCTTGACGTTACCCACATACTGGTCTGACAATTTTGGGTATAAACTTTTAAGGAGATCGGTAACCTTTTTGAGCTTTAAAAAGATGTGTTCCTGCACAGTCCACACTTTTTCTTGATAGAAGGTTTGATTCTTCGATGGCTTGGATGTTGGGAGTAAGTAGTTTTTGTACTTTTCTTCAGGCTGATAGGCTCCAATTTTGCTCATAATTATCCCTTCGTTTATTCTGATTATTCTTTGACTGGAAAACAATAACCCAGACCAGTTCTACATAAATCCCAGAGTCTAGGTTATTGTTATGTAATATCTGTGGCTAGAACTACAGTTTGCCCAACAGCAACAAAATGAGCACAATGATCAAAATTGTTCCGATAAGTCCGCTTGGTCCATATCCCCAACCAGCACTATGCGGCCACGTTGGAATAGCACCTAAGAGCAACAAGATCAAAATGACCAGTAATACTGTACCTAACATGATTTCTCCCTTTGTAATTGTGTTTTTGTCTAAGACATATTGCCTATCATGTACCTTAGAGGAACGAGAAATTATGTGCAAAAGATAATTTTAGCCCATAATTGCGTCTAGACTTCTTCTGGGAAAGGGACGATTTTTCGAATTTTGTTGACTTTGGCCCCAAAATATGGGATCATTAGGGTATGAATAAGAAGCAACACCGCGTTCTCGAAGCGATATTTTCAACGCCTGTTCAGTCTAGTATTAAATGGAAGGATATCGAATCTTTATTTGTGCATCTTGGAGCAGAGATCGAGGAAGGGAGAGGGTCAAGGATGCGGGTTCTTTTAAAGAATGAGGAGGCCGTATTTCATAGACCCCACCCACGAAAAGATACCGATAAAGGTGCAGTTGTATCGGTGCGGAAATTTTTAGAAAACGCAGGAGTAAAACCATGATGAAATATAAAGAATATACAGGTTATGTCGTGTATGACGATGAGGCCCATATTTTTCATGGAGAGGTTGTGGGAATACGGGCGGTAATAACGTTTCAAGGTACAACAGTTGATGAAATTGAAGTCGCCTTTAAGGATTCCATTGATGATTATCTTGAGTGGTGTGAAAAAAGAGGAAAAGAGCCTGAGAGACCGCATTCAGGGAAATTCAATTTAAGAATGCCTCCAGAAGTATATGTGCAAATTGCAGCACGTGCAGCGCAGGCAGGCCTTAGTATGAATTCATATATTATAAATCGGCTAAGCGCATAGACCCTGATAGCTACCGCTGCCCCTTTTTCACAAGGTGGTGGGTGGCTTTGTAGAGGTTCTTCATATGTGTGACGATGGCATCTTGGGTGTC
>Ga0207045_1144_pt1 | contig 14844 bp, 7 predicted proteins | sample Alteio_BWMinCont_69_FD_153299 | JGI IMG/M metagenome (GOLD analysis project Ga0207045, IMG submission 153299) | Enriched cells from forest soil in Barre Woods Harvard Forest LTER site, Petersham, Massachusetts, United States -... | ecosystem: Environmental > Terrestrial > Soil > Temperate forest >... | reverse complement strand
ATGGCTCGAAAACGACCTCAGGGTGCCAGGTTGGATCGTCTAGCGGAAATCAAAGCAAACCCAGTCAATGATTTTGAGCCCACCATAAGACGCGCTGTTTGATCGGCGCGCCAATGTAAGCGGATTTGCGGCCGGCACGCAGCTTATCACCGGGAGCGTCCTATTCGATCAGTACTTCGGAACCATTTTGATGGCGAATTACGACTTTCAAGGTATTCGGCGTGGATCGTTTTTGTTCGTTTCGAGCTCGCTTTCATTGCTGTTGTCATTACTTCGTGCAATCGCGGTCCTGATCATATCCAGCCTTTGGCGTGCGCTCAAATGGTTGGCCGCAATAGCTACGCTCCTGGTGCTGACGCTTATCGCTACAGTGGTCGCTCTAACAATAGTTTTTCCTACTAATCGAGACGAGGCATACAGGAGAGTGGATCCTGAGGCACCCATCTGTGATTTCGTGTCGGGAAACCGCTCGCCTGGGCCATGGACTATTTTGGCGAAAGTGAAACGCGACGGGAACAACGACGAAATCAAGGCCGTTAGTAACGACGGCATATGGGCTACAAAACTGCAATGCGCACTACAGCGTCATGAAATTCCCTATTCTGTGGGATCAACAACACGCTCGTTGGCGTACAATCTTTCATTTGTGGAATTCAAAGAGGACGGCAGTCCCTACGAGTTGACCAAGCCAGACGGAAACCTCTATTCGGCCGACGAACTTTCTCGAAAAGTTCGTTACATTGACCGTCAAAAGTGGGCCCCGATTACTCAGCTGCGTGCCTTGACGAACTTCCTTAGGGTGCGCTCGGGTCGAAACTATGTGATCGTATTTGTCCACGGATGGCGTCACGACTCGCGAATTGGAGACGACAATGTCGCTGACCTAAGAAGATACGCCGCGCTTGCAGCGCGGTTTCTTCGGGATCGCTGCGATGCGGGAGAAACGGAGCAATGCGATAGAGATGTGACAGCCGTCTACATTGGATGGAGAGGGGCGCGAGTGGATGAGGAATGGTTGGAACGCCCTTTCACGGCCGTGGGAAATTTGCTGGATGGTGGTTCGGACTATTGTAATCGAACGAAAATTATTGGGGTCCCAACGCAATTGTGCTGGAAAGACACCCTCGGAGCTTTGGCAAAGGATTTTTCTTCGGTCGTTGCAGCCCTAACACTATTTGACCGAAAGCCGGTAAGCGAGACCATTGCACCCCATGTTCTCACTGCATTGCGCTCAATTGAGAGCGCGCTCGATTTTGCGGCGTCTCGCAGCTTTGACAAGAGAGACAATCCCAATCGGTTAATAGTGATCGGTCATAGCCTAGGAGGCAATCTGCTTGCGACAGCTTTGAAAGACGATGTTGTCAAGAGAGTTAGGAATCATCCTGGTAATGATGAATATTTCGAAGCGCCGTTGGGAAATTTAGCGGTGTTGATCAATCCTGCATCAGAAGCCTCGAAGTGGACTTCGATCCAACGCGCGGTGTGGGAAAAAATCGCTTTTCGCGCCGCCGAAGTCAGAAGTGAGGAGGAGTATTCGCGAGGGCATCATTTCTTTCCGCAACATCAGAGACCCGTCTTGATTTCGGTAACATCGGCGTTTGCGTGGCCTGCGGGTGGCATCCGTGCAGAAGATTGCGCATCAGCGGCAAATGCAAAAGTAGAGTTCTTAGACAAACCACCGCCTCCAAGAGGTGAAGTCGAGCGTCGACGTAACGCCCTCGCAGAATTGCAGAACGCCGTAGAAACCGTCGATCAAAAAGCAAAGGTGGGCGTCAAGTACGATTCGGCAACTCACGATATTTTTCCGTTCTTCAAGCGGGACTTTCGCCCAATCGCTGATCGCTTGGAAGCATACGGGCGATGGTTGGATGACCCCGCGCCCCAGCCTTCTTGCATCTATTCTAAACGTGTTCCGCCTCAGACGACACTGGCGCGTTGGATTGTGGGATTCGCTGATTTCATGCGAGATGCGCCATTTCAGAACACTGACATGGAAGATACTCGAACGATTGGAAACCTTGACGTACCGCGACACAGTGCGGGTACGCTTGCCGAGTATCTAGTTTCGGCTCGGCCGTTTGGAGCAACCCACGAAATCCGGGGAACGCGCAGCAGGTCAGAAGCCCCTGTTGACTATGCGGACATTCCGACAACCGAGATCGCGAAGTGTCCTATAAGCCATAACTGGTTAACCCGCGCGCGACAAAACGCAGAGCCCCACGGAACGAGTTGGGACAGCGACAGGCTTTATCGGGCGGCGGATGCCCAGAGCCCCAAGAAAACTATATCCGCGAGGATTACGCATGGATTTTTCCTAGCCGGAATAGAGCCGATTACGCGCGCGAACGACCCGTTTTGGAATATGCGGGCCTATGACGATGTCTTGGCAGAACACAACGGGTATCTGCTATCATCATTTATTTGCGCGATGAATCAGATCGTCATGGACCGGGCTACTTCCTTGCCAGCACATCCGAGCCTTATTCCACGAGTTTCCGACCAGCCGAAAAACCCTGCTGAGATGCCCACGCCATTGAGATAATGTTTATGCCTCTCGTGAAAAGATTCCCCATTTGAGATCTAGCAGGAGGATTCTCTCCCTGCTGGGATCAACCAGCTGTATGGCCACGCTGTACTTCCCTGAGACTTAGCGCCTCGTCCATGAATGCGCTTGCATCGCGCGACCGATCGGCGAGACGTTTGATCTTCAGCCCCTCCGCGTTCGACTGGTCGGCCCCAGTCTATTAAACCGGAGCCGATATCCGCAGTTAATAGGGGGTGCGATGAGAGCGGGCTGGCTCAGAATAGCGATTCTCGAACGGCGCTCTGAGTTAAATCTAGTATGTGTCCCGATTTGTCAGCCGATGCTCGGTGGCTTGCTCCAAAAGTACTTGCGGTTACCAATCGTCAGGTGAATCACCGGGAAAGTTTGGTTTTATTAGCGAGGGCAGCGTCAGCCGCTCTTAGGTTTTCTAGTACTCGCTCGCGAGCAGCGACATCCGTCCACTTTGCGTCGTGAATTACAACACCTTCGAGCGGCTTTAGTTTATTTCTGTATTTATGGGCAAGATCTGGACGAGTTGAAACTGAAACTATTTTAGCTAGAGTTTCGGTTATCGGGGTTTGAAGCGGATCCGCGTAGGTTCCTTCCTGCTTTACGCTGTTGATCATGACCTCAATCACGTCCCATGGCGCAGGCGTCTGAAATGGTACATTGAAAAGACTAAAGGCCGTATTTTTTGCAAACTCAAAGGTGCTTGAGCTCCAGTGATGGCCCTCGTCGATATTGATCTTATATACAAAGAGATGAAGTCTCAGTGCCTCTTGCAGGTCCTTCTCGGCGTCGACCGTGTCGGTGTAGAATCTTTCGCGGCCGCGGAAATAAAGAGCCGCCGCTTTCTTTCCGGCCATGAACGCTTTTTCAAATAGCGTGTAACGCTTCCCCTTGATCACCGTATCGGCCACGACATCCATGCCGCCCTCAAGCTGACCATTTGCCTTCTCGGCGGCGAACCAGGCTTTCAAGTACTGGTATTCGGGGTCATAACCCATTTTGCTCGCATAGGAGAACGCCTCGCGAGCATCCGTGATTCGTGGAGGCACCATGCAGCTTGCTACATATCCTTTCACCGACTGGAATATTGGCTCTTCGGTTACCGAAGCCGGCAATGTCGAGTCATTCACTATTGACCAAGCAGTTTGAGCATTTTCTTTGAGGTGTTCACTCGATCGGGGTGGCAAAAGGCGTTCGACTTGCAAGGTAACGTGGGCAACCTGCGGCGAAGCTGTGTGAATATAGCGTTTGAAACTCTTGATCCTGGCCTTGAGTATGTCATAGCGAGCCACAGACGTTTTTTGCGTGTTAACGAATTGCTTCGTCAACTGAGCCAAGGAATAACTCGCTTCGTCGCCGGTTCCTTCTATCTGGAGAAACATCTCACGGACGGCGCCAATAGCATCTTGTACCTGGGTAGCTTCGGCTTGAAGAACCGTTTCGAGATCTTTGAAGTTGGCGGAGTGGCCGATTTCAGAAAGAGCTATCAGAAGGAGCCGCGTCAGGCCGTCTGCTGGCAGAGCGTCCCATTCCCGCACAAAAACATACTCGCGAACGTCTGCGCCGGCATGTTGCTGAAAGAGTTCAGCAGCACGCTTATAGCTACCAGCGGTACGAACGAGAGCGATAATCGATTCAATAACAAGAGGCCGGCGCTCGGACAGAGATGCCAAGGGACCACCGCGAAATTCGGGTTTGGGTTCTTGAACCCCAAATTGGGCAGCGCACGCCGACACGAACGTCTCATAGTCGCCCCCAGACGCAAGTCCGGGGACTTCGATTGAATTCAAAAGAGAATGGCTTGGAGCATTTCGCAATGTGTACAAAATCTTAGAACCGCTATCCGTCCGAGAAAGTACTTTGTAGAGAAAATCGAAGCCAGCATCGATGCCCTTCGTTGTAAGCGTGTCGACGTCGTCGACGATCAGCAAACATGTTGATACGTCGAAAAAGTTCCTTATCTCGGCTTTTAATTCAGCGTGGCTCAGCTTTTCGACTTCCGCTTCGTCGAGCATCCAACGTCCATATAGAAGTATCTTACGGTGGAGGCTTACTTCGTCAGTAAAGTCCGGATCGGATATGTCCTCTATCTGCGAAGATGCAGTGACAAGCGCCTTCTCCTTGGCGCTCAAGAAAATCACGGTGTCGACCATCCGTCCGCCGTAAACGGGGATCTCAGCTCCGCTATTGCGAATAAGCTTAGCAAACTCGTAGGCGATACTTGTTTTTCCTGATCCGCCCTTTCCAAAAAGGAATGTGCGGGGTTCGTCTGACGAGTGCAGCCAAACAAACAATTTATCTATGACTTCCAGCCGGCCAACGAATCTTTTTAGAGTTGACGGGCTCGGTGGAAGAGAGCCCTGGACGTCTTGAGAATTAACCTCGTCTAGCGGGTTTCCAGCTCGGCAAAATAGAACTGGATAGTTTGTAGGGTTTGCCTGGACTACTTCGTGACCCGAACGCATCCATATTGCCTGCGCGGGATATGAACTGATCGGAGTGAGGAACCTTAGGGGTCGCGAAGTCACCGGCCTCGGTCTCACGAAAAGTGCGACAATTCCGTCGTTCTCGGTTTTGGAATATCTCTTAGTTTCAAGATCAGGCGAGGATCCGGTTAGTTGCTGGAAAGCTTGCCTAAACCTGTCGAGATTAATAAGGACCTTATTGGATCCGCCCGTGCGGCGTTCGTCGTGAACACCAAAAATTATGACGCCGCCCCAGGTGTTCGCGAAAGCGCATATCAATCGCGCAATGCCTCCGAAATACGAATCGGAATATGAAAAAGGCCATTCTTGTTTGAAGTCCCAAGTCGGGCCTTCTTCGAGGATATACAGGCCGGACTGGTCCACAAACGTTGCAAAGAAATCAGCCTCACTTGGCGGCGTTCGAGAAAGACACCATTCATGGATGCTCGTAGCTCGGTCCACCATGCCTCTCCCTGGTAGCGAATGTTCTTGCTTCAACGGACAATTGTAGCGGAGTTAGATCAGCAATAGCAAAGGAGAGTGCATCGCTCATAGCATTTTGTGCAAAACTCATGATTTATGCACAAAACCGTTGACCCTTATAGAATGTGGCTTTATGCTGTGCATATTATATGTGCAAAATGGAGGGCGCTATGGCGGCTTATGGATACGCGCGGGTGAGCACTGACGGACAATCATTGTCCGCCCAATTAGCTGAGCTAAAGGCAGCGAAATGCGTTAAAATCTTTCAAGAAAAGGTCAGCGGTGCGCGGTCCGACCGGAAGCAGTTGATGCGCCTGATGCAGGTCCTGGCAAAAGGGGACGTGTTGGTAGTCACCCGGCTCGACCGATTGGCGAGGTCCACGCGCGATCTCCTCAATCTGCTGGATGCTATCGCGGAAAAAGGGGCTGGCTTCAAATCGCTAAGAGATACTTGGGCTGACACCACAACAGCGCATGGTCGCTTGATGCTGACCGTCTTGGGAGGTCTCGCCGAGTTTGAGCGCGAATTGATCCGGACGCGAACCGGCGAGGGACGAGAGCGTGCGAAAGCGAGGGGGGTCATCCTTGGGCGAAAGCCAAAGCTGACCGGCCATCAGCGAAGAGAGGCGATCGCTCGACGAGAGGCCGGAGAGGTCCTTACGGACATTGCGCGGTCCTATAATGTTAGCCATAGCACCATCAGCCGGCTCAACTGATCAGATGATGGTGTATTTGGGGTCTTATGGCGAAAGCTGAGTCCTTGTGCTCTAAGCTAAAGAAGCCAGTCCGGCACAGAGTGCTTCCGAGCAAGGCAAGCACTCACGTCCCGTCTAACGAATCAAATGGCCAGTAGGACCAAATGGACGCGAGTGAACTGAGAGTTGGCATTATTATCCACGGGCTAGTGCTTCCTGAACCAATTGAGGTGCTCGTCGTAACGCCGCTTGGTGACGCGATCAAGATCGTGGGCGCCGGCCAGAAGTCCGGGCGGGTTCATCAGCGGGTCTTACGCCTTGACCAGCTTCAATTCCTAGACGCGACGCCCGAGCGAGAACCATTCGACGGAGACCCGGAGCGTTTTCGTCTTGGAGTTGAGGCTGCGCGGCTTGGGCTTGCATATGAGTACGATCCCTATTTTTCTTTGTCCATTTCCCGCGTTGATCCGCTGCCGCACCAGCTCGAGGCCGTTTACGATTACTTCATGCGCCTGCCCCGTATCCGATTTCTCCTCGCCGACGATCCCGGGGCAGGAAAGACGATCATGGCTGGATTGCTGCTGAAGGAGCTAAAGATCCGCGGTCTTGTAAAACGTACCTTGATTGTTGCACCCGCAAATCTCTGCTTCCAGTGGCAACGGGAGCTGAAGGAAAAATTCCGCGAGCCATTCGAGGTGGTCCGCAGTGACGTATTGCGTGCAAACTATGGTCAGAATCCTTGGCAGGAGAAGGACCAGGTTATTACTTCAATTTCCTGGGTTTCGCGAATCGAAGACGCAAAGGAGAGTTTACTCCGAAGCCGTTGGGATCTCGTGATTGTCGACGAGGCCCACAAGATGGCCGCCTACAGCGCAGACAAAAAGACCCTTGCCTATAAGCTGGGTGAGGCTCTGTCGAGCATGACGGACCATTACCTCCTCATGACAGCCACCCCTCATAAGGGTGACCCGGAAAATTTTTGTCTGTTCCTCGAACTGCTTGACCGGGACATTTACGGCAGCGTCAAAAGCCTTGAGGAGGCGATGCGTCGGCATCACGCCCCATTCTATCTGCGTCGTACGAAGGAGGCGCTCGTCTCATTTCCCGATCCTGAAACGGGCGAGGTCAAGAAGCTCTTTACGAAGCGTGAAGTACGCACGGCTTCATTCGAGCTAGATGGAGATGAGTACGATTTCTATGACTCCCTTACACGTTACGTAGAGGACCAATCCATTAAAGCCTCGGAAGACGACTCTGCCCGAGGGCGCGCTCTCTCTTTTACAATGGCGATGCTCCAGCGTCGATTTGCGTCTAGCGTATACGCTGTCCGACGAAGCCTCGAGCGAATGCGCGAGAAGCGACAAAAAATTCTTGCCGACCCCGAGAAATATCGGAAAGAGCAGATCGAGGACCGCCTTCCCGAAGATTTCGATGATATGACCGAAGAGGAGCAGATGGAGATCGAGGCAAGACTCGAAGGGGTTGTTGCCTCAGTCGATCCGATTGCACTGCGGGAGGAAATCCAGCGGCTGGGCAAACTGATTGAACATGCTTGCGCTCTCGAACGGCGTGAGATCGAGTCGAAACTCGTAAAGCTGAGGAAGGTGCTTTCGGAAAACAATGTTTTCAGCGATCCGAAGATGAAGCTGCTCATCTTTACTGAGCACAAGGATACGCTGGACTACCTCGCTGGGGACGGTAAAGACGGCCGCCCGCTAGGCAAATTGCGGCAGTGGAATTTGAAAACGACACAGATCCACGGCGGCATGAAGGTCGGCGACCGAGATACGGCCGGCACGCGCATCTACGCCGAGCGTGAATTTCGGGACGAAGCCCAAGTCCTGGTCGCCACGGAAGCTGCTGGGGAGGGCATTAACCTTCAGTTCTGCTGGTTCATGGTGAACTACGACATTCCCTGGAATCCAGTGCGGCTGGAGCAACGTATGGGCCGAATCCATCGCTATGGGCAAGAGCATGACTGTTTAATCTTCAACTTCGTTGCCGTAAACACCCGCGAAGGTCGAGTTTTGGCGAAGCTCCTAGAGCGGTTATTGGAGATTCGCAGCGAGTTGGGCACCGACCAAGTGTTCGACGTCATTGGTGAGGTCTTTCCTGCAAACCTGTTGGAAAAGCTTTTCCGCGAAATGTACGTGCGTCGGCTGGATCTGAGCAATATTGAGGCACGCATCGTGCGCGATGTCGACCCAGAACGGTTCCGTGCGATTACCTCATCTACGTTGGAAGGACTTGCGAAGCGAGAGTTGAACCTCGGCGCGCTTCTTGGGAAGTCGGCGGAAGCGCGGGAGCGTCGCCTTGTCCCTGAGGTCATCGAAGATTTTTTCGTTGCTGCCGGTCCAATCGCCGGCGTTCATCCAAGAGCGACCCAAAAGGACGGACACATCTACCGGATCGGAAAGATCCCGCGAACACTTCAGCCTATAGGAGAACGGCAAGAACCGCGCTTCGGTCGACTAGGACGCGAATATCAAAAAGTCGTATTCGACAAGGCGCTGCTTCCTACCGATCCTACTCTCGAGTGGGTCACGCCCGGCCATCCGCTGTTTGAAGCCGTACGTGATGACGTCACCGAGCGGGTCCGCGATGACCTCAAACGCGGTGCCGTGTTCTACGACTTGCAGGTTGCTGCGCCGGTGCGTCTCGATGTCTTCGGCGCGTCGATAAAAGATGGCCGCGGCAACACCGTGAGCCGACGCCTCTTCATTGTTGAGGCGCAACCGACTGGCGCAATGTCGATCCGGCAGCCCACCTATCTGGCGGAGCTAGCTCTCGCTCCTTTGGGGACATTACCGCCGAGTGAAGGTTTAATACCTGGACGGGCCGGAATCGAGCAAGCTCTCGTCGAGAAGGCGCTCAATCCGTTTCTCGAGGAGATAGCCAGCCAGCGTGCACGCGAGGTAGAGACCATTGCACGGCATTTGGAGATTTCGCTTGGCGAGCTGATCCACCGCTCCAATATGTCGCTCGCCGAACTGGCGAACCGACGGATTGAAGGAGAAAGCATTCCTGGTCTCGAGGGTAACATTGCCCAGGCCGAAGCGCATCTCGACGAGCTGAACAATCGTCTCGAAGCTAGACGCGCCGACCTAGCAATGGAGCGCCACCTTGCTATTGGCGATATTGAACACATTGGCTGCGCTTGGGTGTTGCCTCATCCCCAGAGAGCGTCTCCAGGCATTGCACCAATGGTTCGCGATGAGGAGATCGAGCGAATTGCCGTTCAGGAAACAATCCGGCACGAAATGGAGCGTGGCTGGGTAATTGAGAGCGTGGAGAAGGACAATCGCGGATTTGATATTATCTCGCGAAAGCCGCATCCGCACGACGACAAAACCTTCACAGACGTAAGATTCATTGAGGTGAAGGGACGATCGGCCATCGGCGAGGTCGCACTAAGCGATAATGAGTTCAAGACGGCAGAACGTCTCAAGAAGGACTACTGGCTGTACGTCGTTTATTATTGCGGCACGACGCCTGAACTACACCTCATACAGGATCCGGCCCGTCTCGGATGGCAGCCCGTTGTCCAAGTAGCGCACTACCACCTCGGATCCGACGCAATCCTCAACGCGGAAACTCGATGAATCCCCGAATGTCCCTTCCAAAGCGCCTGATCGAGATCGATCTGCCGATCAAGCGAGTTTCCGCGCACGCTCGGCGTGAAAAAAACACTCGCTATGGGCACATCTCAACGCTTCATATTTGGTGGGCGCGTAGGCCCCTGGCCGCTTCCCGAGCGATTGTCTGCGCGGCTTTGTGGCCTGACCCCGCTGATCCGCAATGTCCGATGACATTTATCAAGGCAGCCCGTCAACAAATGCTGTCGTGGACCGCTCACGAGCGACAAAAGCTACTCAGCGAAGAGAGTCAGAAGCGCTTCGAGAAGGCGCGAAAGGACTCTAGCGTTTTTGACGATGTTGTGGAATTGCGCGGTGCTTTACTAGACTTCATCGCAGACTTTGCCAATTGGGACAACTCAACCATTCGAGAATATCTCGACACTAGCCGCGCACTCACAAAGGCTGCGCACGAAGCACTCGGCGGCGTGCCGAACTCCCGACCGCTCGTCGCAGATCCTTTTGCTGGTGGCGGCTCAATTCCGCTCGAAGCGTTGCGCGTCGGTGCCGACGTCTTTGCAAGCGATCTCAATCCCATTCCCGTCTTACTAAACAAAGTCGCGCTTGAATACATTCCGAAATATGGGCCGAGACTGGTTGAACAGTTCAAAGCGTCTGCGGTGGTAATCCGATCAGCCCTGGAGCTAAAACTCAAAGGTTTTTATTTCACCACACCGAGCGATGAAAACCGAAGCGTATTCTTCTGGGCCAGAACAATCGCGTGTGAAGGACCAACGTGTGGCTATCAGTTTCCGTTGATCCGCTCGCTGTGGCTCCGACAAAAGAGTCAGAGGCCGGTAGCATTTTTACTCAAGGGTAATCCCACGACAAGAAAGGTTGACGTTGAAGTCGTGAGCCCTAAGGCCGCGAGCGCCGTGGGCGGGGGGACGTCCAAGCAAGGCGCTGCCACATGCCCAATTTGCGGTTACACCACCCCTGTAGAAAGCGTTAGGTCGCAATTATCCGAAAAGCGTGGCGGTGCAATAGACGCCAAGCTTCTTGCTGCTGGCCAAAAATAGAGACAGCGCGCAAGAGCGCGACGTCTATTAGGATCGCAATTTTGTAACCGTGCAGTTTTGAAATCATTGGCAGTGCCGGCTTCCGAATATTATCGGCATTCACTCGTTCTCGAGAGAATCCTTTAGCCCCAACTCGCGCAACGCCACCTTCGTCTCCTCTATCTTGTGCGAGGAGACGCCTTCTGCCGGCGCGACCTCCACCCGAAGCGTAAGCTTGAGGCCGGAGGATGCCGCGAACTTCGAAAGTACTTTTGTGTAAAAGTTCATCCACTTTTGGTGCGGGACTTCTCCGCTCCAGACCAAGCGAGGAATGGTCGTGTGCAGTATCGGCTGACCGTCGGGCCCAGACGCTGCAACGGGGCGTGCAATGCTTCCATTTCCACGGGGGATCGATAACCCGTCAGAAACAGGGGCCTCCGCGGGTGCGGCTGCTCCTGGTGATTTTATATTAGACTCACCAAGTCGGTAAGCTTCCGCGACTTCGCGTTGAATGATGAAGACGTCCGCCGAGATTTCGACGTCTTCGGGCGGCAACGAGCTATTCCAGTGGAACGGCGAATAGCCACCATCCGCATTCTTTCCAACATAGCCCAACATGCCATTCTCTACACCACGAGCGATAGTATCCCTTATCGAGTCGGGAGAGAGCAGGCGCGGAAACTGTGGTGACGCGAAGAATGCGTCACGGACCGACCTAGTATTCCACTCCTTGAACGCGGGGGGCCAGTTGCGGACGAGAAAGTTTGGACTCACTCCCTTGTCTTCAACGTCACCTGCTTGAACCAGACGCTCGATAATGAGCTGGCTGATTGATGGCGCGGCACTTGAGTGAATAAGACCAAGATCGACAGTCTTCCAATCGCCGTCCTTCGCTAGGAGCATCACGTTCTTGTAGGTTCGCCAGACAGTCTCTTTGATGTCCCGCTGAGACTTCTTAAGATTCTCCGCTAGTTGCCGGGCCTGACCTTCGTCGAGCCGCAAATCCAACTCCTCGTCGGCAATATCTTCCCAAGCAAGCGCTTTCCGAGCATCATCTCTGAGAGGACCGGCACCTTCCGGCACGGCCCAAATCAGACCGCTCTTGAACGTCCGACCGGACGAGCCATGCTCCTTCGTCACGGTGTCAATGAAAGCGCGCGTGGCCTTGTCGGCAATAGCATAATCCGGCGAAAGAACTATAAGGGTTAGCAAGGCCGCATCGGGAATCTGACCACTTTTATCTGGGAAGTACTTTCGATCAACAACTCCTTTTCCTTCAGCAAAAACTTTCTGAACCTCGCCACGGATACGCTCATCCACACGCGGTGCCTGGACGCTAGCACGACGATCAGCGAGCAGCTTGTTCAGGTTGGGCGACAGGCTAAAACGATAGCGATTTTTTTCAGACGAAAGATAATAACAGCTTGTAGATAATGCCTCTAGCGCCGTTTCAACGTTGCCTACATCGAGCTCTGGTTCAGCGACAGCAAGACGAATTTCAGGGAGTGTAGCCTCCCCCTTCGCCTGACCGCCGTTTGACTCGAAGAAGATAGTGGTTGCGACTTTTTGATGGAGTCGGGCTTTACGGATCGTCTCGATCCCTTCTTTGTCGAGACGGAGGGCATGGGAATCCTTCTTCCCGCAGATATCCGTTGTGACCGCACCCTCCAGCTTTGCCCCACCCAGTTGCTCGAAGATTGCCGATCGGAACAATGGGTCATCAAGCGGTGCAGTACCCATGCCAATCAGTGGGTCTTTGTGGGCACCCTTGAATCCCGCTTGATACGCATTCGCAACCCAAAGCGCGAGGAGTCGTAATACGCCGCGTGTCTGCTGAAATCGAGGTAAAGCTTGCCATTTACGTTCGAACACAGACAGTAGCGTCGGGTGGAACGGATAGGTTGCAGCGAAAGCGTCTTTTGCTCCATCAACGGGAAACCAGGTCGGGACTTGGGTTCGATGGGCCTGGACCCAGTCAGCATATTCACCGGCAGTCTTCTTTGCGTCGTCGGGCAAGCCCCCCCACTCGAAAAGACGCCTTCTGATAATTTCGGATGTCTCAGACTCCGCGGACATAATCATCGCTTTGCCGAGTCGATCGAGGAGCTTCTCAAACCGCTGAAAATCGGCTTCGTCCTCGGGGGTCATTTCGTCAACGATCGAGGGCAGGGACACCGCGAGCACGACACGGTCTTGCGCACGCGCCTCCTCCGAGAGGTTCTGGACGAATGAATATAGTTGCCCACCCAAGCCTGATTTACGACTGCGCTCCCGATTAAGATAGTTTAGTAGCTCGTCCATAAGTATAAGTGCTGGTTTATCCTCGGGCAGGAACTTACGGATCACCTCTGTACTGGGTGCTGTACCCTCAGCATCATGTTTAGCTACGACGGCGAAGCCTTCTTCGCGACCTAGTTGGAACGCTATGTCGCCCCATGGCGTACGACGCAGCGGCGTTCCATCATTCCCACCGCGCCCGGTGAGCGAATCGAATTCTGTCCCCACAAAGACGGCGGTGGCGGCACCGGGGACAATTTGCACACCGGCCTGGTCGAGGAGAGCCTGCACTCCCTTCCAGTTTGACGCTGCCGGACCAGATTCGGCGAGGTGATAGAGGAGCGTCAGCGCGTGCGTTTTGCCGCCGCCGAACTGCGTCGTGAGATTATAAATTGCCGAGGTCTCGACCTTAATGCCCGACAGCCGTCTAATCACGCCACTGCCAAGTTCGCGCAGGCTCGAAGTTAGAAAGGTCCGGTCAAAAAATCGTTCAGGATTTTTGTAGTCGTCAGGCGCCCGCCCGTCCCGAACGTGGTCGAGATGGACCGCGAACTCGGAAGCATCGAGCGGCCGCCCGTCGCGGAGATCCTCTCTTGGAGTGATGACTTTGTACCAAGGCTTGAGTGCCATGCTCAGATCCCAATCAGTTCCGGCGAAAGCGCGCCGTATTCGCGTCCAAGGTCCAGTCCTTAAAGAATCCATAGGGAAACGTCGCTGCCTCACTGCGCGAGCCAACGATAATAAGCGTTTCACCCCCGAGGGCGGACCGCGTCGGTATCTCCATCGATTGAATGACTTCGTCAGCCAAATGCCGGACCAATTCTGCCCCTTTATTTGCATCGCTGCGATAACAAAACACCACCCGCAAGCTCGCGCGAACGCTCAGAACTTTCCAAAGCGAGTAAGCTACCAAATCATCTACAGGGCTATTTTCAAGCTCGAAAATACCTACCGGAAAGCGCCAGCGCCGATCGCCTGCGGCATCGAACGCCACGGCGTCAAGTGCAAGATATTCCGAGCGCGATACGGGAAGCAGGTCAGATTTGTGTTCCCGCGCTGCCCCTCGCCAACCCATTGTAGGAAACGTACTGACAACGATTCCAGTGAGTGCCTGGGTCCAACGCTTGAGTTCACCCCCTTCCGCTGCGTCACGCAGCGCCGTTGATGCTTCGTGCGTCTTCACCGTTTCTACGAAGGTACCAAACCATCGCTGAGCGACAGAACCCGTCATCAGAACCCGAGGCCCCTCTTGCGCCCGAGCACACCGTCTACCCAGCGTTTCTCGTCAGTTGACGAAGGATAAAGAGCTGAAAACGCTTGGGCGAGCCGCCAGAACCGCTCGTCGCGGCCAACACCGTCGTCGACCAGAAACCGTTTAAGAGCTTCGCCCCGTCCAGCCCCGAACAAAATCATCGACTGGTGGATACGATCAAGGACAGTATCCCCTTTCTGCGGTGCTCCCGTATCTCCCCATCCGCCGTTCACTTCTGCTTCCTCCAGATCAGCGACAAAACCGAGCGAGAGTTGGGCGATCTTCTTTCTCGACTTGCCGCGCGCCAATGGCTCGGCCGCATCTCCACCCTGAAATAGCGTCCGAGTGCGCTCCGCAACAGGCAAAAGGCGGGCGGTCCCCCCTTTTACTTCGATTAGAGACGTAAGCTGTTCGAGGTGAGCTCCCAGACCCTGCGCTATCTTTCGCGCCGCATCGTACTCGAGCACAAAGCCCGCGATCTTACC
>Ga0207045_1101_pt4 | contig 14992 bp, 9 predicted proteins | sample Alteio_BWMinCont_69_FD_153299 | JGI IMG/M metagenome (GOLD analysis project Ga0207045, IMG submission 153299) | Enriched cells from forest soil in Barre Woods Harvard Forest LTER site, Petersham, Massachusetts, United States -... | ecosystem: Environmental > Terrestrial > Soil > Temperate forest >... | reverse complement strand
ACTAAACTTAAACATATAATCAAAAAATAGAGGTCAAAGACAAAAGGCAAAAAAATATGAAAAAAGATGTTGCAGATAAAACTGCCGCTGGATCAAAAGTTGTGATTGAGGGTATTACTGAAGATGGGCAACTCTTTAGGCCCAGTGATTGGGCTGAAAGGATGAGCGGCATCCTATCTACCTTTAGGAATCACCGAATTATTTATTCCCCATTACTACGGCCCTCTATACAAAATGAACACAAGTGTCTCGTTTTAGATAAGTCCCTGAAAGATTCAAATCCTGCTTTGTATGAACATATTCTTGAATTTGCACACAAAAATAAACTTAAAATCTGCGGTGAAGCAGATCCCTCGGATGCAGATCAAAAAAAATAGTCAGCTATACTAAAATCTAATAACAAATCATTGGACTGATCCCTTGTTGAATACAATTGAATACAACGTAATCGTCATTGGGGCGGGTATGGCGGGCCTAGCAGCCGCACAACATCTGGCTGATCTGGGCCATCGTGTGCTCATTCTAGAAGCTAAAAATCGGGTCGGTGGTCGTATCCATACGCTTAAAACGCGTGATGGGTACCCGATAGAAATGGGCGCCTATACGCTAAAGAACCCTGGCACGCACGAAAACCCCAATCCCTTACTGCCCTTACTAGAGCAGGTGGGGCTTACAACAATGCCAATAGAACCCATCAATTCTACACAATTTAATGCAGGGGATTATTTTGAAGATGCGACGAGATGGATCCAAGAAGCAAAACAATTTCCTTGGAAAACTTGGCCTTCTTTAGGGGAAATCCTAAAAACACATCCTTTAAAACTTCGCAATAAACTTAAACTAAACAGCCCGGAATTTATAGGCAGGCAAGCACTCCATCATTTGATCAAACAACAAACCGGTTCTGCACCCCACACCGTTTCTCTTTTAGCATTAATGCACTCTGATCAAGATACTACCGAATACCAACAGGAGGCCTGTATCTCTGGTGGTTACCAAAATTTACCCGAGGATATGGCAAAAAAGCTGGTTGCAACAGGTAATGTTAAGATCTTACTCAATACACCCATCGCCACCGTACATTACTTGCCCAAAAATGATACCTCACACGTTGTTGCGGTTGATGGCACAAAATATACCGCCAAGCGTATATTATGCACGGTGCCTTTAGGCATTTTAAAAAAGCAATCCATTCATTTTGTGCCTGAGCTCTCTCTTGGGAAGCAACAATTAATCAAAAATCTAAGAGTCGGTTTTCAAAACAAAGTTATTTTAGAATTTGAGAAGGTTTTTTGGGAAAAAGACGCCCACTTTCTTTTTCCAAGCAGCAAAGACTATCATCATTTTCCGGAGTATTTTAATCTATTCCACTTTTCAAACCACAAAACGCCTGCGCTTGCGTGTCACTTTTATGCATCAGATGCTTGTTTTAAAGAGCATTCAGATGATCATATGATTGAAAAAGCACTACTGCCACTGCGTCATGCTTATGGTAAAATGACAGCCACTTTGAAAGATGCTTTTGTCACACATTGGGATTCCGATCCTTATGCTTTAGGCAGTACTTCTTGCTATGGTATAAATAATGAAGTTGATGAACTGCGAAAATTTGCAGAACCAGAGCCGAGTGGTTTATTTTTTGCAGGCGCACATACACTTAACAATCAAAATCGAGAGACCGTACAGGGCGCTTATATTTCAGGTGTACGCGCAGCACTTGATATTAATCACAACTTGAAATCGACATTCAAACCAAAACGCAAACATTAAGGAACGTGCACGTTCCTAAGACATTTTTTAGTCTGATTGAACAGGCGCTATACCAATCGCCTCTAAGACTTTGGATTGTGTGTCAAAAATGGGGCGAATAGGGGTTAAAGTTATTACCCGCTTTCTTGCGAGTAATACATATCCGGCGCCAAAAAATGGCCAAAACCAAGATCCACATTTCTCTAACCAGGCTAAACGTTGCAATAAGACGGGATGTGAAATGGGTGGTCTAAAAAAATAGCGGTTAACTTGCAAAACATCAAACCCCAGTAAGGCCAACCAATCTTTTAAGCGTGCAACCGAAATAAAATCTCCATCCCAAGGCACCCGTTTAATATAATGCACACACCATCGCCAAAGTCCCCAGATACTCCACGGATTAAAATTAGAAATAATCACATGACCTTCTCCAATCAAAACACGAAATACTTCACGTAAAACTTCATGCGGATTTTTGATAAATGGCAAACTGTGTGCCAAATAAATAAGATCAACACCATCCGAGATAATCGGTAATTTGTCGTGTCGCGCTGTTAAAGTGCTGCTGGTTGCCAAGGTGCTTGTATACGGATGTAACGCGACGCGATGCGTTATAGGGCTCTCTTGTACACATTGTAAAAAAACCGGTTCCCCCAACACCAACAGATGATATCCAAATAATTGGGGGAGCATCTTTTTGACATGCGCCTCTTCCGACTTTAAAAAAGCCACGCCCAAAGGCGAGGCCCACCAGTCGCGTAGACGTTTCCACTGCTTAGATATATTCAGCATACTTGCTTTGTGTTGATTTATTCCTCATCTTTGTAGGATATCAGTATGTTCAAAATAATTCGATGATCTCTGATCATTTTCCCGGTTGACGAAATCTGTGTAAACCCGTAATTTAACTTTAGGGGGTGGCATATTTGATAAACACTAAAAACAAGACAATTAACTTTCTTATATATGTTTTCATGATCTTAACTGTGACTATCATGTCAGGCCTAAGTGGGTGTCATCAAGCAAGCAATCATCAAAACACTGCCAAAAAACAAAAGACCCCTGCGGGAGATCACAAACAACTTTGGCATCGCATCCGAGAAAATTATAACATCGCGCCTAAGGCATCAGTAGAAATGAATAAACAACCTCAAATCGAAAAATATGTCAAACAATATGCAGAAAAAGAAAAAACATTAAATAAAATGAGCACACAGGCAACGCCTTATTTGTACCACATTGTAGAAGAACTCGAACAACGGGAAATGCCGGGTGAATTGGCGCTACTCCCCATGATAGAAAGTGCTTTTCAGCCAGGCGCAACTTCCAACCGAGGGGCAGCGGGTCTTTGGCAATTTATACCCAGTACGGGAAAGTACTTTGGATTAAAACAAAATGCTTGGTACGATGAACGTCGCGACATTAGGACTTCAACCAGAGCGGCTCTGGATTATCTCGCATTTTTACATGAATCCTTTGATCATAACTGGATGTTAGCATTAGCCGCCTACAATGCAGGTGAGGGCACCGTGCGCCGTGCTATTCAAAAAAACTTGAAACAAGGAAAACCGACTTCTTTTTGGGATCTCAGTTTGCCCAAAGAAACACGAGAATATGTCCCTAAATTTTTAGCTTTAGCCGAAGTGATAGCACAACCTGAAAAACACGATATTCTTCTCCCTGAGATCGAAAATAAGCCTTATTTTGCCCCTGTTCTCTTCAATAAAACCTTAAACTTTCAACAAGCGGCACACTTAGCGAATATTCACATAACAGAGTTAAAGCGCTTAAACCCAGGCTATAAACGGCACATTAATACCAAAGCCTCTCAAGAGTTCTTATTACCCATTGCGAATAAAGCAATATTTGAGTACAATTTTGCAAACAAAGACAAAAAAGGTCAAATTTGAACATGGATATTGAAACATCGAATGTCGTTGAGACGCCCCTCCAAGTATTTCGTTCGAAAGTCGAAAAAAAATTGCTACATTACACAGGCAAGGCTATTGCAGACTATAAGCTGATTGAAAAAGGCGATCGCGTCATGGTCTGCCTGTCGGGTGGAAAAGATTCTTTCACCTTACTTTCTCTCTTGAAACTGCTCAGGATGCGCTCCGGCAATAAATTTGAATTGTTTTCTTTTACGCTCGATCAAGCACAACCCGGATGGGACGACACTGCACTACGTGCTTTTTTAGAAAAACAAGGCGTGCCCTATGAAATTTTAAATCGCGACACCTACTCTATTGTTAAAGAAAAAATTCCTGAAGGCAAAACCTATTGCGGACTTTGCTCGCGACTCAGGCGCGGTATTATTTATCGATATGCCGAAGAGCATGGATATAATAAGATTGCACTCGGACACCATCGCGATGATCTGATCCGTTCGTTATTAATGTCGATGATGTACAATGGCGAAATTCGTTCTATGCCGCCCAAACTATTAAGTGATAGCAAAAAAAATATCGTGATTCGACCCATGGTCTACTGTCAAGAAAAAGATATTATTACCTATGCAAAAGAAAGAAAATATCCCATTATTCCTTGTAATCTTTGCGGTGCCCAAGAAAATCTTGTCCGTGTGAAAATTAAAAAACTGATCGACGAATTGGCCCTAGATAATCCAAAAGTACCCAGTAATCTGCTGAGTGCGCTACAAAACATTAGGCCCAGCCAATTGATGGATCATAGCCTGTGGGACTTTAGGCGCCTGGGAGCAATGGGGTCAGATCTAGACCCCGTACTGTAAATATAACCTGTACGCAATCTAGATTTGACCCCTTCCAGCAGCTATCAACAACGCCTTCGTATAAGGATGCTGTGGCGCATTTAAGACCTGTTCTACCGTACCCTGTTCAACCATTTTTCCATCTTTCATCACAATCACACGATGGGCCATTGTACGCACAAGGGCAATGTTATGGGTAATAAAAAGGTAAGCGATTTCAAGTTCTTTTTGTAAACGAATAAAAAGATCAATAATTTGTGCCTGTACAGATACATCGAGGCTACTGGTAGGTTCATCACAAACCAAAAGCCTAGGGCCAACCGCTAAGGCTCTCGCGATACACACGCGCTGACGTTGCCCTCCCGACAATTGATGTGGATACCGCGTTAAATGTTCAGGCAAAAGACCTACCGCATCTAATAAGGCATTTATTCGTTCATCGCGCTCGTTTTGATCAGCACCGATTTTTAAAGCAATCATTCCTTCTTCAAGGATTGCTTTAATGCGACATCTGGGATCCATAGCAGAAAGCGGATCCTGAAAAATAATTTGAAATTCTGCTCTTTTTTTCCTGAGTTGTTTTTGACTAAGATGCGCTAGATTTTCGCCTAACAAATCAACTTCACCCTGTGTGGGTTTAATCAACGACATTATTCCTCTCGCCAATGTTGTTTTACCCGAACCCGATTCTCCCACAATGGCCAATGTCTCTCCTTTACGTACCGTTAAGCTGATTTTTTCGACGGCACGCACATAGCCGACTGTTTTATTAAAAATGCCGCGTTTTATGGGAAAATAAATATCTAAATGTTCTACCGACAATAGCGTTTCAGCATCATTCAAAATCGACTTTACTTCTAGTCCCCCCCTTTGAAAACTCCCCCCTTTTAAGGGGGGTTGGGGGGGATGTGGAGTTAGGGGGGATTTTTGCAGCTCCCCCCTTTGTTCTATAATACGCCCCGCTTGCATCACAATAATCTGATCTGCCATTTCTGCAGCAACTGATAAATCATGGGTAATAAATAATATACCCATCCCAAATTTTGCTTGCAGTTGTTTCAATAACACCAAAATTTGTGCTTGTGTAATAACATCCAATGCCGTCGTCGGCTCATCGGCAATTAACAACTTAGGCTCTCCAGCCAAAGCCATGGCAATCATCGCTCTTTGTTTCATGCCACCCGATAATTGATGCGGATATGCCTTATAAACACGTTCAACTTCCGCAATATGCACGTTCTCTAAAAGACGATAGACCACTTTTTCTAAGCCTTTTCTCGCTAACCTTTGGTGATGTAGCAAAACTTCTTCTATTTGATGTCCAATGGTAAAAACCGGGTTAAAAGAAGTCGTGGGTTCTTGAAAGATCATGGCGATCTGCTTGCCTCGAACACGCCGCATCTCAATTTCTGAGAGTGTTAAGAGATTTTTTCCCTGTAGCAATACTTCACTTTCTGGAGAAAGAAAAATGGATTGAGAGAGTAATCTACAAATAGACAATGCTGTCAAAGATTTTCCGGATCCCGTTTCCCCCAATAGCGCAACGGTTTGCTCAGGGCAGATCTCAAAATTGATATTGTTTAACAAAGAAACACATTGATCCTCCGATTTTAATCTTGCGCTCAAGTTTCTGACCGATAATAAGGCTTGCATCTTAGTTTTCCTTCGGATTAAATGCTTTTTGCAACGCATCTGAAAAAATATTGGCCGAAAAAACGAGTATGAACATAAAAAACAAGGCACCACTTAAAGACCACCAAACCAGGGGTTCTCGGGCCATATCTAAACGCGCAGCATTAATCATATTTCCCCAGCTAAAGGCAGTGGGATCAACCCCTACCCCAACATACGATAAAATTGCCTCTGCCAATACCAGTGCACTAAAATCCAATGCCACGGTAATAATCACAATGTGCATTAAGTTTGGCATGATATGCCGACGAATAATTTTTAAAGGCGTGACCCCAAGCGCAATCGCGCTTTGAACAAAATCAGCGCTTCTTAATTTTAAGGTCTCACCGCGCAACAAACGGCATAATGTAGTCCAACTGGTTACCCCCAATATGACACATAAAATTAATAGCCGTATATCTGGATCCGCCTCAATCTTAGGTTGCAAAGAAAGCATCGCACCTGCAATGAGCAATATCCCAGGGACACTGCTTAAGGTGGTATAAATATACTGAATAATATCATCTACCCAACCTCTAAAATAACCCGCCCACATACCAAATAACAATGCAAAAGGTAACATCACTAAAGTTGTTACCGTTCCAATGACTAATCCGGTACGAATGCTTTTAATGGCAAGATAAAAGACATCTCGTCCAATTTTATCGGTACCCAAAAAATGAAAGTACTTTAGCTTTGGATAAACCTCAGCAAAATGTCCATCTTCTGTTTTAAGCACTTGCGGTTCTGCAGAATGTGTCGCGAAAGGCGCAGAATACGTTACTTCAGAAACATGATCATAAGGAGACAACAATAGATCTAATACACTCCGTACGGCAAACTCATTCGATGCTGTTTTAAAGTGGATGCTGTCCAATATTCCAATGATGCCATACACCATTAATATTAACAGTGCGACTAAATAGTAAGGTCGTTTTTTGAGTTGCGCTAAAATCAAGCGCCATTCCTGAGTTTTTCTAAAAAAATATATCCAAACCACAAGGCCTATCACTAATAGATATACTAATGCATCTGTCCATAACACAATCATTTTCATTGCGTTGACTCTAATCTTACCCGAGGATCTACCCAAAGGTACGATATATCGGTCAGTAATAATCCAAAAATATATAAAACCGTTCCTAAAAACACCATCGATCGTACAATAGCAAAGTCTTGTTCTCGAATCGCATCTACCGTAAAACTGCCAAGACCCGGAATAGCAAAAAAGGACTCCATAACCAAACTCCCCATAAAGAGCAAAGGCAATATCGCAACGATGCCCGTTAATATGGGGATCATTGCATTTTTTAAAACATGTATAAACAAGACTCTAAATTCAGACAGTCCTTTTGCACGCGCGGTACGCACGTATTCTTTATCAATTTCTTCTAAAAATAAAGCTCTATACCATCGTGTTTCTGAACCAAGACTCGCAAAAATACTAATCATAATGGGCAAAAGGAGGAATTTAATGGCATGCCAACCGTCAATATAACCCGAAATTGGCAGCCAACGAAATAGCTTGGCCAATAAATACTGTCCTGCAACAATATAAAATAAAGCCGAAATCGAAATCAAAACCACACACAAAAATACACCCACTAAATCTAAATATGTCCCTCTAAACAAGACTAATAATAAAGCAATGGCAATATTCACCAGTAAGCCAATGATTAAAACAGGAATTGCCAGTTGCAGACTGGGCAAATATCGCTCTCCAATAGCCTGCTTAATGTCTCGCCCTGTGTCAGATAATCCAAAATCTAAAACAAAAAGTTTGATGGATTTTTGAAAAAAAATGGTTTCTGTCAATTTTTTCATATTTTTTTCTTTCTGATTATAAAACAAAGGAAGATGATACCCATGAACCTGCTTCCAATCTTGAACCGCACTTTCTGTAATATACTTCGTCCCCAGGTGAACCCTTGCAATATCATCCGGTGAGTTAACGAAAAAAAATAACGCAAACGTGAGTATATTTACCCCAATTAAAATTGGAATCGCCTGCAGTATGCGTCTTAAAATATATGTCCAGATCATTAAATTATAATCGCTCCAATGATTGATGTTCTTTACGCCAAAACCAAATACCCGCAAGTAAGAGAATAACCAGGCTTAACCCGAAAAATAGCCAGAGCGGCCACAACAATGGTTGATTCCACAATGCACGTTGTTTGGCGCGTAACTCGGGATCTAGTCGCACATATTTTAGTGTATTATTGGCAACTGCGCTCGGTTTACCAACCCCCACCCAACTGTGACGTAATACATAAGATTTTGGATAAAAACCCCATACCCAAGGCGTATCTAAACGCACAATATCGATCATTTTTTTGATTGTCTCTAGTCTTTCGGGTGTATCATTTAAAGTACGCATTTTCTCAAACAGCGTATTATATTCTGCATTATTATAATTAACACCATTTTCTCCCTCATGATAAACACTACTGTTAGGCCCATACAATAAAAATAGAAAATTTTCGGGGTCTGGATAGTCGCCATGCCAGCCTTGAAAAAATATTTGTGCGGTGCCTAATCTTACCTTTTCTTGAAAACGATTATAATCTGACCCTCGAATGACAAGCTGTAATCCAATTTTTGCAAACTGCTCTTTAAGCCACGCTTGTTCAGCTATTTCATCCGGATTACCCGTTACAACGGAATCCATATAAAATGTTTCGCCGACTTGAACGCCTGCGGATTTTAATAATTCATGCGCCTTTTCAAGATTTGCACGCTCAAATGGCGGTTCTGTTTGATAGCCAAAAATTTCGGGCGGTAACGGGCCCGTTGCTGTTGTAGCACGACCATTCATAAAAATGGAAATAAATTCTTCAATATCGAATGCCATCGAAATGGCTTTACGTAAATTCCGCGCTTTATCTGTATAACCCCCAACAGCGTCATCCAGCATATTGAAGCCCCAATACCAAACAGAAGGCGAAACGGATGTTTGCAAACGGATACCTTGGTTATGCAGACTATCCGTCACCCCTATCCCACCATTCGATGAAAAATGAATGGCACTATTGAAATTATCTGAACTAATACCGGAAGTATCGTAATAGCCTTGCAAAAACTTATTCCATTGTGGGATCTGTTCTTTTTCCAGTGTAAAAATCACTTTATCAACCATCGGTAATGGCTTTCCCGCATCTACTAATAAGCCCTTCTCAGTATCTTCCGCGCTCCCTTCACTTGGGTAATATTCCAAACGAAATTTTGGATTTTTAATTAATACCATTCGGCGATCAGGATTGTTTTCTGTTAGCATAAACGGACCCGTACCCACCGGATACCAATCTAAAGAAATATTGTGCGCTTCCAACCCCGGTTGCGCATAAAATTGCGCGACTTCCCAGGGAATCGGCGCAAAAAAAGGCATGGATAACCAATATCGAAACTGGGGGTATTTGCCCTTAATTCTAATTTTATAGGTATAGCGATCGATAACTTCAACGCCAGACAATATGTAGGCTCTCAGATCTAACTCGGATTTTTTTTGTGCATTCTTTTTTACATCATTATGTTCATTTTCTATTGCTTTCAATAATGTCTCACGCAATTCCGTTAATCCTTCGATATAACGACTCATGAGTCCAAAAATAGGTGAGCCCAAATGTGGTTCTGCTAAACGTTTTATTTGATACACAAAATCCTCAGCAACTAATTCGCGTGTTCCCTGTTCTTTAAAATCACTTAAGGTGTGATAACGTTCTGCGTCAGCTATCGATAAATGCTGATAAAGATATCGCGCTTCTGAGTTAGCCTCTGTGGACTCCATTGCAAAAGCAGCATGCATTTGATAATAAGTCCCCGGCTTAATCTGAATAATATAATCCGTATAGGCAACCAATGTCGGATCACTTTTATCTGATAGCACTTCTCCGTTTTTGCCAAAATAACGCACTTCGGGTAACGTGGCTGCTGTTAATGGCTCTAAAACATAAGGGCGTTTTAAATAATGGTATTGCAGCGGTGGCTCGTAGATCTGCGCAATAATGCCCCACTCTGGTTCTGTATACGAACGCGCGGGATCTAAATGCTTCGGTCGTTCTGTAAAGAAAGAATAAAGGGTATTAGACACGGGTGATTCGTTGGGGTACGGATCATTCCAAGGGTATTTATCACATCCTGTGAGGCATAAACTGACTACAACAAATATCCCTATTGATATTGGCTTTATTTTAATATTCAGAAAACAAACTCCATGTTCCCAAGTCCTTGTTAATCAAAAATCTATACTATGCGCGTGAGGTTTAAATCCCCCCACCTGCGGTGACCCCCTTTTTCTAAGGGGGTGACCTCACACTGTCTGAGTACATCCGCATTTCTGAGCTCATCCGTATTAATAAGCTTCTTACTTGATGATTCCTAAATCGCAACAAACTCAATCCTAATTCGTTTAACTAAGCATCACGATATCTAGACCGATCTACACCCTCTTTTTGCAAATGCTGTACGCCATCAATTGTGCTTAGACAGTGCGAGGTCACCCCCTTAGAAAAAGGGGGTCACCGCAGGTGGGGGGATTTAAACCTCAAATTATGCCCGCGCATGGTATAGCACCTATGTTTATTCTGCAACAAACTGTCAGATTATGACAGTTTGTCGCATAATAGGGAAGTTTTAGGGGTCAGATCTGGAATTTGGACAAACTTATTTTTATCGCTGACGAAATATAATCTATAGCCCTGGTAACGCTTGCTATCTCCCCTGTTTTACATACAGTACATTTTTTTGCAATTTTAAACTCAACATACCTCTTATTATAATTCCCTTAAAAATTAAAAAAATACTTATTTAATATTACAACTTTTGGGTCTAACGAGACTCTAAGTTTATATGCAACCTCATCAGTTTAGCAAAATTTAAAGGAGAAGGAGATGAGATAATGCCTATAAATTATAACGATATCGCACTACCAGAATGGCTTTTTTATTTTTCTAAGCCAACTGCGGCCGGCGCATCTCCTACCGACAGTTTAAATCTGGGATCTGCACTTAACAAGGGGAACCCTTGGGAGAGTGCACTTACCCCCTCCTCTAAGCCGACGCTAAAATCCATCGTGGTGACCAAGTCATGCCTAAAAGATATACCTAAACTTGATTTAATTTCAATGAGTAGTTGGCTTACAGCGAATGGCTTTAGTGTCTATATTGCAAGCCAAGGTGATAATGGAAACCTATTGAAACCATGGAACGAAGACCTGCCTGCTGAGGCCTTTAATGAATTAACAAACTTTGACTCAGAGAATGATTACAAAAAACTCGCGAATACTTTTAATGTCGCTAAAGATAAAGCCGTTGTGCTCGACAGTAAAAAAATTAACGAATTAAAAGAAAGCCTTGAAAAATATCAAACCATTCCCGAACAAAATCGTCACAGCCTCTCACATGGTTACAAGATCTCTTTCCATAAAAACCTTGATGCTCAATTTCTTACAGAACTCAATGAAAACAAAAACGTCAGCGAAGAAGTATCTAAACAACAACAAAACCATATAAAATATTTATTGAAATATAAACCGGATAGCGCCAAAAAATTTATTGATAAAATTTCCACTGAAAATGCACTCGACTGCATTCTCCTTTGCGATGACATTGAAATAGCAAAAGAAATTTATCAGAAACACCAAGAACACATTAAATTAGATGACCTTCCAAAAATTTTTAAACTTTTCAATGACAACAATGAAAAAAAAGGGGAGCTTATAGAACGTATTATCTCTAACAAAAGTGCTAGTAAAAAGCGATTAGCAATTCTTAACATTCTGTCTTACGAAGATAATGAAACATCGAGAACTGAATTACTTAAGTTGGCGTCAGAGCTTGAAACCCCTAGAGTGCCTTTCACTACAGCTTATGCAATTGCTAACTATGTTGGAAGCGTTCCTGATGAAGTACTAACAAAAGTAGCCAATCAATCACTAATATTTAAAGATTTGCCAGAAGAAGCTTTAATAAGACTGGCTTCGATGGCCCTAAACCATGCTAATGATTTTTACACAGAAAACACACTCGAAATTGCAAGCAAAGCAAAAAATATTATTTTCGATCCTATCTTTGCACAATTAAGCCCTACACAATTAAATGCATTATTTAACACACAAACACCCAGATTGTTAATTGGCCTGTTAAAATATTTTCCAGAACAATATTCTTTATTGTCCCCCGAAGTTAAGACAGCACTCCAAACAAACTTCGAAGAACTGATTTTGCATTCCTCCCCAGGATTAATGATTGCCTTCGATGAAAAACTGGCAGAAAAACTTATTAGAACATGTGAATTCAGCGGTAAAAAAGGACTAGAAGCTGTAAAAATTCTTTCGGAATCTTTTAATAAAAATCCCGTACTAAATCAACTCTTATTGAGCAAGCGTGATTCTATTATGCACAACTTAATTGATGCAGACGACCTCGATCTACTTGAACTGCTACAATTCCAGGGACATCTCGATATGGGAGGGGCAAAGGCAATTCTTAATGATCCTGCTCAAATGGATTCTTTACTAGAATATTCTGAATCAAGGTTAAAGTCATTTTTCGATGCTTGCAACAAGGACAATCCCAAATTACTTCGAAAGTTTCTTAAAGCGGCAAAGAACAAGTACAGCATAGACTCAATACCCATTTTAGTAGAATATATAAAAAATTTCCCCGAAGAAACAACGCATTTTCTTAAAAGTTTTGTAGAAGATACTGCTGATATTAACGAACTTGATTCTCAGGTTATTCTTGATGCGTTATTTGGAAAAAATGCCTATAGTGAAGAAAAAATAGAATTTATGGAGCGACACTTCCCAAATTATTGCGCAACAGGGTTGCTTGGTAATTACACGAAACTTCCTACAATCCCAAATAACCCTAAAAACAACGACATCATTAAAACACATTTGTATATCGCCGATTTAAACAGTAATGATGATTTTTTATATTTATTAAGCAAGCTTACGGCGAAAAACCTTGAAAATCTCACAGTGGTTGAAATAGGCTCTTTCAATTCTGACGATATAATGCAGAAAAAAAGATTAGAGCTCCTGCTTCTTTCAATACAAGAATACTGTCCAAAAATAAAACAAGTGGTTCTGCCAAGCAATGCATTTAATCAGTTGCATGTAGATAATATAAAAAACTTAAATTCTCTAAAGAAATTGCCTCTCAAGACTATCGAGCATTCACCATTAGGCTTTGAAAAAAATATAAATATAGACACATTTAACAACAGACCACAGAAAAATAAATTTTATATCGCAAAAAATGCAAATCTAGACACATTCGACCCTAACGATGAAAAAAGCTCTTTTCAAATGGAAGAATGTGGTGAACTACTCAATACAGAAATAGAGCCGCCGAGTGATCTGCGTTTGCGAACTGGCGTTATTCTAAGAGATATAAGCATAAGCCAAAAAGAAACTTTTTATGTGCCAACGCTACCCCCTCAAAACGAAGACATCCAACACTTAACGGCATCCGATCTGAATGATTGCCGAAAAAGCCTTGAAAATTTGTATTTTAATTTTAAAACACCGCTTGTTAAAGATAGCTGGATTCGTTTAATTTCTATTGATTCCGAAGATACGCTGCATGGCCTAATCGATATGGAAGGAAAAAATATTGTCATACAAAAAAGAGATGATGGTTTCTTTTATGCAAGGAGCAGCGATGAGGACTGTACCTTAAATTATGTACTTTCAATACCCAAAACGCCTGCCTACACCGTTGAAGACCTTGATCTCAATGTTCAAGAAGTTATTAACGACTATAAAAATTCACCTCTCTTTAAAGAATCCGCATCCGGGGAAATCCCCATGCCTGAATTTGAAGAGAAAAATGCTGAAAAATATCTCGATGACTTATATGATACACGCACAGGTGCTTGTCGACATAGAGTCGAGGCTGTAAGGCATAAACTATTAAATCTTAAAGAAACACCTAAGGTAAGAATTGTAAATATTGACTACAATCATGAGCGCCTGGAAATTGAAATGCGATCGGCAGAGGATAATGCACATTGGGTGCAAGTAGACCTCGGTGGAAGTTCAGCGGAAATGCACTATTCCGCTGCCAATGAAGATGAAAATGCTAATCCGAGCGAGAGTGAGGGTGATAGTGATAGTATCAAAAAACCTAAAAACAAATTAAAAAAGTCAAAACAAGAAGCTGCGTCACTCTTGGAGCCAAGACAGCTTGCTATTTTAGAAAAAATGCAAGCCAAAACAGCCAGTTTTGATGTGACCAAAAAAACAACACTGATAGAGAGGGTGTTATACAGTGAAAAAAACAAAAGCCTGTTGATTACGCATGAAATAGAAGAACATGCAAATTTATTGATCCAAGAAGCCATTAAGAACAACCAACCTGTTTACTATTTAGATGCTTTCAGTAAATTAGATTTTGACAAACTTGGGGCTTTTTTGTCTCAAACTAATACGACGCAAGCTGAAATATCAGAGATCGGCTCATGTGAGCGGTTTTTACTGGACGCAAAAAATGCAACTAATCCTGTACTAATAATCAATTGGGAAGCTTTCACGCCCAAAGAACGCTTAATGTTAAATACTGTTTTGGACGAGATTCGAAGTTTAATGGGGAGGAATCTTGCTGCACACTTAAAAGTAGTCAGCTTAGCTAAAGAGCTCACAGATGATACTTCTTTTACGACTCGGCAGGATCAAATATTAAGATCGCTCTTCACACTGGGTAAATCGGATAAAGTACAGCGATTCGATGTTAAAGAAGAAATCATAGATTTAGAAGGATTTTCAGATTGGAAAAAAGCCCTATTTGGCCCAGTCGCATTACTCAACAATAAAATAGTATGGCAAAAAAGCAAGGAGGT
>Ga0207045_1142_pt1 | contig 15124 bp, 9 predicted proteins | sample Alteio_BWMinCont_69_FD_153299 | JGI IMG/M metagenome (GOLD analysis project Ga0207045, IMG submission 153299) | Enriched cells from forest soil in Barre Woods Harvard Forest LTER site, Petersham, Massachusetts, United States -... | ecosystem: Environmental > Terrestrial > Soil > Temperate forest >... | reverse complement strand
GCGGTGGAAATGTGTGGAATCGCCTGTTCTATGGCGATTTCCAAGGTCGGTGGGAGCCGGACAGTTTCATTGTCCGGCCTCCATGCTTTCCATCAGACCGTCATTTCCACTGCCGTGGCCAACCTTGTTTTCGGCTCGAAGGCTGGTCCATAAACTCGTTGCGGTGTTTTCTTATAGGCGGACTTCTCGCCGTTGGTTATCACCTTAATTTCGTGTTTGCTGCAGATTTTCCCGGCCAGACGCATTCTTGAGGTTGAAGCTCGTTCGCCCCATGGGGATTATAGCGAATAAAAAGCGAATATAAACTGTGGATTTAACCCCACAATAGCCCTACAATAATTGTTCCTCACATTACTTTTCAGGGGTTTAGGTTGCCGACCATTCCCCGTAAGTCGTTGATATTACGTTGTAAATTGTTCTGTTAACCGAAGGGTTGTAGGTTCGAGTCCTACCTGAGGAGCCAATAAATCAATAGCTTATAGTCAGTTTTGCTAATCATTCGCTTCGGCCTGCTGTGGATTCTGACGTGGGTCCGACGCAGCGACTGCTGCTCGTTTGGATTCCGTCCGGGCATGGCTGTACCGCTCCAGCATTCGGCGGCTGAGATGATCCGCGAGACTTAGCAACGTCGCTTCTGACGCTCGGCTCTCGCCCCAGGCGGATATCGCGCTATGCCGCAAATCATGCCAGCGACAGTGAAGCAACTCTGCGAATGCAAAAAGGAATCTGCGCTCATCTGTGTACGGTGGAGCGGGGCTGGAATCAATCTGAATACCAGACGTCCTAAAGGCGAACAGCTTCGCTCCGCAGTGCACACTGTCCTCGAGACTAAATCCTACCGGGAACAGGCGCGGCGTTTATAGGAGAACGTCGGTCAACTCCATGCCTTCCCAGAGATATCTGGGCATGTCGATCCTGTTTTGGCGCAGGGAAGGAGTAGGGCCGATGCGGTGGAGGCCCTTGTAGACCATTAAACCAATCAAAGCTTGGAAGTGTGTTTCTCTCTGTGGCGCTACAGCACGAGTTAAAGGAAACCCTGTCTTTTTCATTGCGCTGTTGTTGCCGCTCACTGGGATTGGTCGTTCATGTCCGAAATTGCTGTATTTGCGTCGCGGCGCATGCCCTACGAAGACACTACTGTTGATATTTATGGAGGACAACGGCCAAATGTCAACTCTCTCTTCCTCACTACTCATTCCCGATTCCTTGCTCGCTAAAGAAGCCACTGATCTCCTGCGTGAGCATTCCACGGATCTGCTCTTTAATCACTCGATGCGCGTCTACTTGTTCGCGGCCGAGCAGGGCCGTCAACGAAAGCTTAGCTTCGATCCTGAGCTCCTCTATGTCGCGGCCGCATTTCACGACTTCGGTCTCCTCAAGAAATTCTCGAGCCCAGACGAGCGCTTCGAGGTCGATGGCGCAAACGCGGCCCGTCAGTTCCTCACGGCACATAAGGTCCCTGAAGAACAGGTAGAAATTGCATGGGCGGCGATTGCTCTGCACACCACGCCCGGTGTCACTCAGCACATGCGCCCCGAAGTAGCTCTACTCTATTCGGGAGTCGGCCTCGATGTGCTTGGAAGAGGCTTCGATCAGTTTCCTTCGGAGTTACGTGAGAAAATCGTGGCCAAATACCCTCGCAAACACTTCAAGGAAGGCTTCATCCAGGAGTACTTTGCCGGCTTTGCGCACAAACCCGGCACGACCTACGGCACCGTGAACGCTAGCATCTGTGAGCGTCTCATTCCTGGTTATAAAGCTTTTAATTCCTTCGACGTGATAGCTGCATCTCCCTTCCCCGATTCCGAATAGCAATCCGGAACGTAAATGGAAAAGCCGCGTACTATGCACTTGCTTCGGGGAACACCTAGCGTGAAGCCGCTTTAACATGCGATAGCTGCTCAATGATGTCGATGAAGCCCTTCTTCCCCTCGGCACGTTAATGCAACACAGCCCTCGTGACCAGCGCAGATCGTCTATTGGACCTTGCCAGATGCATTGTCCAGGGATTATTGTTGTGCGAAATAAGTTTCAACTGTGAAATTTATTCATAATTGAATTTATAGGATTATGAGATTGTCCGTGAGCGCCACCGGAAAACAGATCGTGTCTCTCGTCATGCTGTCGTCGTTGAGTGTCCTGGCGCGCGGACAGCTGTGGTATTGCGGAGCACGGCATGACAGCGCAGGCACGCCTCTGTCTCTTGAAACGCGGTACAGCGCATCTGCTGCGGGATGGGATCTGCGCATGCCTCCGCTGCATTTCGACTCACAGGGATGCAGTTCACCAAGCGAATCCTTCTTTTTTTCGATTTCACTTCCGGAAGGCAACTACACGATTACGCTCGTGCTGGGTGGTGCTCTGGCGGCTCAGACTACAGTGAAGGCGGAAGCACGTCGTGTGATGCTGTCGCATATCGAAACCGCGGCGAAAAAGTATCGCACCGAAAAGTTCACCGTAAATATCCGCAGACCCGAGATATCAGGAGATACGGAGGTGCGGCGGAAGCCCCGTGAAATCGGCTCTCTCGATTGGGACGAGAAGCTCACCCTTGAATTCGCAGGTTATCATCCCTCCATCCGCAGCATTCGTGTTGAGCCCGCAACCGCGAATACGCCTACGCTTTTCATCGCCGGGGACTCGACTGCAACAGACCAGGATCACGAGCCCTGGGCTGCATGGGGAGAGATGCTGCCGGCATTCTTCGGTCCGGGAATCGCTGTGGCTAACCATGCCGAGTCTGGCGAGACAATCCGGAGTTTTGTCGGAGAGAAGCGCTTTCCTAAAATTTTCTCCCAGGCAAAGCAAGGTGATTACCTGATGATGCAGTTCGGTCACAATGACCAGAAGCCGGGCAAAGGGTTTGTGTCCACTAACGACTACGCCGAGCTTCTGCGCCATTACATTGACCTCGCCCGCGAAAAGGGTCTCACGCCGATTCTTGTTACCCCGATGAATCGACGCACCTTCGACCAGGATGGACACGTAACCGACACGTTGGCTCCCTATCCCGACGTTGTGCGGAAGGTTGCGACCGAGAAACACGTCGCATGGATCGATCTGAACGCCATGAGTAAGACCTTGTATGAAGCCATCGGAGAGCCTGATTCCCGCTCGCTCTTCGTCTACGCGGCCGCCGGCACCTATCCGGACCAGCCGCAGGCACTGCATGACGACACGCACTTCAACAGCTATGGCGCGTGGGAACTAGCACGATGCATCGTCCTCGGCCTGCAGGAGAGCCACTCGCCTCTGGTCAGGTATCTGCGACGGCCACACGACCGCTTTGATCCACACCACCCTGACCGCGCCGCGAATGTCGCAATTCCAGCAACGCCATTCTTTGATGTCCAAAAGCCATACGAACGTTGAGGTGATCAGATGCTGTTCTTGCTCGGATTCTTTCTTATGCTCCTGAATCCTTCACAGCAGTCCGCTCCGGTACCATCGGCTTCTGCCACGCAAGCGGTTCAGGCCCCCCAGAGCGCAGACCCTGATCTTCACGACACCCACCCCATGTCTGAACCCAGGAATCCGTCATTGCCGAGCTTGTGGCTCGTAGGCGACTCCACCGTTCGCAACGGACACGGCGATGGCGCGAATGGACAATGGGGATGGGGCGATATGCTGGGAGCCTTTTTCAATACGGACAAGATCAATGTGGTCAACCGCGCGATTGGCGGTCGCAGCAGTCGCACCTACATCACTGAGGGACGTTGGCAAACAGTGCTGGACGCAATGCATCAAGGAGACTTTCTCCTTATTCAGTTCGGCCATAACGATTCTGGCCCGCTGGATGACACGGCGCGCGCGCGGGGTACACTGCCCGGTATCGGCGACGATACCCGCGAAATCGAAAATCCCGTAATGCAGCGCCACGAAACAGTTCACACCTACGGCTGGTATATGCGCCAGTATGTACAACAGGCGAAGGCGAAAGGTGTGACGGTATTTGTGTGTACGTTGATTCCCCGCAAGATCTGGCAAGGTGACCATATCGTACGCAGTGGGGCCGATAGTTATGGTGGATGGGCTAAGGCCATCGCTGCTCAAGAGCATGTGCCGGTCATCGATCTGAACGAGATTATCGCGCGCCAATATGATGCGTTGGGACAGGCAGCCGTAGAGCCGCTCTTCGGTGATCCTCACACCCACACCAGCCTCCCTGGCGCACAGCTGAATGCGAAGTCCGCGATCCTGGGGTTAAAACTCCTACATCCCGATCCGCTGGCCCAATACTTCTCGCCGGCAGCCGATGCAATACCGTCCGTGATGCCCGCAGAAAAACCCTGATCAACCTCTCACGATTCCCGCAGCAGAGCTGCGGCTGTCCACATGGCTGGCGCCTGGCCATGAAAGTCTCCGGTGCGCCGCTTTCGCAGCAGATAGAAGTCCAGGCTGTTCAGCTTGTTGGTTCCTTCACACACACTGGTCACATTGCTGTCCTGGTCGATATAACCCGAGAGCGCGATCCACGCCTTCCGTGCGGCAGCTCCGTATTCTGCTACGTCAAGCCAGCCCTTGCGTACACCCGTGATGAGCGCATATGCAAACATCCCCGTGCCGGAGCTCTCCGGCCAGGCCTCTTCGCGGTCGAGCAGTTGGCGCCATTCTCCAGGTGCGGTCTGGCAGCGCAGTAAGGCTGCCATCATCGCCTTGTATCCTTGCACGATGCGCGGGTGTTGCGGCGATTCCTGCGGCAGGTCGCGCAGCAGTTCCGTCATCCCTGCAGCGAACCATCCATTTCCGCGCCCCCAGAAAAACGGAACATCCGGCGCGTGATAAAAAAGCCCATTCGCCTGCTGCAGGCGATCGAGATAGGCCACCATCTCCGTCGCAGCACGTTGCAGGTATTTTGGATCGTGTGTCGCACGAAACGCCTGCACCTGAACAATGGTGATCATATACATGTCATCGACCCAGAATCGCGACTCCGGCGTGAGCCCTTGTGCGTCTGGGGCCGACCATTGTGCGTCCGCATAGCTCAACCCCAGATCCCGATAGCGATTGTCCTTCGTGAGGAGATATAACTCGAATGGAAGCGATCCGAACATGGAAAAATCCACATGGTTTCCTTGCGGCGGCAACAGACTGCGCTCGTTCGCGAACAATGGCTCGAACCGCGCCCGCAATGCGCTGATAAGTTGCTGGTCTCCCACAGCGCGAGCAACCTCGAACGCTCCGTACCATGCACACACCTCTGGATAAAGAATTCGCGTAGGCCTCAAGTGTGGAGAAGTATTGAAGTGTGTCGCAAGTGCCATCCCCAGCCGTCGCGGCTCATAGCCTTCGGGCCAATCCACGAGGCTCGTTCCTCCCAAGGCAACCTGTTGTGTTCCTGAGATGGGGCTCTGTTTTTCCAGCGCGCCCAGCCCGGTTGAAGCGAGTGCAGAGCCGGCCATCAGCAACTGCGCACCAAAAGTGCGCCGCGTTAAATTTTTCATTTCGTCTCTCCCGTCGCATCAATGGGTAGGCGGCGGATTGGCTCCAAAGCGCAATCCAAGATCCGGTGTGGAATAAACATCGCTCGCCCCCGGCGATGCCTTTTCCAAATCCACTCCAAATACGTAACTCTGACCGAACATATTCGATGTGAAAATCACCATTTTTCCGTCCGGAGTAAAACGCACATTTGGCTCGAGACGGTAATTGTGATGTTTCATGTTAACCAAGTGTTCGGCTTGGAACATTCCAGGCTGAACAAACTGCGGTGAATCGATGCCACCATCGTTTTTTCGCCATGCGGGGTGGAAGAGTTCGATCCACTCCCCATCAGTTGCGCGCGCCACCTGTCCCGGATCACCGCCATCGCCGCAGAACAGTGATGCGTCTTTGTTCACATTGAAATGAATGGACCAGTCGTTGCGCGGCATGTGATATGCCACCTGCTCATGGTCATTGCCAGGCTTCAGATGAATGCCGGCAAGCAAGAAGTCTTCCCCTTTGGGTATCTGCCAGTCATACCAGATGGTCTCGCCATCGATTCCCCAAAACTCATGCCCGGCAATCTCCATCAGCATGGTGCGTTGGTGCATAAGCCGATTCTGCGTTCCGTCCGTTCGAATTGTCCAGATGCGATTGACTTTTTGCCATGGACCCTCATGGCAGTACATAAGCAGAGTAGGGTCGATGGGAGAAAAAAGCAGATGGCCAATCCAGTCGGTCGAGTGGAGTAGCTCATGCACTTTGCCCGTCTGTAGATCGATGGTGAACAAGACCACGGGAATACGTGCTGCCAGACGACGCTCCATCATGGCGCCCTTGCTCTCCGGTTGCACCAATGGTCCATGCTGCTCTGCAGTTCGTCGCTGGCCTTCCGCTACAGTATCGGGCGGTGTGCTTGTCTCTTCGTAGACTCCTGCGGCTAGGGTCTCGTCTGCATTTACCGTGGCCACGCTGGCACGAGGAGGCAACGTGGCCAGTTTCGTTGTCTCCCCGGAAGTCAGGTCTGCCTTGTAAAGAACAGCCAGGTGAGTTGTCGGATCGATGCGTGAGAAAAAAATGCTATCTGTCTTGTGGCCTGCCACAATAGCGTGATTGCCATAGCGAAAGTGTGACTCTTTCGAATCCAAGTTCGCCGCGGCAGGTGGATTCGACACCAGCAACCGGGTCTTCCGAGTAGCAAGCTCCAGCGTATGTATTCCGTCGGGCGCAGTGTAGACCATGAAACGCTCGTCCGGGGAATATGCGTTCACGTTGAAATAAAACGCCGAAGAATTAGGCTCATCGGTCAGCCGATAAACGCGATGCCCCGTGTCCTTGTCTACCCAGGTCTTGGGTACCTCGGGGCCCTGCGCCAAGAGCTTTCCTGTAACGATAAGAATCAGGACGCATGTGAGAGCGAAATTCCGAACTATGTTCACAGTTACTCCTGTCGTGTTTCATGGTTATTGGGCGCGGTGGCCTCCGGCACTCTGTGAATACACGACATCGTCAAGTCCTCGTATATTTGTTGAGTCCTCGGTGGTGATCCGTTCTCCCGGTGGAACTTGCAGCGTCACGCGACTGAGGCTGAAATCGTCAGCGTTATCGATATAACCGGCCTTGGCTGTTGCAATACGCAGATGATCCAGCCGAAAATTTTTCGACTTCGCATTCGGATAAGCGGCAATTGCAATCGCTGTCTTTGCGCCTTTTGCGTCGATATTCCAGATATGCACATCCGAGAAATGCGGCAATCCCTCAATTGGAGGAACCTGCTCGGTCAGCTTGGACCAGTAAGAAGGAATGTCGTGAGCACCGGGCGGAAGTTTGGCATAGCTGTAGTTTGGATTCCAGTTCAGGTTAACCTCGATCGGAATTGCCACGCCGTCAAGATGGAGGTCATGAATCCGCAACCCCGATCCGCCACCGCCTCTTACCCGCGCACTCTTGATCAAGACTCCGGCGCCCACGCCACTCCCGGCTGTGAGGTTGTACGCTTCAATGTCATGAAATCCCCCGGAGGTCTCGCTGCCAAAGGTGACAGCGGCAGCACCACGCCGGATGATCGAATCGCGGATGACGATGTGCTCGGTAGGCCGGTTAACACGTAAACCATCCGCATCCCGGCCAGCCTTGAGACACAGAGCATCGTCATTCACATCAATATCGGCATGCTCAACGAGCACTTGCTGGGAACTGTCGATATCCACTCCATCAGTGGAAGGGCCTCGACCGCCAATATTGTTTCGAATTGTGATGTTGTCTATGGTGATACGGCTTGAGTAACAAATATGCACTGTCCAGAAGCCGGATCGAAGAAGCGTCGGGCCCCGCAATACGACGTCATGCGAATCGTAGATCTGGATAAGACGAGGGCGTTTTGCATCGTAATCGGCGGCCCAGCGCAAGCCTTTGCCATCGTATTTGCGGCGTAGGTCCCAGTAGCTCTTCCACCAGAAGCTTCCATCGCCATCAATGCTGCCTCCGCCGGTAATCTCTACGTTGTGTTGTCCGTAAATATTCACCAGAGCTGCGGGCCACGCCATCTCAATGCCCGCAACCCGTGTCGGCATCATCGGATAACCGGAGAGATCTTGCACGCCACGCAGCGTTACGCCAGACGGCAGCAGTAGATGCGTACCGCTCCGGATGAAGATTGCACCTGTCAGGTAAGTTCCGGACCTGAAAGTAACGGTATCGTGATGCACAGCCGCACGATCGAGTGCATGTTGAATCGCCACGGTGTCGAGCGTTGTTCCATCGCCATGCGCACCATAATCATTTACGACAAGGGTGGAAGCATCTGCGCCGTTTGCGGCGCATAAGATCGATACAAATACAAAAGCCCAAGACAGCAGCTGCGCTCTCATCGTTCCGCCTTACCCATGTGAGGCCCTGCTGTTGTTGTCTCAAAGCGAAGTTGTACCGGGCCACGAATGCCGGACGGAACTGGTTCCAGATTCTCCATGTCCTGCATCTGGAATCTATCGCCATACCGTGCTTTCAATGCACCATAGTCGCGTGGAGGTTGGGCCGCCAGTTCATTGATCGCCGTATTGTAGACATGCAGCTCAACTGTGTTCCCGCCGCCGTGCAGCAACCCACTCATGTCGAGTGCGTACGGCGGATGCCACACCGCTCCAGCCTTCCGTCCATTCACAAAGACGATTGCCGCCTCGTGGATTGGCGGATCAAGCCAGGCACGCATCCCGGGTTTCCCCGTCATCTGTTTATCTACAAGCGGAATCGATGGCGCAAACTGCAACGTGACTCGTTCATTTTCAGTGGCAGAAGGCAGCTCCACTCGGGTCGCATACACCACTTCGCCGGAATAGAACCGCGTATCAGCCTGGTCCGTCCATAACGTGTCGCTTTGGGCATCCTCCGTAGGGTGCGCTTTCGAGCCCGCGCTCCCTGGAAAGCGCATGTTCCATGGACCGAGCGTCACACTGTGCTGAGTAGATGCCCCAGACACGAGCACCTCGTGTGCAGATCTTGCTGGCGATCCGTCGTACAGGACCAGCAGCCGCGATCCATAGGGCTCGAATGTTACCGTTTCTCCAATTGAAGCCGGCGTTACCTTTCCGGTTTCCAGATCCCACCATTCCGCTGCAGGGCGTTTCGCGCGCACGCGTAAAGGCCAGCTAACGATCTCATTGCTCGTATTCGCGAAGAAATAAATGTCGGCTGAACCAAGGTGGCGGTGGAGAAAGCCGAGCTTACCGGCCGCATCGCCAGGTGGTATGTCAGGGGAAACAGCCTTCCGGAGCGCTGCCGGAAGACTTTCTTCCGTATTGATATGCATCGCTTTGGGAATCAGTTCCTCGATCGAGTGTTCTACTTCCGAGTTATCCCTCTCGTCACTTTTTCCAGCGGCAAGGGTCGGCGTCTTTCCTATGAAAATGACTTTGCCACCTTGTCGAACGTAATTCTCGAGCAGTCGCACTCCCCGCAGCGGCATGCGTTCCGTTGGTGGCACAACGAGCACCGCATAGTGCACTCCACGTGCTTCCGCCGACGCTAGATCGAGATAATCGAGGTTGTAGCCTGCATCCAGCACAGCCCCCATGAGCGCCGGTGTAATCCGATGACTCATCTCCTCGGTTACTGACACATGTCCCGGCCGGAATGCAGCCTGCGCATCGGCTTCCGGCAGCAGTACCGCGACATCGTTTGCAGGCTGCCCTTGACGTAGTGCCCAGCTCGCACGCGTCAGGTACGTCATAACATCCGGCATCACAGGCCACCAAGGATTGTGATCGTTCAGAGCCGCCGCTGCATACAGTGACCATCCAGGTTCTGGGATGCCTGGCGCAGAATAAGGAAAGCCATGACCGATGATCTGGTTGACTCCTTCCAGGAACATGCGGTCGGCTTCAGCCTTCATGTCCAGAGGTGTGGCGCGAAATGCAGGCGAATGCAGCCATGTCCAAGTTTCCGCTGACGTAATCGGATTCCCATAAATGTGATTCGCGGAACTGGCCCATCGTGTGAAAGAGAAGCTTCTCCATTGCGGTCCTTCCCCCTCCGGCAGTTGGGGTACGTGCTCATCGAAGAGCTTCACTCCCGGGGATCCATACGTCTGAGAGCGGAACCGTGTCCCGTGAGCCGCCGCATATTCCGCGACCGGCTTCAGATAATTTTCCCTTACAAGGTCGGAAATCGTTTCGCCCCAATCGCGACGCACAGCCTCAGCTTCGGGCGTTCCACCTTGCGCTAACTCTGGCAGATACGGGATCAGATCATAGCCACGGCGCCGCATAAACTCGTCCGGCAACGTGTTCGTCCAGTCCGATCCATACGCCTCGAGTGAGTCAGAGAAGATTGCGTAGGGAGGCTGGTTCGAAAAGCCGCGCAACAACGCATCACCAGTGGTATGGAGATGTTGCTCGATTGCAGCACGTGACATATGGTCGAGGACATATCCTTCACCCCCAAAGGCCGCACGCTTCACCTGCTGCTTCGTATGGCTCGAGATAAAGAAGATCTCCACCTGTGGTTTCTCGGCTGATCCCACCTCTAATGCCACAGGCATGGTGCGATCAGAAAGCTTCCTTGCATGCGCAGCTTCGTAGTGGGCAGGTGCTCCATCCGCCACAAATGCGGCGATGAAAGTATCTCCTTCATCGAGTTTCGGCAGCTTAGCCCCCTGTGCTCCCAAAGGCACCACGACAATCTTCAGTCTCCCCGCAGCGAGAGTAATCGGAATCTCAGGACCGCCAAATGGCCAACCACTGCCTAGCGTGAGGTCCACACGCATCCCGAGGCTGCGTGCATGATCAGCAGCAAACCGGACCATGTCCACATACTCCGGGGATGCATAACGAAGGTTCAACAGGCTATGGGCAGGATCGTCGAGCGCCAGCGGATACTCCGCAGCCATCTCTACTCCGCCAATACCCGCCGCGTGCATCACATCAAGCTCGCGGGCAAGTTCGGGCCGCACCACCGCTGGGCCGAACCACCACCACCGCACCATCGGACGTGCATCGGGGGGCGGCATTGCAAACTTCGCGCGTAGCGTCGCAAGACTTTGCCCGTGGCCATAGACGGAACAAGACAGCGCCGCCACCAGCAGTACACCGCTGAATATTTTTTTCTCTTTTCTCATCCAGCCATCCAGCGCGAGTTCAGCACAAGCAGTGTCACCAACCTGCAATCCCTCCCATGTGAATATTGACGTCTATTCGGCGAAGGGGTTCAGAAATTGATGCGTCCAGCCAACTGGAAGTCTCGATTGCCGGTTGCCCCTGTAACTTGCCCAAACGAGGAGTATGCACTGGTTCCCTGAGGCCCCCACGCTGTATTCACTCCAGTGAAAGTGGGGTGATTCGCAACGTTCAGACAATCCGCTTCAAATACGAAGTTCACTTGTTCATGAATTGGGAAGGAGCGGCGCAGGCTGATGTCATCATTCCAATGATTAGGATTTCGCAGGCCATAGGGAGCGGTACGCGTCGAGTTGCCGATCAGATTGATTGGCGAGGAGAAGCTTGCGCCGGTCGCAATCGGTGCGTATGTGGAGGGAGCCATAAATGCCTTTGGATTGATGTACTGCCTGGTGAAATTTCGCGCCGTAGCCTGGGAGCCGTAAGCTCCGTTGATGCGAGCAGGTCCCGAAAAGCCGTGATTCATATCCGGCTCACATTGTCCACTTAACGGAGCCGTACAGCCACCATAGGTGATCGCAAGCGGCACGCCACTTGCATAGGTATAGATTGATGACAGCTGCCATCCACTGGCAAAGGTGCGTACCACCCAGTTATCTCTTCCTATGCCTCCAGTGCCGAAAGGCAGCTGCCACACTCCGAACACCGCTGCACTCTGCGGTGTATCGACCGTCGTAAGAGAGCGCTCAATGCGATTCATGTCATAACTCTTGCCGCCGTCCACGCTGCCCGGGGGAAGTGGATATCCGCTGCGGAAAGTACCGTCGTCTCCCATATTCTTCGACCATGTGTAGTTCACCGTATAGGACAAACCATGCCATGGGCGCTGACTCAACGAAACCTGTAATGAGTTATAGCTGAGATTTGCAACATTCACGCCCCAGGTGTCTGTAACACCGGAATACTGCGGGAAGGCCACCAACAGTTGGGCAATGCTCGCACGCGTATTGGTTCCCACAATTGATGAGTAGGGCAGGCTGAAACCCGGTAACGTTTTCTGCAGTATCGCAATATTTGCCGGTGTGGCAAGCGCGCTTAGCAGAGGAGTCTTAAGCGTCGAATCAGCCACGCCGCCCAGCGCGCTAATGTACTTCGGGTCAAGCTGATTGGACCAGTACCCACGGGCGTTGCTGCCGGACGGGGCCAGAAAATGACTGCTCGTTCCGGCGTAATTCATCGTCAGCACAAGGCTGTTCGTTATCGCCTGTTGAATGCCGAAGTTGAAGAGGGAGAACTCTGGTGCTCGCCCCGAAAGATAAGGGTCGGCGTAGGCCACAGGGCTCGCCGTCACAAAAGAACCTGCGCTGTTAATGTAGTTCCCTGTATTGACTGTCTGCGCAGAGGCGTTGATCGCGGGAAGGCTGGGCAGCGCATAGCCTGGACCCCCGTAGGCTGTGTTCGCCAGCCCCGCAGCGCCAAAAGAAGAGCTGTCATTCAGGTAGTATGAGGGGCCGGCGTTCAATCCGCTGGTCACCTCAGCCGGCGTGGTTGCGTTCACGTTAAAGCCCGATGCCCCCGTGCCGTTTCCCGCCCCCGCGCGGCCGCCTACACCACCGCCCAGTGAATACACCAGAGCATAACCGCCACGAATCACAGTGCCAGGAGTCGCCTGATAAGCAAAGCCTATGCGCGGGCCGAAATTCTTCATGTATGTTTGAACTGGAGTTGAGCATTCACAACTCACACCTGCCCCACGATTCCCTGCAAACTGCAGCATGCCTTTATTACCGGTTAATGTATTTGTCAGGCTCGGATTCAGAAAACTCCATCGGTCATTCACTTCATGGAAGGGCGACAAGTAGTCCCAACGCAGCCCAAGGTTCAAGGTGAGCTTCGGATTTACCTTCCAGTCGTCCTCAAAGTAAGGCGAGAAATCATGATACCTTCCTCCTGTTTCCGACACGGCTTGGATAGCAATACTGCTCGATGGCATCGCTCCAAGTAGAAAGCTCGCATAGGAGAAGCCGGAAGTAGCAGGAGACAGCGTGCTCCCCGAAAAATTGGCGGTCGAGTTCGCATTAACCGCTGCAGTAAATATCCCGGAAGAACCAAGCTGCGCGGCAACATTGTCCTGGAGCCATTGCAATTGAACGCCGAGGGTAAGGCTGTGTTTGCCTTTCACGATGAGAAAGTTATCGAGCAGGGTGAAGGTATTTGGCACCGTCGACTGCGTCGCTCCACTGGCGCCTGCATAGGTCCACTGTGCCACTGCTGTCGGATTCGGGGCATTTGTCCCAAAGGTGATTCCTGGAAATTCATCCTGTGCCTGTCCTGCCGGAAGATTCGTAATGCCAAGGTCAGCCGTAGCGCGATAGGGTGCCACACCGTCGGTCAGCGACTGAATCGGCTGAGAGAAGCGATTAAAGCCAAACTTGACCTGATTGCTCATCGAGTTCGTAAGCTGCAGGTTATCCTCTACATCCGTCACCAACGGAATGATCGTGGCATAACCGCCCTGCGTATACGGTAGCGGTAAAACATAACCATTATTGCCAACTGAGAAGGGAACATTCTTGCGCACGCCATATGTCCACACATACGAGAGCCGCTGCTTCGACGAGATGTCAAAGTCGAACCGCGAAGCGATTTCCCAGTTATCGTAGCCGGATGGTACGCCGGCAATTGCATTGTTCGCCAGCGAATCGTTCACCGGCGCAGGTAGATACTTCTGCATCTTCAGAGCAATCGACGAAAGATAACTCTGCGGAATCACGTTGCCTGGAAACTGATATCTGCAAAGGTTGTTTCCGTTCGCCGCCGAACAGGCCGCAGTCGAGGTTGGGTCATAGATGTTGTCTGGAAGCTGACTGAAATTGCCTTGACGCATGAGGGCTGTGGGAACAGTGATTGCATTCGGGTTCACCCCGCTGCGGCCGTGATATTTGTCATAGGTGACATAGAAGAAACCGCGGTGCCGCATGAACGGAATTGGACCGCCCCCGGAGCCCACTAACTCGACTTGATGCTCAGCTGGCTTCGCGGCCTGCACGGTCTCACCCGCCGCGTTAGTCACCGTTTGCCCGGGTGGCGTGAAGCCCCAGGTATCGAAGACTGTATTACGCACAAAAGCCGCTGCTACCCCGTGATATTGTCCCGTTCCTGAATGCAATGTGAAGTTGATCAAACCCGCACCGTCGTATTCCGACTGCGGTGTGCTGGTCACGACTTGGAACTGGTCGATGGCCTCAACCGGAATCGAATTTGAGACCGAACGGTTGTCTCCTTGTTGATTGACCGTGGTCACCGGGATGCCATCTACGTATACCGAGGCCAGGTAATTGCCCGTTCCCCCAATCACTGGAGCGCGTGTGCCTGCCACCGTCCCCGGTAACAGGGTTGCAAACGCGGTTGGATCACGCTGCTGTCCCGACATCTGAAGGGGAAGATTTTCATAGGTATGGTTCTCGAGCACACCGCCCAATGCGGCATTGGTCGTCTCGAGCTGCGGCGGAGCCGCAGTAACTCGAATCTCGGTCGTCTGGTTCCCGACTTCAAGTATTACGTTCAGGCCGGTGAGTTTGAGCGCATCGACCGTGAGATTCTCCTGACGAAACTGACGAAAGCCTGGCGCCGTAACAACCACCGTGTACGTCCCGGGAATGATTGGAGCGATGGTATAAAGACCATCACCTGTGGTCGGATGTGTCGTCGATACCTGGGTGTTCTGGTTTGTGACGGTAACTACAGCGTTCGAGATTACCGCTCCAGTCCCGTCGGTAATGGTCCCCTGAATGCCAGCCTCACCGCCGGTTTGTGCCGCAGCGGACACAGACAAGAAACAGACGAGGAGCACCGCCCAAATCTCATCTAACAAGCAACGAAGCCAGGCGTTGCACGTTTCAACTCTGCGAATTGAATCGGCCATTTATCCTTTCTGAAACTATTTCAATCGAGAAACTAAATCGGGAAAAAGTTACTACCCGTGTAATACATATGTCAATACCTAAATGTCCTCGTAACCAATTCCGGGCATTACATGTGGCGCGTTTTCTCGCGTTTGCCTGCTCGTCTTTGCCAATTTTAGAAAGGAA
>Ga0207045_1139_pt1 | contig 15436 bp, 9 predicted proteins | sample Alteio_BWMinCont_69_FD_153299 | JGI IMG/M metagenome (GOLD analysis project Ga0207045, IMG submission 153299) | Enriched cells from forest soil in Barre Woods Harvard Forest LTER site, Petersham, Massachusetts, United States -... | ecosystem: Environmental > Terrestrial > Soil > Temperate forest >... | reverse complement strand
CAATTTGTTAAAAAATTACCATCGCGCAAAGTTACCTTTTCGTTTTCTTAAATCCAATCCGAGCCAACTACTTACGTACTCAATACGTATTGCTTTTTAAAATTATTTAAAAACTTGCGCATTATCGAAGATCACAGTTTATCGTTGATTTGACTGTTATAGAAAATACAACAAGCCTTTTGAACCCAAAGCCGCTTCCACTAACTTGTTAATGCTATTATGTCCGGATTTGTTTTTAATGTTGTTCACATGTGTTTCAACTGTTCTATACGATATACGCAGTACTTGGGCAATTTGTTTTGCCGTTCTGCCTTTGACAACATTGATTAAACACTCGGCTTCTCTTTTGCTTAATAGCGTTTCGCCACAATCAGAAATTAAATAAAAATTTTTGGGTCGCGTTAATTGACGAAATTCTTTGATTTTGTTATTTAATTGCAACCCTGAAAAATCATCTAAAAAAAACTTACCATTTTTAAGCGGCACATGGAATTTTTCTTTCGCCGCTTGACGAATAAGCATTGATGCACTCACACTAAAGTATTGAATAAACCTTTCGAAAAGACTAACTTGAGAAAAACAGATAGATCCCAAATCAATTTTATTTTTATCTGTTGAAAAATCGTAAACATCCATATAGTCGCCATATGTTTTAATAACCGAAAACATGTCATTTATCTTAAATGATTCTTGCAAATACTGCCTGAATGTTCCCCGCTTAAACTCTGCGGATTGGCCCCACAAGCAAACTCCATCATAATAAAGTTTTGGGCTGCGTTCAAAAAAGGCATGTTCATACCAACAATTTTTATAATAACTTTCTACAAACTTTGTGTTGGTGCATAACCTAATGCGTTCTTCATTTGCATATACCCGCTGAAAACTAAAATAATTTAGCTCTAATAAACTAAATAATGGCTCGCAAATCATCTTTACATCATTGGCGGAAGTTAATGCAATATGATTTTCAGTCAAAATATTTTCACTCATAAAATATTTTAAAACCTCCATTCCCTGTTTACAAAACTATTTGCCGTTTGTTCAAGAATATTGTTAAAATTGCTTTTAATGCCCTCCTATAAAAACCCTTGACAAAGCTTTGTATCGTTTGAATCGCTCAATAAATAGTTTTGTGTGTGTTTTTCGTCAGGATAAATTATTAGGCAGCTTGAATTATCTTTTGAATTTAATTTAACTTGTTTTTTTAAAATTATTTCAAAATGTCTTTGAATTAAAAGATTTGAACTTTTTGATGCTCTGCCCGCCAATATACAAACAATGATATCTATTTCTCTAGGGACAAATAAAATGTTATTAATTATTCTTACGCTGTTAGAAAAGCGATTTTTAACTAAAGCTTCAATATTACTAAACGTAAATTGACAAACTTTCATGTCTGAATACCCGTTAATACTAACCTAGCTTCACAAAATATTCAAAATTACAATACGAACTACACTAGGAACTGTTCTCCCACAAAATGGAAACTATTAATACCAACTCATTAAAACAACTAGTTACAAATTACCACACTTAAACTAGATTAACAAGCTTAAAGATTTAAAGGTCTAAAAAAATAAAAAACCTCAAAATCTGGTTTGAGAATAATTTTCTACTTTTAAACTGACTAAGTTGAACGAATGCCGATTATCCCTTCAAAATCTTTTCTGTTTTTAATGAACGCACTTTGAATAAGATGCCTTTGAGCAAAATGTTTTTATAAATGCAATAATCTCTTCATTACAAGGCTTCCATTGCGGCGAGTGAAAAACTTGTAAACTTTCATCCCAGCTTAAATCCACCTGAAAAAAAGCTTCCTCATTCTTTTGGTGGATAATTTGTTCAATCCAAATAATGTTGTTGATTTTAATTTTCTGAAGGTGTTCATAATAGACTTCAGTTGCTACCTTTTCATAGAAATTAGTGATTAAAATCTCAGAATTTTCTTCTAAAGCTGTCATAACAACGATAACTTCACCGTTTATCTCAGGCAAAATGATCAACTCGTAATTAGTGTCAATATCGCCTATTCCATTATACATAAATTCATCCTGATGTGGTTTTGATCGCATGATTGATCCCTCTTTTTTTCAGAACCAGAAAAAATGGACTTTTCCCATTTTTGCATAAGCGCTTAAAACATAATAAATACACCAATACCATAAGTGCTACAATAGCCGTAAAAAGACCCAGAGAGCTCGGATCTAGCGCCCAAGGATTAAGAGTCCGACATGTAAGCTATAGTGCGCTGATTTTATTAAAAATTTTTGTCGCGTTACGACCACTACAATTCACGTACAATGTCTTACAAAGTCGTACCCAACTACGCGAATCTCCAGCGGACTTTATACAGCATTTTATGGCGCTGCGCACCATCACATCTAAAAAGAACCGCTGCCACCATCGAAATTTCTCGTTGCAAACTGAATTACGAAAGAGCGATTCTTTAGTTTATTAGAATGAACTATTCGGAAATCTCGATGAGTCTCAACCCCTAAAAAAATGCTTGCCACGATGCCTCTTAATAGCTCTCTTTTCCGCCCACTTCGCCACTTCTTCTTTAGTCAGTGTATTTTGAACCTTTAAATCACTCATGTGCACTTCAGGAGACGGCTTAGCGACTTGGGTAAACTGGGACAGCATCTCAGATGTTCCCTCATTTTTAACCTTTATTTCAAGCTTTTCTTGAGATTTTTGGCTTTTTTGGGACCAAGAAAGCCACTTACACTCTGCCGCTTTCGCTAGATTCGCTGTTCTGTTTGCTTCTTGCTGTGCGATCAGTGTATTTTGAACCTTTAAATCATTCACGTTCACTTCAGGGGACGGCTTAGCTACTTGGGTAAACTGGGTGCAACCGCGAGGCCTCTCATACTCTGCAGCTCTCGCTCGTGCTTCATTCAATGCGCTCTGTGCTCTTGCTACTTCCTGTGCGAAGTTAAGCTCTGCTCTGCGTGCTTCTTCATGCTCTGCCGCTTTCGCTAGATCCCGTGCTCTCTGAGCTACCTCTTCTTCCTTTGCGATTGTGACTCGGTTCAGAATCTCTGCCGTTTCCGCATCAAGCGCCGATATCAATGCATCTCGCGCTCGAATTTTTGCTCTCTTTTTTTCTTGATCTAAAGTGTCTGCTCTCGCCCGCGCTTCTTGTGTAAGCTGTGTATCTTTAACGTTTAAACCACTCCCATTCATTTTAGTGGACGGCTTAGCTGTTTGGATAAACTGGGACAACATAACCGCATCTGGTGACGCTTGTTGTTCGGATGCGCCAGAACGGCTGGCGGCAGGCTGTTGTAACACTGCGAATTTAAGTGCAGAGGGATTAGCATTATCTGGCACCTCAGGCACCTCCTCATTTTCAACCTTTTTTTCAAGCTGTTTTTGAGATTTTTGGCTTTCATGGCCATGGGTTTGACCCGATTTAATGATTAAGGGTATTCCCTGTTTCCTTGCATATGCTTGAATTTCCGCTTGTGAAGGCAAATTCATGGCATTTTCGAATTCGTCAGAAATGAGGGAATTCCTGAGAACCTCAATACGATTTTGTTCCCCTTGAAGATTGGGTTTGCCAGAAAGCACAGCTTCTTTATTTGTATTTATCTCCGTCTTAATTCCATGAGGATATTTTTCTAAATGATCTTCTAGTAGCTTAACCACCTCTAGATACCCTGGTACTTCGCCTTCTTTGACTATTTCTAATACTGTACCTCTTCCTGTACCCCACCCTTTTTTCGCGACACTCGCGTTCGCTCCGGCATCCAACAAAACAGGAATTGCTTGCCAGAGTTTTTGTTGCGCTGCAATAAGAAGCGGTGTAAAACCATCATTCCCAACATGATTCACATCTACACCTGCTTTCAATAAAGGGCGTACAAAATTAAGGTGACCATGATAGTTACCATAAGCAAGCGCCCAATATAAAGCATTTCCTCCATATTGAGGATTAGTATCGATTTCATCAACAATCCTTTTTCCAGATTGGTCTATCTGTAACTTTAAAAGCCTATCAAATTCTGCCTGGTTATTTTGTTCAATTGCTTTTATTAAGGTCATAGCTATTTCTCCTGTTTAAACTGACTCTAGAATAACAAATTCCATTCAACTTCTTTCGAAATGTCTTTGGAAACATTTTTCCATTCTTGCCATCCGAATTCAGGTATAGCTTAATATCGATTGCCATCAAATAAAACCGTAAAGAATACCTGCTTTCGTTTTTGATACATTATTAATAAGATAAGTGGAAATTTTCAACCACTTCAAAAAATGCAGCATTGGCAAAAGCTTAGATTCTAAGCGAAAAAGAGTTCAATTATTTCTTATGGCATCTGTGCTTTACTGGCTATTATTATAATAAAACCTTCTATATTTCGTTTTTCAAATCTAATAAAATCTTATTTTTGATATGTGTGACTTTCAATGCACGTGAAACAAGATCGGAACGTCTATGGCAGTTAAATTTTTGTCTTAAAAGATTAAGATGACCGTGAACTGTTCGATCTGTTATGTTTAGCATTTTCGCAGTTTGCTTTGCAGTCATACCTTTAATTAAATAGTAGAGACAATCATATTGTCTTAATGTAAGAAAACCTGCATCAAATGCTTCTTTAGTAATATTCATATTGAAATCCTTCTACAATGCTTCAAGAATGTACCTCCAAAGGTATTCTCGTTATGCATTCATCAAAGAGAAAACCTTCTCTTCGTCACTTTACCCAAAAGATAAAACAAATGTCAAATTTTTTTAAATGTCAAATTTTGACATAAAGTTTTTTTGTTTCCTAATTGGAAATGTTTAAAAACCTAAAAAAAAAGTCAAATTTTAGATATAAAGTTTTTTTGTTTCCTAATTGGAAATATTTTAAACAATGGGAAACAAACTTTGTGTTATTAATTTTTTGAGATGGAAATAAAGAAGGCGCCTAACGACAAGTATTAGTTTTTGAAAAAATCAGACAAAGCCAAAACTTTATCGAGCTTCATCTTCAAATGATGCGCTGAAAAATACACTGGAACCTCAACACTCTCACTTGGAAGAACGTTCACCAAACCCGCACCGCTGATTTGACTATCTTCAGCACTAAGCGACTCTAGGATGTATACAAATTCCTCAGTAGAGCAAGTAATTCCCATGCCACAACTAGCTGCTGCATACAAACCAAGAGCAGAATTAATGACTAAATAAGGCACTCTTGCTGCTTCATTCTTGATACCACGCTTAAGGTGCCAGTCTACATTCCCTCTATAACCCATTTCATTATGATAAAAACTAATCAATGGATGATTATCTAAGTCTGAGAGTGTTTTAGGCGTCCCAAATTTTTCTAAATATGCCTTAGATGCAAAGAGTTTCATATGAAATGTATATAATTTTTTCTGTATAATATTTGGATTAGGATCAATTTTAGGCAAGATGGCAACGTCTGCGTAATGCGTTGAAACGTCAATTTTTTCGTCAACCGTTATAATTCTTAATTTATATTTCGGGTAAAGCTTTGTAAATTCTTTAAGCTTCCCAATAAGCCAAAGAGATGTAACGCCAGTTGTTGTAACAATCCTAATAATATCATCATGTTTATTATCTAGGTTTGTAATCTCTTTAATTTTTTCGATCTGATTGATTATAATGTGTACATAGTCCAATAACTCTTGTCCTTTTTCAGTCGGAATCCTGGAACGATGAGATCTTGTAAATAATTTAAACTTAAGAGAACTTTCCAAAGATTTAATTTGCTTACTTATATAAGGGGATTTTACACCAAGATAAACAGAGGCCTTTTGATATGAGCCTTCTAAAGCGACATAATAAAATGTTTTTAATTTATTAACATCCATTTGGTTGTGTTCTTCCCATTATGAGGTGCCTTGTGCTTTTTTGAGAAAATTTTTCATGTATACCAGGATTATATGAGATTCGTTCTCATATTGTCTATTAGAAAAAATTAAAATTTAACACATGATAGTATGCCTGTAATCGATTGACATTCTCCTCCGCCTGAAGGCGGTAGGATTCTAAAGGTGCAGCTTACGCTGCTCTAGATGATTCTTGCTTCACTGTAGCACCCCATACTGCAAATTTCCCAGCAATAAATCTTGGTCAACCGTCAATAAATAACCTTCTCTTGTGCTCCTGTTTCGAGGTAGAGGTAGAAGAAGAGAACGATGTTGCTTGCGCGTGCCGCCAGGTAAGACGTGGGGCTCGGCCTTTCTCTTCTCCATTATCTTCAAAAGGAAAAGCTAATGCCGCCGCAACCGCTTGCTGCACAGCCGCTACTTGAGAAGGTAGAGACTCGCTCGTCAACACAGGTCTTTCCGCAGGTTCAACGAATGCACAGGGTTCCCCAACAGCGCCTTTTTGCTTTAAAAACTCGGTCTCCAAAGGAGGCAGTTGATCTGCACCCTCTAAGTTAAGGTCCTGAGCAATCAAGGCAGTGCCCTTAGTTCTCGAGAGAAGGGTGCACTGGGTGTCTTGAGTAATCTTCCATTGCAGGATATTACGATCTCTATGGACAGTAGCAAAAAGACTGGGGTATTTGGGATTGTAAAAAAGAACGTTCACGCAATCAGGAACTTGGACATCTACCAAGGGTGAACTAGCGTTAGCCGAATTGCCCAGGCCATCCCATACCTTAACGGTCTTATCTCTAGAGGCAGAGGCCAGATAGCGGCCATCCGGACTGTAGGCAAGAGCATAGACATAACTACTATGCCCCTCGTGCGTGTGAAGCGACTCCAGCCTTGCGCCCAGGCCATCCCACACCTTCAGAGTCATATCAGTAGAACCAGAGGCCAGAAAGCGGCCATCTGGACTGTAGGCAAGCTTATCGACCGATCCACTATGCCCCTCGTGTGTGCGAAGCGCATTGAGCTGTGCGCCCAGGCCATCCCACACCTTCACGGTCCTATCAATAGAACCAGAGGCCAGAAAACGGCCATCTGGACTGTAGGCAAGAGCCTTGACCATATGACTATGCCTCTCGTGTGTGCGAAGCGCATTGAGCTGTGCGCCCAGGCCATCCCACACCTTCACGGTCCCATAAATAGAACCAGAGGCCAGAAAGCGGCCATCTGGACTGTAGGCAAGAGCAGTGACCGATTCTCTATGCCCCTTGTGTGTGCGAAGCGACTCCAGCCTTACACCCAGGCCATCCCACACCTTCACAGTATTGTCCCCACCAGAGGCCAGAAAACGACCATCTGGACTGTAGGCAAGAGCACTGACCGGTTGGCTATGCTCCTCCTCGTGTGTGCGAAGCGACTCCAGCCCTGCATCCCACACCTCCGCGGTCCTATCAACAGAACCAGAGGCCAGAAAGCGGCCATCCGGACTGTAGGCAAGCGTATTGACCGATCCACTATGCCCCTCGTGTGTGCGAAACAACTCCAGCCCTGCACCCAGGCCATCCCACACCTTTAGAGTATTATCACCAGAACCAGAGGCCAGAAAGCGGCCATCCGGGCTGTAGGCAAGAGCATAGACCCGACTACTATGCCCCTCGTGTGTGCGAAGCGGCTCCAGCCTTGCGCCCAAGCCATCCCACACCTTCACGGTATTATCACTAGAGGCAGAGGCCAGAAAACGGCCATCCGGACTGTAGGCAAGAGCATAGACCCAATGACTATGCCCCTCGTGTGTGCGAAGCGACTCCAGCCTTGCACCCAGGCCATCCCACACCTTCACGGTATTATCCATAGAGCCCGAGGCTAGAAAGCGGCCATCCGGACTGTAGGCAAGAGCATTGACCTCCTCACTATGCCCCTCGTGTGTACGAAGCGTATTGAGCTGTGCGCCCAGGCCATCCCACACCTTCAGAGTCTTATCCCAAGAACCAGAGGCCAGATAGCGGCCATCCGGACTGTAGGCAAGAGCCCAGACCTCCTCCCTATGCCCCTCGTGTGTGCGAAGCGTATTGAGCTGTGCGCCCAGGCCATCCCACACCTTCACAGTATTATCCATAGAGCCCGAGGCTAGAAAGCGGCCATCCGGACTGTAGGCAAGAGCCTTGACCTCCTTACTATGCCCCTCGTGTGTGCGAAGCGACTCCAGCCTTGCGCCCAGGCCATCCCACACCTTCACAGTATTATCCATAGAGCCCGAGGCTAGAAAGCGGCCATCCGGACTGTAGGCAAGAGCCTTGACCTCCTTACTATGCCCCTCGTGTGTGCGAAGCTTTTGTAGCGTTTTGGCATCATAAATCACAATGAAATTGCCTGTAGCTACCGCTAAGAAGCGTCCATCGCGAGAATAACGTAGGGCAGTAACGGTGGATGCATGTTTACGAGCCGGCCATTCCCCAAAGTGGATGCCTGAGCAGTTGGCATTTTTAAAGCTTGCGCGACTTAACCAGGCTTGCACAAAAGCAACATTCGAGAGATTAGCCCCTTCAAAGTTCGCCCCATCAAAAATTCCGCCCGACAAATCCGCTCCATTAATACGAATGCCCGCGAAATTACGTGCAGAGAAAGAAACTCTCATCGCATTCAAAACAGTAATAGCATTTGCCGCAGCAATAACTGGAAAATGACTTTCTTTTGAAGCTTCCACCCATCCCAATAGACAGTTTTCGGTTGTTTTTCTGGTGTTAACGTCTTGGCAAATTTCACTCAAAAAATCAATAATTGAACGTTCTTCAGTTAAAGGACGCACTTGCCACAAAGCAAGACCATTGGATTCAAATAGAACCTTCCACAAACGCGTAGCGACAAAGTATTCATAAAGGGATTTATGAACAAAACTATATTCTCCGCCACTAAAGCGTAAAGGAGAGGCATCTTGTGCCGCTTGATGAGTATCGTTGCTAAAAAAAGTCCACAAATCCTGTTTTTCTGGCATATCAGAAACACTAATCGTCTTAGCTTGAAAAAACCGAAATGCCAGTTCTTCACTAAATTGTTCACATACCCTTGGCTCTAGATCTCGTCCTTTGGTCTCCTGTAAAAACCAAGTCTCTGTAAATGCTTGATAAATATCGGTTCGAGTCACTGCTTTATCATCTCGACGATTCTTTAACAATTGTGGCAAGGATTGCAATACTAGCGTTAAAAGAAAGGGATTATCGAGCAAAACCATCATGCCCGGAAGCTTTTGTAAGATTTGGTAAGTATTCTCATTTTGACTCTTATCATCAAGCTTTTTGTCTTTGTTTTTGCTTTGATCATAATAAGCCACATAACGCTGAATTTCATCTGGTGAAAATGGTGATACATAAACCACCTGAGCACTATTAAGAACAACCCCACCCTCGTTGGCATATAAACTGAGTGTCTCCAAAGGCTGATGATCTTTGTTAAAATATTCAGGACGCCCTGTAATAAGTAGTTTGGCTAAAGGCCATTCATGCAGTCTTTGTGAAAGGTTTGGTCTAAGTTTATTACCTAATTCATCATAACCATCCAAAATAAAGAGAATACGTTGTTGATGACCCAAACCTTGTTTGAGTGCTTCAATGTCTCGAGATGTTAAATTCCATTGGCGTAACGTATTTTCAATACAATGTTCGGGATCTTTTGCATGATTCCTCAATTGAATATAAACCGGCAACCACATAGGCAATGGTGTAGCCATGCTTTGATATTCATGCCATTGCTGTAATAATGTTTTAAAAGTGGATAAGGCAAACAATGATTTTCCAGAGCCTGCTCGTCCCAATACAATGGCTGTCCTGCTATCAGCATTATTTAAAAAAATTTGAAAATGCTTAACTAAATCGAAACGCTCCTCTAAAGTAGACACTTCAGTATAAAGACCATAAGGGGCAATATACCTTTTTAAACGATTGTCCATATCATAGGCTTGCACATCATTTTGCCCTTGATTGACAATCAAGTGTTTAGCTACCAACAATTGTAATTGTTCTTGGAAAGACCCATAAGCAGTTTGATATAAGGCCTTTTTATTAGCCGTATCCAGTAAAAATTTAGGAATAAATCCAAATTCTGGATGCGTCATTTGTAAAAGATAGTCTTCATCAATCCCTGTAAAATCACATTCGTTACGATGATTTTCTAAAGCGCGAGGAATGGGGCCTGGTAAAAATCGTAATGGAAATACTTTAAACCTCTCATCACTTTGGGATTTTTGAATAATCGCATCAAATTCTTTTTTAACATTTGTATTTTGCAAGCTTCGCTCAGTATAGCGTGGTGTTTCAATCACTAGAACTGCTTGACTATTCGCAATATTGCCTGACATTTGTTCATCAATATCCCCAGACATCCGCTCAATATCTAACCAAGCAGAAAAACCTAAAGTCGCTAAATCTTCAGAAATTCTCGATAAGTGTCCTTGTTGACGTGCTAAAGAAGTTTTATCCCCTTCCCAAGCATAACTAATAAAAAATTGTGGGTTTTGTTGTAAAGAACAGCTTAAATAACCTTCTTGGATCCAAAGGTTATTTATTTTTTTAAGAAAAGCCGTCAATTCACTTTGCTCTGCGCTATACCTAGGACTTAAACTAGCGATTTCTTTTGCATCCAAAACTTCGGGCATATAACTAAGCAGCGCAACTGCTGCTTTTTTAGCTGCAATACTAGCAAAGGAAGGTATCTTATAAACCAATAAATCATCTACTGAGCGATTACTAACATCTGCTAAAAAACAGCTTAAATATCCCCGAAATCTAAAAAAGTCTGCTTGACAAGTCACTAATAACTTAACATTTTTCCAAGTAGAAAGCTTATTCTTAACCCAAAGGTTGTCATAAGCACCAATGTTTTGATATCCCTTTAGGACGATAACAAGAGACTCGCCTTTCATCGCTTCAATATCAGGGGTTTTAAATTTCATTTTTTGCAAAGCTAACTGAACGCAATTTCCCGCTGACTTGCCAGGATAATCAGCACATTCAATACTTAACACCCGGCTGTTTTTAGAAATTAAAGCCTGATTTAAAGCCAAACCTGTCAACTCTGTATCAGCTTTGGTGGGACAAAGAATTAAGCTTATCTTAGAAGTCGATTCTAAAAACTCTTCAATAACCGGTTGAAACCCAGCATTCTGTTTAATAACTGGGAAAGTCGCTGGCTCTAAATATTCTTTTAATGAATGGTTTTCTACACCTTGCTCTAAAGAGGTTCTTAAATGATAATCAATAGTCAAGTGTTGATGACGGGATTGTAGCTCTATAAAAACCGTTCGATAGGTAACTTCTGCCACAACGTTTTTAGTCTCTTTTAAATCCAGCACATCGGGTAAAATACCCAAACCCTGATTACCTGAAAGGTTGAAAAAAATATCAATAAAGGCGGGTATTGAGGTTAACGGATCCCTCTTGGCAGCGACTTGATAAGAGCGGATCAAATAATGGCCATTTACAATTTTAAGCGCGGTATCACCAAAACCACCTTCACATAACAAAGGGTGAAGAGCGTTTTTTTTAGTACGCCCAAACTGCTCTAAAATTTGCTTCAGTTCTGGACTCTCTTCTACTTTTTTGGCATACGAAGGTGTGCAAAGAATTACTGCGTAGGTCTGATTTTTAAGCTGCTCATCAAGTTCTTTGGCATCCGACAAGGGACACAAAATCACCGATATGCCCAAACTGCTAAAAAAATATTGAAGAATATGAGCCGTTGCCTCAATATCAACCGCACTACTACTATCTTTGGCATAACTAATAATTAGAGATGATTTTACTAATGAATGTGCCGAGACCAAATCCTTGGCTTGACTCAAAAAAGACTCGATGATAACAAATATACCCGACTGCCAGGTAGCTAAAGGATTTACGGTGCTAGAATCATCAGGTGTATTTAGTGTATCCGAAATGTTAAATAAACGTTTTAACTCCAAAAAAGTTATTGGAATAAGTTGATTATTTTGGGTAGTTTTTAATGTTTTATCGATGACGTGCACAGACGTTGCCATATTCCTAGTCTCCTTAAAAATCCATTGATATAAAATTCTGCTGACGGCATTATACCAATACTTTTTTCTCAGAGACAACCGACTGACCAATCACTTTGGAATTCCTCTGTGACAAGGAACAGTTGGACAAAAATATGGCAACACCAAAGGTACAGAAAGAATGGTTATTATCTCTGCATATCCTCGTTCAACAGCGACATAAACCGCCATTCTCTAAATTTGTTTAACTTATAAACCTAATAAAATATTTGTACAGACCAATAATTTGGAGCATATGATTAGCAGTCAGCACCGCGAAGTTTTACCATCCCGTTCGCATCCAACTCCACCAGAAATGTCAGACGTTTTTTCTCTAGACTGATTGGCAGTAGCATTAGGCGGAAGCGTAACAGTTCTCTGAAATTGAGGTAATACAAGTGGGCTTTTTTGTTCTGAGAAATTGCACAGCGGTATTGGAATTGCTCCATTTATAATCTCATTGCGGTATTGTTTATAACGTGCTTCTAATAACCTAATGGCCTCTCGATGTCCTGTTTTTTCACCTTGTCTAGCGTACGCTAATGCGGTAGATAATGTCTTAGCACTTGCCTTCACTCCTACGTAGAATAAAACGCTGATGACTGTTGCATGCCCATTGATAGCAGCGATATCAAGTGGTGTTTTGCCATCTGATGTAGGCGTATCCATTGCTGCGCCTGCCGTCGCGAGCGCATCTATTGCTTCCACATGTCCATGGAAGGCAGCGATACAAACCGGTGTTACGCCATCTTCATCCGGCGTATCTACATTTGCACCCGCGAATTTTAAGGCGGCTATTGCCTCTGCATGTCCCACTTGAGCAGCAGCAAAAACGGGTGTTCTACCATCACGCATAGGCGCATTTACGTTTGCGTCGAGAGCTTTGAGTACGACTATGGTTGCCGCATGTCCATTGAAAGCAGCGATACAAACCGGTGTTATGCCATTTATATCGGGTGTGTTCATCGCTGCACCTGCGATATTCAATGCAATAATTGCTTCTGCATGTCCTTCGTGAGCCGCGATAAAAACGGGTGTTCTGCCATCACGTCTTTGTGCATTCAAATTTGCACCCGCGGCTTTGAGTGCAGCTATTGCTTCCGCATGTCCATTGCAGGCAGCAGCGTAAACCGGCGTTCTACCATCGCGTCTGGGTGTATCCATGTTTGCGCCTGCGGCTTTGAGAGCCGTTATTGCTGCTGCATGCCCATTGCAAGCAGCGGCGTAAACCGGCGTTCTGCCATCTTGTCTGGGTGTATCCATATTTGCACCTGCGGCCTTTAATCTCGCTATTGCTGCTGCATCCCCATGTTGAGCAGCGATAAAAACCAGCGTTCTACCATCTGGCATTTGTGTATCTATTTCTATACCTCTGGCCTTTAGTGCGGTGATTGCTTCGGCATCCCCAATAAAAACAGCGGCATATTCCTCTAAAGCAAGCATTTCACTTTCCCGTGCATTTTTTTGTGCTGTCGCTTCGGTTTCTTGCATTTTTGTCTCCGTTATATATAGAAAATTTTTATCGAAAAGTTGCTTGCATGCCTAAGAACAGGATTGTTGCAGCAAACAAATGTTGTACGGCTTTCTCCGAGCGCTCCTGGGCCTGGGCTTTAATTCGGTGACAAGCGCCTCGCGCTGCTCTACACGAGACACGGCCAGAAAACTAACCGTTTTTTGGTCGCCACCATCACCCCCCGGTGCCGCCCCGCTCCAGCCAACACACTGCAGCCGCATCCCTCTGTACACTGCAAACTTATTTCCTAATTTATCACCAAAACACAAAGCTCTGAACCACTCCCCTTCGTCAGTAATGCGGCTGCGAGGTAAAACTACGGCATTTTTAAAGTTTGGAAGTGGATAGAAAGCACGCGTGGGGTGACAATACTCATTCACGACATGTGCGGGTAACAAAAACTGCGCTTCCCTGACTTGTTGGACCCAAGCTGTATTGCTTTCGGTATATTTTGAGGCTTTCTGTAAATCAATGGTCGTCTGGTAGGCTTGAATGAGAATATTTAAATTGGCATGAACACCATGCTGTTGTACCCACGCGCCTGTTTTAAATCCTTGCGCTTGCTCTCTGGCATCATCATCAGAAAGATATTTTCGGATCATCGTCCACATGTGCCAGTCTAATGCCCATACCGCATACTGAAAGCCTGTGATATCTGTAAACGTGCGTTTGGATAAGTCCATAACATCCCCGGACATTAAAGTTAGCTTGTGGTTACTCTTTAGGATAGCTTCCGCTTTGTCTTGCTCTCCTTCTGCAACCCATCTTAAAAACTTTTTTAAATCGTTGGCGTCCACTGTAGAAGCAGACGGCACACACAAAAACTGAGGCAAGATAGGTCGATTTTTTTGTTCAGTGCGATTGGGAAGAGGCAGGACAGCTTCTTTGCTCAGAACCGCAGCTGCCTTAATCTTATTGGAATGTTGTTTAAAATGCGCTTCCAGCAACCTAATAATCGCCATCTTCTTTGGCGTTATACCTCGCAACGCACAATCTAATGCCGTTCCCCTCTTTGTCTTTATGCTAGCATCCGCTCCCACTTCCAACAAAATTGCAACCGCTGTCACATGCGCATTTAGAACAGCGATTATAAGGGGCGTTAAACCGCTGTTTTTCGCCGTATTCACATTTGCACCTGCAGCTACCAGTGCAATGATTGCTTTTACATGCCCATTGTAAGCAGCACCATAAACTGGCGTTACATTATCTCCTATCGGTATATTCACATCTGCGCCTGCAACCGAGAGTGCAGTTACCGCTTCTGCATGTCCATTGTACGCAGCAATAAAAAGGGGCGTTGTGCCCTGTTTATCTGGTTTGTTAGCATCTGCTCCCGCTTGACCCAAAGCGACTATAAAATGGACATAACCCAAAGCCGCTGCCCAAAATAAAGAGCTTCTCCCGTCTTCCGTATCGGCTTCATCAATCTTCTTTTTTTTCAAGGCATCTGGATCACTCTGTAGTAGGTTTAAAAGTCTACAAACTTCTTCTGGGTTGTTTTGTTTAATCGCCTCTATCAAGTTCATAGTTACCTCTGTCTAAACTAACGCGAGTATACATTGCCATGGTCGTCAAAGCCAGGAGTGGCGAAGAGGCTATAAACTTAGCTTGGAAACGTTAGCCACCTCCAAATAGGAACAACAATAATTTTAAATGATTTTCCTTCTTTTTTAATGTTTTCAGTGTATTCATCATTTTCAGTAATAATGAGTCCCTCTTTTAGCGAGAAACGTGTTAACGCTTCAATTAACCCGTCTATTTCTCTTTGTTTAGTTTTAAGATCGGTCATTTCTTTGCAAACTTGAATAGCTTGGGTTGTTCTAGCGCCTTCTCTGATAATAAAATCACATTCTTTTAAGTCTCGATGGTAATAGATTTCATTATTGTTTCGTTTTAACTCTAAAAAGACGATATTTTCCAAAGTTCTTCCACTATCTTCACTTATTTTAAAACCCAATATTCTTGCAATAGCGGGGTCAATAAAATAGACTTTTTTAGGAGATTGGAGTTGGGATTTAACAGAGTCGCTATAGCGATTAATAAAAAAA
>Ga0207045_1134_pt1 | contig 15438 bp, 10 predicted proteins | sample Alteio_BWMinCont_69_FD_153299 | JGI IMG/M metagenome (GOLD analysis project Ga0207045, IMG submission 153299) | Enriched cells from forest soil in Barre Woods Harvard Forest LTER site, Petersham, Massachusetts, United States -... | ecosystem: Environmental > Terrestrial > Soil > Temperate forest >... | reverse complement strand
CGAATTGCTGACCGAACTGTGCCGGTGTCAGCCATTTGTGGTAATTGGGCGAGCCCTTGCGATGCACCTCGGTTAGAAACTGCTGTAATGCCTGCTCCTGCTCCTGAGGGCGCTTCAGCAGCAATGTAATTCGTCCGGTTGGCGTGCCGTTAGGAACAGCGCCCAGGTCTCCAGCGCCGTGTCGCACCAGTGGATGCACGGAACCCTTCAGGGGCGTGACAAATCTGGCATCAATTTGTTGCGTGATGTGAGGCGTCGCCTGGCCATGCGCGAAAGGTAAAGACACGGCTGCGATTAGAGCGAGCGTCAACATGCGCAGCAAAGCTTCTTGAAGCCGCAGTGCGTAAGACAGGGCCATAAAGTTATATCTCCTGGCCTTCTGGGGTGGGATTTGGAAGTGGAACGTGTCAAGTCTCCCGCTATGCCTGGAAAGGCACAAGCCTCGTTCGGAGGGAATGCAAACACCTATTTCGAATACCCATGAGGGACTTCCAGGTCAAGGAATGCGGTGCCGTGAGTTGCGTCGACGGTGCCGCTGAGCTACCCGGGATAGGACAGGATTACGTGCGGGGAGGAATGATGAGGAGATGCCTGCCGAATATACGCGCGTCCACCGAGTATGCCCCAGGCCCCAGAAGAGCAACCGCAGCACTGTTCAGGATAGACATGGCGATAGGAAAGCTATTGCTCCCACCGGCTTTAAGAAGAATCGCGCATTGAAGGATGCAGCCGAGGATCGCGGCGTAGGGCGTGAGAAAGCCAACCACCAGCAAAGCGGCAGGCAGCAGAACGACGATCAGCATCCAGAGCGAAGTTATTGATACCCAGGCTGCTCTTCCATCCACAACCAGGGTCGCAGCTACTGAAATCCGCAAAATAAGGAGCGCGGCGCCTGACGTTCCCGTAGGGAACATGGAGAACAGTCTCTGCACAACTCCGAGATTAGTGTTGCCAAAGGCAGCGAACAACCCCCATAGGGGGGGTCCACCGACAATACCTTTGGATGGATACCCGCACCCGTACTCTGGACTATGATATGCCTCACAATATTGTTCCTTGCCTGGTCTTATGCGCCACAGCCAGAAAGCGGTCATCCAGCTACTCGCGTTGTTTGTGGATCTGCTCACATATTTAGCTGGGCTTGCGCTTCTATGCGCTCCTGTGTTCGCACTTAATCCCAATCGGGATGTCTCGCAGTATGCACATACCACCTGGCGCATCCAGGAAGGGTTTTTCAATGGCAGAGTGAATGCGATTGCGCAGACAACAGACGGTTACATGTGGTTCGGAACAGGCACCGGGCTGGCGCGCTTCGATGGTGTTCGCTTTACTCCCTGGGTGCCCGATGGAGAGACGCTGCCGCATGGCAGCATTCATACCCTTCTCGGTTCACGCGACGGAAGTCTCTGGATTGGAAGCCGGGAAGGCCTCTTCCGCTTGAAGGACGAGAAGCTGACACGCGTTTCCGATGTTCCCGGACCGATTCGACAGCTCGCCGAGGATCGGGAGGGAGTCGTCTGGGTTGCGCGGGGAGGATCCAGTGATACTCCCGGCCACCTTTGCCGGATAGATGGCACAAAATCGCGGTGCTTGAAGGAGGCAGATGGCATCTCGGCCGATATCTCCCGGGGCGAATCCCTGATCGCGGATGAAGCGGGTAATCTCTGGATGGGCTCCAACGACCTGTTGTTTCGATGGAAGGAAGGCTCGCCGGCAGTCTACAGGCCGTTGGGGCTTCAATCGAACGGTAGCACTGGAATCGATGCGCTTGCCCCCGCGCCCGATGGATCCATGTGGGTGGGAATGGCCAAGCCCGGGCGTGGCCTGGGGTTGGAACGCCTGGTCAACGGGGAGTGGAAGCCATTTCTTACACCGCAATTGGATGGCACCACTCTGATCGTCACTGATCTGCTCCTTGATCGCGACGGCGGCTTATGGATTGGGACCGGGGACCAGGGAATTTACCACTACTATCACGGCAAGGTCGATCGGTTTCGCAGAACCGACGGACTTTCCAGCGACTCTGTTTCCATGTTTTTCCAGGATAAAGAAGGCACTCTGTGGGTGGTCACTCCTGAAGGTGTCGATAGCTTCCACGATCTGAGCGTTGTTACCTGGTCGGCGCGCGAGGGGCTCACAACCGATAACGTCGTCTCCGTGGCCGCGGCTCACGATGGCACCATCTGGGTTGGAAACGCAGCAGGTCTGGACTCGATCAGAGATGGCCAGGTGTCTTCGATTCGCGAAGGCAAAGGCCTGCCTGGCAATCAGGTGCGCTCCCTCTTTGAAGATCGTGAAAATCGGCTTTGGGTCGGCGTCGATAACAATTTGACCGTGCTCGAGAACGGCCGCTTCAGGAAAATAAGCAGGCTGAACGGAACTTCGATTGGCCCGGTCGATGACATCGCCGAAGACCCCCAGAACAACCTATGGGTCGAATCCTCATGGGACAAAGAGCTTCTAAGGATTCGCGATTTCAAGGTAGTGGAGGAGTTTCGGCTGCCAGACATCTCTTCTGTGCACGTGTTGGCGGCCGATGCGCAGGGCAATCTATGGCTGGGCCTTGAGACTGGAGACCTGGCGCGCTTCCGGGACGGACACACGGAGGTGATTCACTTTCCAGGCGCCTTGGGTTCTCGCGTGCGGCAGGTAGTTGCCAATCCGGACGGATACGTAATGGCTGCGAGTTCGTCTGGAGTGCTTGCGTGGAGAGATGGACGGGCGTTGACTCTTGGAATGCGCAACGGCCTTCCATGCGAGGGCGTCAACGGCCTGGTGTGGGATGCACGCGGAAACCTTTGGCTGCAGACCGCCTGTGGGCTGGTCGAGATCGAGCAGCCAGAACTGCAGCGATGGTGGATGCATCCGGAAAGCACCGTGCAATTCAGGTATTTCGATGCCCTCGATGGTGAAAAGCCCGGAGCCGCCTTCTACCAACCAACCGCCAGATCGAAAGATGGGCGCTTATGGTTTGCAAATGGCAGACTCCTTCAGATGATTGACCCGGCGAATCTACCCCGGAACTCGATCCCTCCTCCGGTGCATGTCGAAGAGATAGTTGCGAATCGAAAGCACTATTCACCGGATGGAATGGTCAGGCTTCCACGGCTCACCCGGGATTTGGAGATCGACTATACGGCGTTGAGCTTCGTCGCCCCGCAAAAGGTTCATTTCCGCTACCGGCTGGATGGCTACGACAAGGATTGGCAGGACTCCGGGACAAGGCGGCAGGCCTTCTATACAGACCTTCCTCCTGGCAACTATCAATTTCGCGTGACCGCCAGTAACAGCGATAAGGTGTGGAACGAGAGCGGGGCAACCGCCTCGTTCTACATAGTGCCTGCGTTCTATCAAACTTCGTGGTTCAGCATGCTTTGTGCGATTGCCGCCATCGGCAGCTTTTACATCATCTACCTGATACATCTGAAGCAGGTTACCAGTCGCATACAGGAGCAACTGGCAACCCGTTTAGAAGAACGGGAGCGGATCGCGCGTGAACTTCACGATACGCTGCTGCAGGGCTTTCAAGGACTCATGCTGCGCTTCCAGTCTGTATTGAAAAATATACCGGCTGAAGCTCCTGCGCGACAGATGATGGAGAGCGCCCTCGATCGCGCGGACGAGGTGTTGCTCGAAGGAAGGCAGCGAGTTCATAATCTTCGAGAAGAAGGCATGACAGGTGATGGGCCTTGGGAAAACCTGGCGCGTTGGGGAAATGAACTTGCCCAGGGCCGTAGTACCCGGTTCAGCGCGGCAATCGTGGGTACACCTCAACCGCTTGATCCTACAGTGTGCGATGAGGTCTACCAGATCGGTCGCGAAGCATTGAACAATGCCTTTCTCCATGCCTTTGCGAACCAGATCGAAATGGAGATCACCTACGACCGCAGGCAAGTAAGGTTAGTTGTTCGCGATGACGGTGCCGGAATGGATAATGAAATCCTCAAGCGCGGACGCTCTGGCCATTGGGGCTTGTCCAGCATGCGTGAGCGTTCTCAAAAGATCGGCGCGCAGTTGAATATCTGGAGCCACGGCGGAGCTGGGACGGAGATCCATCTCAGCATCCCCGCTAAAGTCGCTTACCGGCCCCTTAATAAACGATCGGGCTGGAATGAGTTCAAACAGCGCGCGGCAAAACAATCGGAGTAGACGCTATGGCCAAAGTGATTAAGGTTCTTGCGGTGGACGATCATCCTCTTCTGCGCGAAGGTATTGCGGCTGTTATCCAGGGTGAACCTGACATGGAGTTGGTAGCTGAGGCAACCAATGGGCAGGAAGCAATCGAATGCTTCCGCTTACACCGTCCGGACGTCACGTTGATGGATATTCAAATGCCCGGCATGAATGGCATCGATACGATAACTGCCATACGCAATGAATTCCCCGACGCCCGATTCATTGTATTGACCACCTATCAGGGAGATGTTCAGGCACTGCGTGCCATCAGGGCCGGGGCCTCAGGATATCTCTTGAAGAATATGCTGCGAAAGGATCTGCTGGACACCATTCGGGTCGTCAATAGCGGAAAGCGTGTTATCCCTCCAGTCATCGCGTCTAACCTTGCCGAACACATGGTCGACGATGTGCTCTCTGATCGCGAGATCGATGTGCTGCGAAGCGTCGCTGCGGGAAATTCAAACAAACTTATCGCGGAAAAGCTCGCGATTTCCGAGGCTACGGTCAAAGGGCACATAAAGAGCATTCTCTCGAAGCTCGGAGCGAATGATCGCACTCACGCAGTCACGATCGGGTTGAATCGAGGCTTTATCCAAAACTGATTTCATCTCAGTTTTTGTGCGAATCTGTACGGGCGTCTGGACCTTGAAACGCTATCAATCGCGCTGCAGACATGCGCCACTCAAGTATTTTGCGGCTCATCAGTATTTTGCGGCTCATCAGTATTTTGCGGCACATCCTCTTTCTTGCCGGCTAAAGACTTAACCGTATCTTTAGCAGACCGAATTACATTTCCAGCAGACCGTATCATGTTCTTTGGGCTTGTATAGTAATCCGTATATGCGCTCGCCTTGGGCATGAGAGCACCTTCAGCTTTTTTCTTGGCTGCTAGAAGTTTCAACGCACGCGCCCTATCACTCAGCTCTGGCATTGGGGTTGCCAGCACTTTATGATATTCGGTGTAGTCAGGTCTCTTTTTGGTAAGTTTGTTTGGTTTGTTTGAGAACGGTTTGCCTCCGACCCCTAACCGAGTTGGCTTATCAACGTCGAAACTCTTGGGCTTTTTGAGTATCCCTAATTCGTCATCGATGTTTTGTATCTGCGCTTGAACCGTCTTATGTTGATCAGCAGTAAGCAGAGGTCGGACGTTAGAGTTCCACCTGCGCGTGCCATAATCCCGGTTGATCGCTTCTTGAAGATCGCTCGCTGTCAGCTTGGACTTTTTGCTTATCCCTAATTCCTGATCTATGCTTTGTATGTGCGCTTGAACCGCCTTATGTTGTTCATTAGTCAGGTGCGGCCGGAAACGAGATTGCCACTCGGGCTTGCCATAATGCGCTTCGATTGCATCGTGAAGCTGCTCAGTTGTTAAGTTCTGAACGACTTGTTTCCGATCTCCAGTTTTTGCTTCCGGCTCAGAAGTATTTGCTTCTGGCTCAGGAGTTTTTGCTTTTGGCTCAGGAGGATTTGCCGCAAAGACGACCTGCTCTGGATCTCCAAAGACGAGTTTTGAAGCGTTGGAGTGAATCGATCCGTTATCAGAGTTAATCGATCCGTTCAACGATGGCATTCGACCCAAAGGTGAAGCTTCTGGCTCAGGAGTATGTGCCGCAAAGACGAGTCCTGCATCTCCGGCGGGTTCTGAATCTCCAAAGACGATTGCTGAAAATTCAGAGTTAAGCGATCCGTTCAACGATGGCATTCGACTCAAGGGTGAAGTCGGAGTTCCCGGGTCATCGCTCGCAATGCCGCCGCCCCCTACAAAATCTAATAGTTCACCCTCTCGTGGCTCTTCAGGTTCTTCTGCATTGTGACTGGAGAGTGCATCGTTGTGGACGGCAGGTGCCGCTGATGACTCGGAGTCTGCCTGAATCGGTGGCTGGCTCACGTCTGCTTCGCCATAGGTACCGTGGGCTGAAGAGGTGTCAATGGACTGCATATTCACTCCCATAGCAGATATTCCAATAGGAATTGGCTGCCTTTATGAGTGAACCCGCCGGCACGAAGTTTATTCCCGGCTTCCCGAACAATCTCAAAAAAGTTGCGGCCAGGATGAGCGAATGAGAACAGGTTCGAGGATGGAACAGAATCGGGCATTCTGTTGGATTCACAAACCTTAGCCGGAATACCCAGGTCTCGATTTTGAGACCTGTCAGACCATGAGAGTGTTAACGTAACTGTGGCATTCGGTCGCCGGGGGAAATCAAAAGTTGAGTATGGGGAAACGAAACAGGCGGGAATTCCTTATGGGGACGGGCATCGTTCTAGCCAATATGGCAGCGAGCCCACTTCTATTAGCCGATGCTTCCAGGATCAGTCCCGATTCCATAACACCCTCCGGCGGCCCGACGTCGGCGAGATTGTCTCCCGCAGGAATGAGGGAATCGGATTCGCGACAGGCCGCGGTGCGGAGAATGAAAGGTCTCATGGTGGACGCCGGCCGCGTGCCGGAAACCATGGACTATTACAAGCGGGTAATCGAGTTCTGCGCGGAGTGGGAGCTGAATACGCTCCAGTTCCGGTTGACGGACGACCAGGGGAGTGCGATGCGCTTCACTTCGGTTCCCGGTCTCGTAAATCATGCCAATGCGTTTACCCCTGAACAGCTGAAGAGCCTGGTCAAGTTTGCGCAGAGTCATGGCGTCGATCTGCTCCCCGAGGTGGAGTCGTTCGGACACACTGGATACATTACGCGCTCTCCCACCTATGCTCACTTGCTGGACCAGGAAGCAACCGGGTCCTCGGAATTTACGGGCATCATTCCTGTAAATCCGGAGTCACTGCAGTTATTCGAGAAGTTATATCGTGAAGTGGCCGCGATCTTTTCTTCGACCTATCTTCACGGCGGCTGTGATGAAGTGAACTGGGGTGGATCGGCGCTCTCCCGCAAAGCGCTTCAAACGAAAACCCGTGCGCAAATATGGGCGGAGTACCTGAATGCCCTGAACCAGATCTCTGCGGGGCTGGGAAAGCAATTCATCGTGTGGGGCGACTTCGTTCTCCACAAAGAGCCGGAGATACTTGGCGAGTTAAACAAGAACATCATCGTCATGGATTGGAACTACGCGGGCAACAGCTCCGCCAGCTATCGTGAGACCTTTCAGAAGGTCAGCGCCAACGGCTCGCGCGGAATCGGAGCGCCCGCCCTTTCCTGCTATAAGTGGGGTGCGCGCGTCGGCACGGAACAATTGCGGAACGTTGACGCCTATGCCGATGCCTACCTCGATACCGACGACCACAACTCTCTGGGTGTTGTCGTGACGAACTGGATACCGAGCCGCTATGTTCAGAATTCTATATGGGATGGTTTCGCGTACGCCGCCATTGCTTTCAACGAAGGAACAGCGACAGCGCAGACCTCCGGGTTCCGCCGTTTTGTCGAGAAACACTATCAAGCAAACTGGAACGAGGTATGGGCTGAAGTATTCCGGCTGATCTACGACGCAGCACCTTATATGAAGGATCGGGAGACAACATCCTGGATGGGGCTCCTGCTGCCGGTTCCCTGGAGCAACGATGAGCAACTTCGAGCCCTGCTGAAAGATGCATCACCTCGCTCGAATCCCTTTACACGGATAAGGAGCCTGCTGGTTCAGCTTGAACCACTGGTGATGAAGAACTATGCGGATTTTCAGGCCTTCGGGCTTTGTGTCCAATATCTGGAGAGAATGTTCTGGCGTGAGGCCGTTGTGATCGAGCAAGCTGCCAAAAAGCCGCTGAAAAGGGAAACCGCAGACCTGCTGATCCAGAGCATCGCCGAGCGCGATCGGGAACTTGCTGAAGCATTGACGAAGGATTGGGACCAGGGCCGTTTCCCGAATGCTGAAGCCAAGCTGGAAGCTGTCTATGGCCTGGAGCCGAAAGACCAGTTGCTCTTTCAATGGAAACGGGCGACATCCTACTCCTCCTCTTTAGCCGGCAACCCCGATCGCTTTTACCGACTTATCCAGATGACTTAGTAACTAACGCAGGATTGGCATGATGACTCTGAGAGAATTCTCGATCGACGCACTTACAGTTCACGTGGCGGAATCGCGCATCGCGATGGGCAGGCGTGCGGCGGCGGACATCGCAAGCGAAATCCGGATGTGTCTCGAAAGGCAATCCGATGTGCGCATGGTCTTCGCCGCTGCGCCAAGCCAGAGCGAAATGCTCGCTGCGCTTCGCGAGGAGAAGGAGGTCGACTGGTCGCGGGTCACCGCCTTCCATATGGACGAGTACCTCGGTCTGCCCGCAGACGCGCCGCAACGCTTCGGTCTCTGGCTGCGCCATGCGATCTTCGATCATAAGCCTTTCTCCACTGTGTATCTGCTGGAGCCTGGCGACAATCCCGCGCAGACCGCTGCCGATTATGCCGCGAAGCTCAACGCCTCGCCCATCGATATCGTCTGTTGCGGCATCGGGTCCAACGGCCATCTCGCCTTCAACGACCCACCTGCCGACTTTGAAGACCCGCTCACCGTCAGGATTGCCGATCTCGATGCCCAGTGCCGCCAGCAGCAAGTAGATGACGGATGTTTTGCTACGCTCGCCGATGTTCCAGTGCGCGCACTGACCATCACCATACCTGGACTTCTCGCCGGGCACGCAATCTTCTGCACAGTGCCGGGCGCACTCAAGAAAGAGGCCATCCGCCGCACCCTCCTGGGTTCTATCGATCCTATGTGCCCGGCCAGCGCGTTGCGCCTGCATCCACGCTGTGCCCTGTATCTCGATCCCGACTCCGCCAGCGAGGTGCCGATCGCCTGAGTGCCAGCCGGTTCTGTGAGGGAGCGCTTTCGGGGAGGGTACGATTTCTGTTATGGAGTCACTGACAGGCCGCGATCCTTCGACGGGGGAGTCGCTCATCGTCCATTATGCTGACGGTCGCATTGCCGCCGTTGAGTCTGGCCCACCCGGCGAAGATGTCTGGCTCGCCCCAGGCCTGATTGACCTGCAGGTAAACGGCTATTGCGGGGACGATCTCAATGCCGACGATCTCTCCATCGATACGGTCCGAAGCCTTGCCCGGCGCATGCTTGCCACCGGTGTCACTACCTTTCTTCCCACGCTTATCACTGCATCTGAGGAGAAGATCGTCCGCAACCTGCGTGTGATCGCCGCGGCCCGCGACGCAGACCCGCTACTCATGCACATGATTCCCTTCGTGCATGTCGAAGGTCCGCACATTGCGCCCGAGGACGGACCGCGCGGCGCGCATCCCCGCGAGCATGTGCGTGCGCCGGATCTCGCCGAGTTCCTCCGCTGGCAGGCTGCTTCCGGCGATCTCGTCGGCATGGTCACGCTTTCGCCGCACTATTCCGGCGCGCCCGAGTACATCCGGGCGCTGTCTGCACGGGGCATTCATCTCTCGCTCGGCCACACCGGCGCCAGCGCGGATCAGATTCACGCAGCCGCCGCTGCCGGTGCGCGTCTTTCCACCCATCTCGGCAACGGGGTCGCCAACCTGCTGCCCCGCCATCCCAATCTGATCTGGGCGCAACTGGCAGAGGATCGCCTCAGCGCCAGCTTTATCGCCGATGGTCATCATCTGCCGGCGGACACGCTCACCGCAATGATGCGCGCCAAGACGGTACCGCGTTCTATTCTCGTCTCGGATCTCGTGATGCTTGCGGGGCTTCCGCCCGGTGAGTATGCGACTCCAGTGGGCGGCAAGGTCGATCTCCATCCCGATGGCCGTCTCAACGTCGCCGGCAGCGGCTATCTCGCGGGCGCAACCGCCACGCTGAAAGACGCGATCGCCTACGTCGCCGCCAACACCGGCTTCAGCCTGGGCGACGCCGTAATGATGGCAACTGCCAATCCCGGACGCTTCGCAGGCGCACGTGGTGCGCTCCGCGTCGGCTCACCCGCGGACCTCATACGTTTTCGGTGGGAGCCGGGCTTCTCCACCCTCGCCATCGAAGACGTTCTCGTGCGAGGACAGTTCTAGCGGTGAGGTTCTGTTCTATTCGACGTCAGATCTTGATAAAGATTCGTTTTCTAAAGAGCACAACCGCCGGCACAAAGCAGACCAGAACATAGCTCAATGAGTACAGCAGCGAGCCAAAGGATGGATTGACGATCGGAGCGAAAATCCTTGTGTAAATGAAGTCTTTCAGAGTGATCGCCTGACCGGCTTTCCCGACGTGGATGATTTCGAGAACGGTGGAGAGCAGCTCGGCAAAGGCATAGGTGAAGATGGCATTCGCCCCGAAGACCTTCCAGGGATAGGTCCATGCGCCTGCGTGTTTCCTGATCTCGATGACAAAGTAGCAGATGGCGAGAACGAGCAGCGTCCAGCCTGCGGCGAACAACACGTAGGAACTTGTCCATAGTCTCTTGTTGATCGGAAACCAGATTGCCCAGAGACATCCCAGGGCCAGTCCTGCAATGGCGCCCGCGAGCATGCCGCCGGCTTTCACAGTCATCCCCTTCTGCGTGCGCAGCCACAGCCCCGTCAGCACGCCCAGCAGGCAAGTAGCAATCGCCGGGACGGTACTGATCAGCCCCAGCGGATCGCGCGTGTTCTCGAGCAAGCGTCCCGGAAATAACCGCCGGTCGACGACGGAGACCCAGTTGATGTCCTTGTCGAGAAACGGAATGTCGCGCCCCGGCATGCCGAATCCGGGGACAGGCACCCAGCGCATAAGGATCCAATAACCTAACAGGCATATCGCCGAGACGCTCACCAGGGTGACCACACGCCGGTCCCACAGATAAAGTATGGACGCCACCAGGTAACAGAGCGCAATTCTCTGCAGCACGCCATAGACGCGCAGCGTGGCCAGCGGATAGTGGGGGAATCCGTGAATGAGGATGCCCAGGGCAAAGAGAATCGCAGCCCGCCGGAACGTATGCATCAAGAGGGAACTCTTCGCCTCACCGCGAGCCATTCGCGAGGCTGTCGAAAAGACGATGGCGATGCCAACCAGGAAGAGAAATATCGGAAAGACCAGGTCGGTCGGCGTCCATCCATTCCACTCGGCATGCTTCAAAGGCCAATAGGCCAGTTCTTCATTTCCGTTGTTGTTGACCAGAATCATGAAGGCGATTGTCAATCCTCGAACCACATCGAGGAAGACAAGGCGCTGCGACGGTTTCGTTACTGTCTGCTGGGTGGCGCTTTCAGCCATCTGGAGCAACACTCCTCTGTCGATGATGCCGGAAGACTTCTCGGCTCACTTGAAGCTATTTCATAAACCCCAAACGCTTGGCGACGTCAAGTGTGAGACTCGCCATCGAAGCGGGGCTCATGCTCTTCGCCGAAGCAGTTGAGGCATATATGAGACAGCTTCTAGCCTCGAGCAGAGGCTCTGCCAATTCCTACATGACGGGGACCGGGACGATAAAGTTCGCCCTGGAGGAGCTATCGGGGAATTCGGACGGCTATCTACCGTGCGTCAGTGTTTGATTAGCGATCGAAAAGGGGGTGGAGTTCCCGGTGTCCGGTGGCCTGCGCCATAGATTTAGAGGTTATCAATTCGTTAATCAAGACAGCGATATTTTTGATCGTGATCGGGAGAAAATACTGTAATTAAACGTTTTATCTCTAAACAAGTAAACCGGTTCCGCCGGGATGCGGAACTTAACCTTGGCAACCGTTATGTAAATATGAGTTAATAGCGCGTTGGTTAGGAGCTGGCAACGCATGCATCTGAACTTCCCCCCTAAAAACATACCGGTTAAAGAAAGTGCGCACGGACTACAAGTGTGTAAGCGCATAACTCGGGTTGAGGATTGCCTCTCAAATTACTCCTAGAGCACCGGTCCTGATCCACTAATTCCTAAAAATCACTTTTATTACCAACCGCTGAAGCGCGCTTATAGCGGCCACGGTTCAGTGTCCAACAAATTTGAGGAGAGCTGTCGTCATCATGCATCCAACGAAATCCGAAGTGACGCATTCCATTTGGCGTTTGATCAGTGTGAACCTTTGCAGAGGGCTAGGTCTTAGCCTGCTGATGGCTTGCCTGTTCACAGCACCATTCGGAATAGCACAGAGCACAACCGCCGATATCACAGGCACCGTTACGGACAACACGGGCGCGATTCTGCCAAATGCCACCGTGACGCTTACTGATCTTGCTACCAGAGAAACACGGATTGCCAAAACAACCGCCGCCGGCGACTACACCTTCACCCTTCTGAATCCAGGCTCCTATTCCATCAAGATGGAAAGCCCCGGCTTCAAGATAGTCATAATTTCCTCAGTGACCCTGGCTGCCAGCGATCGCGCGCGCGAAGATGCCAGGTTGGACGTGGGTGCGAATACAGAGACGGTGCAGGTCACAGCGCAGGCACCGGCACTGCAAGCTGATAGTTCGGTGCTGACCTCAACCGTGACAGAAAAGGCCGTGCAGGACCTGCCATTGAACGGCCGCAATTACATTAACCTGGCACAGATTACCCCGGGGGCCAATGAAGGACCGCCGAATGGCCTGAACAGTGGAGCGCGTCCCGACGACCGCAGACAAACATCAGCCATCTCGGTCAATGGACAGTCCGATGTCATTAACGATGAGCTCGTCGACGGTCTGGATAACAACGAACGCATCATCGGCACCATCGGTGTACGGCCCTCCGTCGAAGCAATCAAAGAGATCAACGTCCAGACCAACACCTACACCGCAGAAGTGGGCCGCACTGCAGGCGGCATCATCAACATCATCACCAAGTCGGGCGCGAATCAATTTCATGGTTCGGCATATGAGTTCTTCCGCAATGATGTGCTCGATGCCAACCCCTTCCAGTTTGGCGCGAACACCCCGAAGCCGGAACTGCGCCAGAATCAGTTTGGCGGATCGATCGGCGGTCCCATTATCCGCGACAAGACCTTTTTCTTCGCCGATTACGAAGGCCTGCGTCTGGTCCAGGGACAAAACCCCGTCACCAGCCAGGTGCCGACACTGGCGCAGTACAATCTGCTGCGAAGCGATCCGGCCGCACTGGCGCATGGCCCCGTCGATCCAATCGGGTTGCAGTACGCTCTGCTCTACCCGCAACCGAATGGCCCGTCGACAACCAACGGCGCTTCGCAGTCTTTTATCAGCTCCCCTGTAAAGACGTTGAACTCGGATACCGTAGATGCTCGGGTCGATGAACAGATCAACCAGAAGAACCTGTTGTATGGGCGCTATACCTTCAATCGCGTTCCGTCGACATTCTCCGGGCAGTTGCCCCTGGTGAACGAAGCCGGTCTGAGCATTGCACCCGGCGGCAGCATCTATCAGTACTACGGGAATGCCAAGGACGATGCACAGAGCGCGCAGATCAACTACATTCACACTTTCACTTCGAATCTTCTTCTGCAGTTGGCCTTCGGCTACACACGCATCAACAACCAGTCCTTCCCGCTGAACTATGGAGAGGCGGTGAATCTCGCCTTCGGGCAGCCTAATGTCAATCTCAATCAAATAACCTCTGGCCTTTCCCCGGCAAGCGTCAGCGGACTCGCCGACCTGGGCGATGGTAACTTTATACCCATCCTCGATGTCGACAACACCTTTCAATACGAGGGTGCTGTCACCATCAATCGCGGTGCCCACAATATCAAGATTGGCGCTGCGCTGATCCGCCGGCAGGCATTCAATCAGCAGAACAACTACGGTATCGGATCATGGAGCTTCAATCCCATCGCCAATCCGGCAACCGGCACAACCGATCCCACCGGTCTCGCCGCACTTCTGCAGGGTAACTTTCAGCAGCTTCAGAGATCCAACAGCCTGATACCTCCGCATTACCGGTCATGGGAACCGAGCGTATACATCCAGGATGATTGGCATGCTTCGAGCAAGCTGACCCTCAACCTTGGAGTTCGCTATGACGTCTTCACCCCCTTTACTGACGCGAACAATGCTCTATCCAATTTCGATCCGGCCACTGGGAAAATCATCGTTGCCGGACAGAACGGCGTGAATGATTACGCCGGCCTGCATACGACGTGGACAAATGTCGCTCCACGCGTCGGATTCGCCTACACCTTCCTGCCTACCTGGGTTGTTCGCGGCGGATTCGGTTTGTCCTTCGTGCCAGAAAACTACACTTCGAACGCATCGCTCAAGAACCAGCCCTTTGTTTCATCGGTTCTCTGCCAGAACGGAAGCTGCCCGAACAACATCACCCAGTTCCAGCAGGGTCCGCCGCTGCCCGCGCCAGCGAGCGCCACGAATCCTAGCGGCCAGATTGCTGACACGCTTGATGTCAATTTCCGCCCCAGCTACCTCGAGCAGTTCAACCTCACGGTGGAGAAGCAAATTGGCGGCAACGTGATTCAGGCGACCTATGCCGGAATATTGGGTCGCCACCTCGCCACGATCTTCAACGATCAGAATGTGCCTGCACCTGTTTCAAATGCAACGCTAAGCGCGCTGGCAACGGCACAGAGCACCAACCCCGCGACAGCCTTCAATACGCTTCGTCCTTACTACAACTCGCTGCCAAATGTAACTCAGATTGGCGGCTACTTCAGCACCGGAGCTTCGAGCTACCATTCGCTGCAACTATCGGTCACCCGCCGCACACAAGCAGGCCTGACCCTGGGTGCAAACTACACCCTGGCACACGGACTGGATGATGTGCTCGGACTCAGCAATGAGATCAACGATGGTTACGGAGTTATTCCGTCGCAGATCCACACGCTGGACTACGGCAACAGTGACGTGGATATCCGCAACCGCGGAGTGCTGACAGCCAACTACGCTTTACCTTTCGGAAAGAATCTGCATGGTGTCGAGGGCGCACTCGCCGGGGGCTGGCAAGCGAACACTCTGATGGTCTGGGAGTCGGGTGAGCCGTTTACCGTGATCAACTCGCAGAATATTGCTCTCACAACGAATTCCGGATTTTCGGACAGGCCCAATCAGCTTCACAAGGCTTCCCTGGGCGGTTCGAACATTCAGGAGTTCTTCGACACCAGCGCCTTCGCTCCGCAGATGTCAGGCGAAGTAGGTACTGCCCGCAAGAATCCGCTCTACGGACCGCATTTCCGCCACGTGGATCTCTCTGTCTTCAAGACATTCCCCGTTTTTCGTGAATCGACGCTGGAGTTCCGTGCCGAGGCCTTCAACATTGCCAACACGACAAACTTCGCCAACCCAAATAATACGCTGCAGGTTACGCCAAACGCCGACAACACTTATTCCGTCCAAAACAGCACCTTTGGTCAGATCACCTCAACCAGCGCGAACTACAACCCGCGTCTTTTCCAATTCGCACTTAAATATCAGTTCTGATGGGAACACCAGGAGCTGTCTCCTAAACCCCAACACTGGCGACATCAAG
>Ga0207045_1122_pt2 | contig 15635 bp, 15 predicted proteins | sample Alteio_BWMinCont_69_FD_153299 | JGI IMG/M metagenome (GOLD analysis project Ga0207045, IMG submission 153299) | Enriched cells from forest soil in Barre Woods Harvard Forest LTER site, Petersham, Massachusetts, United States -... | ecosystem: Environmental > Terrestrial > Soil > Temperate forest >... | reverse complement strand
AACTGCTTTCTTAAGAAAATTTTTTGATCCTGTTCTTTTTTATATAATTCTTGGGGTTGTTTTTTACAATTATCAGCCATGGCTGCAAAATTTTTAGCTGAGCTTTCTAGAGACAATCGACTTATCTCCATGGAGGGCTTGAGCAACGAAATTGACTCTTGGCAAGTACGAACTGCTTCATCATACATTTTTGCTGCAGTAATCTCAGAACTAATAGCTTCGGGGATATCTTTTAAACGAACAGGAGTGATAATGGATGAAGCCGCCGCCTGTGCCATATCAACACTAGTATTAAACAATTGGTGAATCGTTATCTGATTTTCGATATCTGCAAGCAACTTTTCATTATTTTCAATATCAGTTTGTATAGGATGGAAATAAACCAGGGGAATAAAAAATGCTTCTTTAGGGACTTCATCCTTTAGAAGCTTTAGGGGTTTGATCATTTCTCGGATTGCAAAAGCCATATTTTTTAGTCCCTGAACTTTTACTTTCCTTGTCACTGTCTTGAGTTCTTGAGAAATGGAATTAAAGGTTTTTTCCCAGCAATCTTTTAGATGAACGCACATTTCGGTAAGTTGCTTGATGCAATCTTCTCGCATCCCATGCCATTTTTTATGCGTTGAGGAATATTTCTGTATATAGGGCTTGCCTTTTGAAGATTTATAATTTTCAACGACAATGATAAGCCTCAAAGAAATTCTAGAAGACTCTATAGCATTATGAAGACTCTCCGAGTAGTCGACATTGGGTAAGCCATTCTTTAACACTTTATAATCTTCGGAAGCCTTTGCCCACGCATTGTTTGCATCGATCAAGGCCGCTTCACATTGTTTTTGGCTTTGATGTTCAAATGCAGACTTAGACTTAGATTTTGCATGGGCTATGTGCGGTAAAAGGAGAATTAACAATAGGAAAAAATACTTGTGTTTCATTTAAAAATATAATTTTAGTTGTTTCGTTGGAGGCTCTTTATTTTTGCAAAATCAAAGTTTTATATTATCTTTGATATTTTTCAGCAATTGAAATTTTAAATCTGTAACATAAAAATCAGAAATTCAAGTTGTAATGCATACCGGGACTAAGGAAAAAAAATATGAAAAGAGAGAGCAAGGATCCGGCATTAACATGAAAGCATAAACGCTGTGTTGGGCATTATAATGTGGCTTTAAACAACCCTGTGGATATACCCAGGAAGTGATTCTGAAAATAGCCCCGGCTTTCAAGCCTTGTTGTTACACAAATTTGGGTAACGACAAGGCTTAAAAGCCATAGGCATTCATGAAGCAGACCGAGACGGCCTGGTTACATTTTTAAGACGCCTTGTCAGGGGGGATCAGGCCGTTTTGGCCTGATTTACACACAACTGAAACGAGACAGAAAGTATAAAACACTCTGAGGGATCTTTTTTAGGTAGATTAACCAGCCTAGCTAGACTAACCCCGAGTACGTAGTAATCTCTAAGCTCTTTGAATTGCTTTAACTAGGCGAGGTTGGCTATTTTCGGGTGGAAAAATTAGTTGAGCCGCCCATGCAGGGCTCAGGATGATGTGGTCTCAAAAACCCAGGCCTGCAGTTGCCCTTACAGGGCTGCCTTTAGCCTGGGCTCGTTTAGAGCCGCATTTACAGTGCTCAGGACAGTATTTATGCTCGGTGTCAGGCTTGGGATGTCACATTTGACCTTACGCTACTTTGATTTTCCCCTAGATAAATCGTGTTAATTTTGATGCGTATGACCTCAAAGGGCGGAAGAGTACTTTTTATTCAAAAACAATCCGGGAAATTAGAAATGAATTGCAGATGAATATTCACTCGCTAAGACACTATAATTAATTTTCAAATGTGACGCCCCAGGTCAGGTTTGCAATTCTGCAATTCTCACCTCAATCTGAATTGCAGAATTCCAGGTCTGACACCGAGCATTACAAATGAAAAGTTTCAGGAACTAGCCCAGATTGCCAAGGCCAATTGCCCGGTCTCGCTTGCGCTCGCATCAGTGCCAATTGAGCTCAAAGCAACACTACTTTAAGGAAGCCGTGGCAAAGGCGACAGAAAAAAGCATTCGACCTTCTCAGTTTTCTGCCGCCGCATTCGCGGCTAAGTTGCAAATTCGAATTGTATGCATCTAAAGCCAAAAAATAGTCAACAATAACTTTACAGTATATTAGCAGTAAAATGGAGCTTGTTGTGCTATGAAACTGATGTTTGCTCCCGGATATTGAGAATCCCAGCTAGGCGCCCAAGTCTGAATGTCCTTGATCTCTTTGTAGAGAACGCTAAGAGCAACCGCGCATGTCGCAACCCCTACTCCTGCAGCGATCTTGAAAGCTATCTTCTTGCTATCAGTCTGAGTGCCATGTTTGGTAGCTGCACAAATGGCTGCAGACACGAGCGTAGCTGAAAAGGCAGCATAAATCAGGGCCGTTTGCGCTTGCCAGCCCATGCTCTTGACATACCAAGCTAAATTTCCAGCTGCATTTGCTGTGGAATGCAACAAGTTGCTAGCGCAAGGCTTTAGAGCAAATCTTGCAGCAACAACAAAACTAGTGTTCGCTACCTGGTCAATTGAAGTAAATGAGGACATTTTTCTCTCCTTTAAATATTATTGTGTTAAAATTCGCAATTATAACATTTTTTTATTGAATATTTATGCAACTGCTCACATAAATCTGAGCTAATTTGCATTTAAACAAGCTAATCTTGCTTTTATGGGTCTTATTATAACACCCCATCATTAAGAGAATATAAAGATTGGGTAAATTTATGGTAAATTTTTGACTATGTCTGTCTGATTGACCTTAGATCGTCTGAGCTAAACTTTGTGTCTTACACCTAGCACCAGATCTTGAAATACCAATTTAAAATTTCAGATTTCAGTATACATATAATTATTTATAATTTTAATATCGCAATCATGAGATACTCTAAAGTTAGATCATTTTCCTTGTTGCTTTTGTTTACTGTATTCACTGGATGCTACACACGACAGGCTAGTGAGGATTTTAAAGAACTTCCTGCAGTAGTCCTTCAGAAAGAAGTGGATGAATCAAATAATGACCCATTATTTGAAATGACAGAATGGATACCGGAAAACTGGTGGGTGATTTTTGACGACGAACAATTAAACGGATTTATTGAAACAACGCTTGTCAACAATCCAACGTTGCAGTCTGCTAAAACAAAAATCCTTTTAGCATTAACAACCGCTGACAAGGTGCGTTCTGCATTATATCCGACAATTACCTGGAACGCTGATCTACAGAGAGAAAAACTTAGTGAAACCGGGGTTCTGCCCGTTTCGGGAACAGGTTCAGTATCTTCCTCTGCGCTTTTGCCGCAAGCACCGGTGGCACCAGGCATCCCCGTTTATTTTACACAATATGAAACAGCATTAAATATCCTCTATGATTTTGATTTATGGGGCAAAAATCGAAACACCTTGAGGGCTGCTCTTGGTGAGGTGCAATCTGCGATTGCCGACGAAGCTTTTACCCGACTGTCGCTTAGTCTTGCAGTGGCTGAGGTTTACTTTCAATTGCAAGCTGATTATGAACAATTGCGAATTCTGCGGGAAATACATGAAAATAGAGAGCAATATTTTGAGCTGGTTAAAAAACGTGTACAATATAATTTAGATGACAACCTTATCTTCTATGCTGCCTTAAACAACTTGATTGCTGCTAAGCAGGCTCTCCTTGTTACCGAAGCAAATATCGCAGTTGGAGAAAATCAACTTAGAGCTTATCTTGCAGGTGATTTCCAAGAAGAAATATGCGATATCCATATTGATCAAAAAACACTGCCAAAGGTTCCTCTACCCGTGGCCTTGCCCCTTCATCTCATTAGTCATAGACCTGATATTATCTCTAAATTGTGGCTCATTGAATCTGCGTGCTACAAGATAAAAGTCGCGATAGCAGGTTATTATCCGGATATAAACCTTATGGCTTTTGGAGGTTTTCAAACAATCCATATTCAGAAATGGTTTGAAGCTAAAAGTACCTATGGCGATATCCAGCTAGCAACTAGTCTGCCAATTTTTACTGGAGGCTTGCTGACAGCTAATTTGAGAAGCAGCGAAGTAAACTATGACTTACAAGTTTTGGACTACAATCAATTAATCATTGATGCTGTAAAACAGGTTTTGAATGGCATTGTTGTTTTGAAAAATAACAATAATCAGCTGGAGCTGTTTAAGCATGAAGCAAAAGACCAGCAGGAAATATTCAGATTAACCAATCTTAGAATAGAGCATAACATTGGTTCCAATTTAGATTACTTGAATAGTGAAAATGAATTCTTACTCATAAAGCAACAAGAAGTCATTGCATTGAAAAACACCCTGCAGTCCATTCTTGAATTAATTAAAGCTTTAGGCGGTGGATATGACGTTGCCCAATAATCCCACACCTCCTGCTGCAGCCCAAACCATGCAAACAGCTGAAGCCGCACCCACTCAAAAACATCGCTATCGGGGAGTGTTCTATCTCACATTCTTTATTTTATTAATCGGCTTGGTCTGGTTTTTGCTTTGGCTATTTGATTTTCGATTACGTGAATACACGGATGATGCCTATGCGAATGGCAATATGATTAATGTGACTTCTGTAATATCAGGAACGCCTATTGCCTTTTTTGCTGATGATACCGATCTTGTAGAGGAGGGGCAACTTTTAGTGTTGCTTGACGAAACACCATTTCTTATAGCCTATGAAAGGGAGCTTGCTATTCTTGCGACAACAGTGTTGCAGGTAGAGCAATATTTCAACCAGACAAAAGCTGCTCTAGCTAATGTTGAATCAAAAAAAACGATCTACGAACGCTTACGCTATGATTTTGAAAATAGGGAACAATTGATTCAGGGAAAAGCTGTTTCAGGGGAAGACTTTGTGCATGCAAGGGATCAGATGCGGACAGCGGAAATGGATCTAAAACAAGCTGAGGCTCAATTAAATGTCTCGATTGACCTTGCGGGAAATCTTATTGATGCTTCGGGAAAGGTGCATAAACCCGTAGAGCAACATCCCTCAATTGAAGCGCAGAAAAAAATAATTCGACAAGCGTATTATAATTTGAAACACTGCTCTATTTTTGCTCCGGTAACAGGATATATCGCCCAAAGAAATGTTGAAGTAGGGCAATGGGTAACGCCCACAACCTATTTAATGGCGATTATTCCAACTAATTATATGTGGGTGGATGCCAATTTCAAAGAGACCCAGCTTACTGACATGCGAATTGGTCAACCGGCAAAAGTGTATATAGACCTTTATGGTTCAGACATCGTGTATGAAGGAAAAGTCATCGGAATTGGCTCTGGAACCGGAAGTGTTTTTTCTCTTATCCCTCCACAAAATGCCACAGGGAATTGGATTAAAATTGTCCAACGCCTGCCTGTTCGTATTGGCCTTGTTCCGGAAACGATGAAAAAGTATCCCTTGCGTTTGGGGATTTCTGCAGAAGTGTATGTTGACATCAGAAACACAGACCTGCCTTTGCTGGCACAAGAGCCTTCAAAAAAAGTCGTAGCGTTGACACGAGTGTTTGATTTAGATTTCTCTGAAGTTGATGAAAAGATGGGTGAAGTGATCAAAACTAACTTATCTCAAAATTTTTAATCCTATGGTTGAAAAATATTATAAAGGTTCGAAACTCGTTGTATTAAATATTGCCTTAGGATTAGGCACATTCATTCAAGTCCTTGATTCCTCCATTGCAAATGTGGCTGTGCCTTATATTGCCGGAAATCTTTCAGTCAGCGCTGACGAAGGGACTTGGGTCATCACATCTTTTTCAGCTTCTAATGCCATTGTTTTACCTCTGACAGGATGGCTGTCCGATTATTTTGGTAGAGTGAAGCTTTTTGTCTATTCTGTCATCCTTTTTTCCCTCATGTCATTTCTTTGCGGCTTCTCATCCAGTTTGGCAATGTTAGTCTTTTTTCGTGTTCTGCAAGGAGCAGTAGCGGGGGCATTGATTCCATTATCCCAAAGTTTGTTAGTGGCTAATTCTCCTCCGGAAAAACAAGGGAGTGTTTTAGGTTTTTGGGCGATGGTTGTGATTGTCGCGCCAGTTGTTGGCCCCATTTTGGGGGGATATTTAACCTATGAATATTCCTGGCCATGGATATTTTATATCAATATTCCAATTGGGGCTGTTTCAGCTGCAATCACATGGTATTTATTAAAAGACCGAGATACTCCAATTGTTCGCAAGCCGATTGATTGGACAGGATTATTTCTTCTCAGTTTGGGAGTGGCTTGTTTGCAGGTGATGCTTGATAAAGGGAAGGATTTGGATTGGTTTGATTCAAACTGGATTGTCACGCTCACAGTAGTAGCAGTTGTTTCTTTAGCCTATTTCATTGTCTGGAATTTAAAAAGCCAATATCCAATAGTTGATTTCTCCTTTTTCAAAGATCGAAACTTTGTTTATGGAACTATTATGATAACAGTGGGTTACCTCATGTTTTTTGGGGCAACGGTCATCACTCCATTATGGTTGCAGACACAGCAAGGGTATACCTCAGAATGGGCAGGGATTGCAGTGGCTCCGAATGGACTGATCCCTATACTTTTGTCTGTTTACGTTGGTAAAAATCTTTATCGTTTTGATCTACGCGCTGTTGTTGCGTTGAGTTTTCTTTTTTTTAGCTTAAGTCTTTTCTATCAAGCCAGTTTTACCACTCAAGTGGATTTACGAACGATCATGTTCACCAGGTTGATCCAAGGATTTGGAGTAGTCATTTTCTTTGTTCCATTAGTTCAGCTCTCTTTAGGTAATATTCCCAATGAAAAATTTGCAAGCGCCTCAGGATTGAATAATTTTATTCGTATTCTGGTTGGTAGTGGATTTGGAACTTCTTTAACAGTGTATTTTTGGTCACGACGTGAGATTTTCCATTACAATAGAATTGGGGAATTTATTACGGATTATAATCCGCAGGTCATTCAATTTTTTGAACAAATCAAACAATACAATCCTCATTTAACTACAGATGTGATACGCGGAATGATCAATCAAAGTCTAGAACAACAGTCTTATATGCTTTCTACAAATGATTTAATTTGGTTATTTGCCTGGCTTTTTTTGTTAATGATTCCTCTCTCATTTCTCTGCAAAAAAGTGGATAAGAAAAAGAGTACAAAGTCTGTTGCAGCTGAATAAATGATTCAGTCTCATCTTCTGTCATGAGTTCATAATTGCTGTTGCTAGCTAGACGTGAATAGTGATGCTATTTCTTGCATTACAGTTATTGGAAGGTCGAAAGTAAAAATCTCAAGATCTTCTTTCATGTGTTTATCGGAGCAAGTTCCAGTCAACGGTACAATGCCCATATCTACTAAAACACGAAAGAAAATTTGGATTGCAGTTTTCTGATATTTTTGAGCTGCTTTTTGTACTATTCCACTGGAAAGAATCTGGGGATTAGCTGTAAGGGTCCAAAAACTTTGATAAATAATTTTCTGCTCTTGGCACCACCTACGAATTTTTTTATCATAATCCGTATCTTGGTAAAAGCGATTTTGTAAAACCGTCGGCTTAATGACGGCGGCCTCATACAACTGTTTTAACATTTCCAAATCATAACAGTTACTTATGCCAATCTGTTTGGTTCCTCCCTGATGATAGGTTTGTTCCATGGCTTGCCATACGATCATCGTTCGATCAATATTTTCTAACGGGGAATGGAGGATTAAGCCATCTACATAACTGACACCGAGATTTTTCTTGGAAACTTCAAAAGATTGGGCTACTTGCTCGCTCAAAGGAGCTGTTCTATCATAGGGAATATTGAGAGGGTCTTGACCATTTAAAGGAGTAAACTTAGTTTGAATATACAAATCTTTACGAGCAATGCCTTCTTGGGTCAGCCTGTGAATAGCCTCTCCGACACCTGCCTCATTGTAATGTTTCGGTTGACAAGCCGTATCAATTCCCCTGAATCCATATTTAACGGCTGTGGTGACCAATTCAGCGGTTTTATCTTTTTTCCATGCCGTACCATAGAGCAAGCATGGCATTGCAAGGCCAGATGAAGTGATAATATTTTTCATAAGCATAGGCATTTAAGTTTTATTTATCATATTAACTGGAATATTCAATTTAGCCCAGTCAAAAGTTCTGAATGCGTTCAATCGCCCCATCCCCTTTAAGTTTGTCGGAAAAAGAACATTCTAATCAAAAACATTATATAGATGAAAGCATACATATGCTCGGGGTCAGGTCTGCAATTCTATTTGGGGTTAGAATTACAGAATTGCAGACCTGACACTGAGCATTATATTACAAAAATGTTGCGACAAGTAGATTTAAGCTAGTGAATTCAGCGTACAATTTCTGTTTTTTTTATCAAATCTTTAGGAGATTCTGCCACGTCTGGGGCCGAGCACATTGTAGAGCTGACCCGGAGTACGTAGTAATCCCCAAACACTTTGAATTGCTTCAACTAGACGAGGTTGGCTATTTTCAGGTAGAAAAGTTAGTTGAGCCGCCCATGCAGGGCTCAGGATGATGTGTTGTCTGAAACCCAGGCCTGCAGTTGCCCTTACAGGGCTGCCTTTTGCCTGGGCTCGTTTAGAGCCGCACTTACAGTGCTCAGGACAGCATTTTTTTCTTTGCGCCTTTGCATCTTACGCGCTTCCTTTGCGTTTAACTCTTATGCCGGCCCTTGATTTCCTGTCAGCCTCTTTAGGGCTTAGGAGGATAGCATCATTTGAAATCTTTCCATTTCTTGGTTGCTGAGAAAATGATGAGCCTTATCCCATACGTGTAGAAATTTTTTCGGCTGCGCCAACTTTATATCAGTAAGAAAAGCGCATTTATCAGAATAATTCATATGAGGAAAAAGAATTTGCAGCATCTCTACCATATCATCTTCTGTCATGAGTTCATAGGTTGGATGTTCAATAGCCCTCAATTCATCATCTGTGCAGAGCCTTTGCAACTCCGGCAGGAGTTTGGTTTCTTCTTCATGGAGATGCAGTAAATTGTCGCCTACGAATTTACGATAGACAAGATAGAACTGGTAGCCAGCCTCTATACGATCAGGACTTGTCTTAACGGCATCCAAGAGATTTTGCAGATTTTTTAATGTCTCTTCTTGATGCTCATGGTCATTGTGGGCTTCATGATGGATTGTAGAACCCTTCTTTTCCAGGAGAGCATGGAAATTGTGTTCTTCATGGTATGCATGTCCCTCTAGCATTTCTCTGACGCATTGCCACTCGCTTTGAATGCGATCAATTGCTGCATCATCCGTAAAGTCTGTTTTGGCAATCAGTCTTTCCAGTTCGCTGAGTGCAAAGCTGAGATATTTGTGCTCGCGATAAAGTTTTATTCTCATGAGAGATACCTCTTAATAATTTTTTTCTTCATGGTGTTTAGGGGATAACTTTTTCCGCTCAATAGATACTCTAAGCTAATGCCTTGAAGAACTGAACGGAGAAAAGTTGCTTCATCATCTGGATCAGCATATCCAAGATCTTTATAGAGCTGATGCTCTGCTGCAAAGAGGCGATCAAATTGTTTTTTGTATTTTTTCATAGCTTCTTGGATGGCATTGATTCCTTCCGTTGAGAGGTAGAGCATATACAGGAATCGCAACCAGTCTGATCTTGTTTCCAATTCGCTTAGGACAAAATCAATTAAAAATACGATTCGTTCTTTAGGATCTTGGATCGTTTCCAGGTTTTCTACGAGAGGAGACCACTCTTCCAGTCTTTGCCTTGCAAAGATGACAAGAAGATCATTCTTGCTGTCAAAATAGTGGTAGAAGAGAGCCTTTGAAACTTTCGCCTCCTTCGCAATATCTGCCACACTGCTGCCGTGATAGCCATTGGCAGTAAAGACTTTAAGAGCCGCTTGAAGAAGGCTTTCCTTGGTATCCATATCGGCATTCATTTTTGAGAATTTTGGATCACGTGATTGAGTAGGCCCTTTTTTTGAAGGGTTTTACGTTTATTAGTGAATTCCCACCATGCCGTGGGCTGGCCGCCGGCAGCTTCATGAATGATGGCTGCAAACACATCCCATACACAAGGATCTTGCCTGGCTTGTGTCTGTCTTTCTAGTTCGTGAAATAAAGCGGTTGGGTCCTTATTAGATAATTCGGCTACAGTGTGAATGCCTAGGAGATGCAAATCTTCAAGTGTTGCTTTTCCAACATTTTTTAAATCACTTAGCTGTTTCATATACTCCCTATAGGATTACAGATTTTGACAATCAAAATGGAGAGAATATCAGATACTGACCGATCGGTCAATGCTATTGTTTTTTTGAAGATTTATAAGGTTAGTTTAAGTGCTGAGGTTTTGTGTAGTATCAGGGAAAATGATTCGAGAAGATTATCCTTTTTATCCATCTCTTGCTACACGGGAGGCCCTCGCAAACAGCATTTTCACAGGGATTATACAACGCCTGGTGGCGCGGTTGCAATTGCTATGTATGATGACCATCTTGGGATTAGGTCAGCAATTCTCACTTTAATCAGAATTGCAGAATTCCAGACCTGATCCCGAGCATTAAGTGCGGCACTAAACCATTTTTTTTCTCTCTTTTTTTCTTTTTCATTTTTTTTGTTTTTAATTATTTAAAAACCTTGTATGCTTGCTAAGCATTAAATAATTTTTAATTAAAAATTAACAAAAAAAAAGGAGCTGTATGCAAATTTCAACTTTTTATCCAATCCCACATTGTTTAAGAAATAGTCAGGGTTATTATCTTGACACATTAAAAGATTCAATCAACAAGAAAAATGAAAAATTAGCTTTATTTATTTTTAAAAAAATAAATAAAAAGTGGCACATTGTTCCCAAAGAATCTACAAATTTATTAAAATTGCTTATTGAAAAAAAAGATACAACTGCTGCCTCAGAAGTCTTTAAAGCAATAAAATCGACTTTAACTCCCGAAATGAAAAGGCAGGCAAAAGAATTTATTGGGAAGCCATTTGAGCCTTCTAAAGGGTCTGAGTCATCTATTGTTGAATCCTCTATTACTGAATCTTCTGCTATATCTAGTACAAAACTCGAAACCCCTAATCAACTCAAATGGGTAGAATCGAAAGATCGGAAACCAAGCACTTTAAGTGAAAGATATGAATTACGCAGGAGATGGAAAGAAAACGCTCAACGCTATGCTCCTCTGCCAACAACCAGTGAACTCGAATGGGCAGAATGGAAAAATTCGAAACCAAGCACTGCAAGTAAAAAATATGACTTAGGCTGGAGATAGGAAGAAAACGCTAAACGCCATGCTACTCCGCTAGTACACCCAAAAACTCAGTAAATAGGAAAAATTGGATCGAAAGAGGGCATCCCCACAAAAAATGGGTAATTACGCATGAGTGGACTTGGATAATGCTCAGGGTCAGTGCTTGGGGTCAGGTCTGATCAGGTCTGACCGGTCTGACCCCGTTTTAAAATGTCAGGATGTCAGGCATGACTTATGGAAATGCATCAAAAATATTGCTAACAAACGCATTTACAAATAAGTTAGTAGAGCCGCCCCTGCAGGGCTCAGAACAAATTTTGTGGTGTCACCCAGGCCTGCAGTTGCCCCTTCAGGGCTGCCTTTAGCCTGGGCTCGTTTAGAGCCGCACTTACAGTGCTCAGGACAGATTACTTATGCTCGGTGTTACGCCTGATTAATAAGAATAAACGAATCGAGACGGCCTGGTTACCTTTTTCAGGCACCCTGACGGGTAATCAGGCTGTCTCGGTCCATCTCCAATTATTCTGTTGCTGTCGAGAAAATCTGGATGAATTGAATTTCGCTGACCCCGCTAATGGGTTGGCCGTCGTTATAAAGCGCTTTGATTTTGTCCTTATCGACAGTTTCTTCCAATTTGACAGCGCCTAGTGCGCGGGCTTGTTCGATGGTGAGCTTGATGGAAAGCCTATTACAGCGTCTGACAACGACCCCTGGAAGAGTCAATGTTCTGTCTGTCATTTGCTGCATGATAGCTAGACCCAAATCTCTTTTTTGAGATTCAAGTTCATCTATCCTCTTGCTAAGCTCTTTATGGAGTTTGACTTGATCTTGTAGATTCATGATTTGACTGCAAATAGCCTTCAGTACGTGGTACTTCAATTGAATATGGAACAAATTCTTTTACATCACAAACAAGGTGATCTTTTTGTTCAATTGATTGAATTTCAAATGAAAGCATAGAAATTAAACTTAATAATAAATATCTCATTAGCACTCTTCCCAATACCATCCAACCGCTATGAGCAAGATGATAAAGGGTTTACGCCTAAAAATCTACTGGATTTTGCGGGATTTTGATGGTGCAATACGGAAGTTGGTAGGTTGGCTATTTTCAGGTGGAAAAGTTAGTTGAGCCGCTCATGCGAGTCTGACAAAAAATCGAAGCTGGCATAAAAGATTAACGCAAAGGGAGCGCGTAAGGTGCAAAGGCGCAAAGAGAGACAAATATGAATGATACAGTTGTAGTAGCTATATAGAGTATTTTTGTTACTCTCCCTCTCTTTGCGCCTTTGCACCTTACGCGCTCCCTTTGCGTTAATTTTTTATGTCTGCCGCGATTTTCTGTCAGCCTCTGCAGGGCTCAGGATGATGTGTTATCTGAAACCCAGGCCTGTAGTTGCCCTTACAGGGCTGCCTTTAGCCTGGGCTCGTTTAGATCCGCACTTACAGTGCTCAGGACAGCATTTATGCTCCCATGTTAATGCCTGAATTTTGCCATTGTCCTGAGTATTGTACAACTACTTGAGCCAAGATCCTTCCCGCAAATGAACTACAAGTGATTCTGAACTAATGAAGCTCAAAAACTCTTCACTAGAGATCCATTTATTTTTATATGGAAGTGGATAAAAGTAGCTACAAGGGAGCATAAGAATGCGTGGTTGGTGTCAGCTTGGTGTTATTAGATGATCTCGATTGACATTTCAAAAATTAAATTATATTAAGAATAATTGTGAAAGGACATGTTTAGGGATCGTAAAGAAATAACTGTATAGGTTATTCCTTCACGATCCCTTAGGCAAAAAGGTGGCAAGATTTTACTGAATTTCAATGAGTCAAATTAGGAGAAAAATATGGCACTTAAGAGAACGTCGACGGCAGTTTGGACAGGCGATGGAATGAACGGAAAGGGGTCTTTAGATACCCAGAGTGGTGTATTCCATGCGCAACCTTATTCTTTTAAGACTCGCTTTAGCGACGAAAGTGGAAAGTCGGGAACAAATCCCGAAGAGCTGATCGCAGCGGGCCACGCAGGATGCTTTACTATGGCACTCGCATTCGCTTTGAAAGATGCTGGCTTCATAGCGGATCAATTGAAAACCGACGCGACCATAACACTAGAACAGGTGGAAGGGCGCTTTCGCTTTAAAGGGATCGACTTGGTCCTGAACGCAAAAATCCCCAACATTACAAATGAAAAGTTTCAGGAACTAGCCCAGATTGCCAAGGCCAATTGTCCGGTCTCGCTTGCGCTCGCATCGGTGCCAATTGAACTCAAAGCAACACTACTTTAAGGAAGCCCCAGCACCACCAAATAAAAGGAATTTTATATGACAACAGTGCGTCTCAATATACAAACGCCAACTCCCAGTATACAAACCCCAACTCCCAGTGGATTCAAAAGGAACCGCTTGGCTTTACCAGCCCTCAAGTTAATAAATTTGATTATTATTGCTAGAGTCTTACAAAGAGAAGAACATATCACACCCTCTCTTGGGGTTGATCTCGCTGCGCATGCATTAACTGTGATTGCAACCTCAACTTCATGTAGATTGATAAAGTTTGCAAATGTAGGTACAAATACTCTAAGAGCGCTATCATTTCTTTATGGAGCCGCAGAAGCTCCTTTAGGAACTGCTTTTGGTCTCTTTGCTGTAGGAATTCATGCAGTCAACACAGGGGCAGGGATATCGCTTTGTGGTAAGCGCTTCACTCCATTGCAAAGCATCAAAAAACTTTTAGTCATCTAAGGAAAAGTGTAAGAGTGATTGGGGTCAAGCCTGACATCCTGACATTTGCAAATGTCAGGATGTCAGGCTTGACCCCAATCATGACCCCAATCATGAGCAACGAGGCCGACAAGATGGCTAAGCAGATGATGATTGGAAGCAGGCGGAGGGGGAAATACAAAAAAATGAACCTACAAAGAACCTAAAAAAGGAAATTAAAATGAACCGAAGCTCTTTTTCTATATTGTATTCTTCGTAATTTTATTCATCAGTGTTAAGGCTGCAGAATTACCTTTAAAGCTTGTTCTTTGGAAGCATTTTCAAAGACATCATAAGCATGTATGGCTTCACTTAAGGAAAAGTGATGAGTGATGAGTTGCTCTGGGTGCAGTTTGTCTGACTCGACAACTTTTAAAAGAGTTGAAATGGTAAAAGTGTCAACAAGAGCTGTTGTTAATGTAATGTTTTCATGCCAAAGGTTTTCCAGGTGAAGATTCACACTCTTTCCATGAACTCCTATATTGGCCAGAAAGCCACCGGGAGCGAGGATAAGTTGACAGGTATCGAAGGCTTTAGGACTTCCTACGGCTTCTATGGAAACATTAACTCCTTTTTGATTGGTGTGCTGCATGATTTTTTCTACCGCCTGGTTATTGCAGTCGTTAATAGTCATCGTGGCTCCCATTTTTTGAGCAATCTGCAAGCGAAAGTCATCAATATCGACGACAATAATCTGAGAAGGTGAACAGAACTGAGCAGTGAGCAAAGTGGCTAGGCCAATTGGACCTGCCCCTATGATAGCCACAGTATCACCAAGCTTAATCTGTCCTTTTAACACACCAACTTCATACCCTGTGGGAAAGATATCGCTAAGCATAACCAACGGCTCTTCATCTAAACCTTGAGGCAGATGGTAAAGGCTAGTGTCAGCAAAGGGAATGCACACATATTCAGCCTGTGTTCCATCAATGCGGTTGCCAAGAATCCATCCTCCCAATTCACAATGGGAATACATCTTATTTTTACAATGAGAACACCTTCCACAAGAAGTGATGCAGGAAATGAGAACCTTATCTCCGGATTTAAAATTCAAAACGGCGCTGCCTGCTTCTTCCACAACTCCAATTCCTTCATGTCCTAGCGTGCGACCAATATCCACAGTAGGAACATCGCCTTTGCGAATATGAAGATCAGTGCCGCAGATGGTCGTTTTGATGACCTTCACGATACAGTCTGTAGATTTTCCAAGTTTGGGCTTTGGCTTTTCTTCGAGAGTTACTGTTCCTGGACCACGGTAAACAACAGCTTTCATGGCTCTCCTTTTTTCTAGTGTTTAATTACAAAAATTGCTGATTGTCATATTTTAATATGGAGATAGATTTGTAAATAAAAATCTTTTAGATTCCTTCGTCATCGATGGATTTTTGCAGCTGCATTATAAAAAACATAATGACTAGGGATAAAGAAATATACGATATATGTCAAAGATCAACTGATGCCTGACCCCATTTTGACCCCATTTTCTAAAAATCTTTCTTTGTTTCTTTGATCCTCTGTGTCTTTGTGTGCCATTATTAACTATCTTTTATCGGAAACGATTATAAAACTTCAATAATTTTTTTTGTTGTTTTTTTTGTAGTTGACTGAAACTAACGAATTAATTATTATTTATTATTTATTAATTCGGTTATGGAG
>Ga0207045_1127_pt1 | contig 15671 bp, 7 predicted proteins | sample Alteio_BWMinCont_69_FD_153299 | JGI IMG/M metagenome (GOLD analysis project Ga0207045, IMG submission 153299) | Enriched cells from forest soil in Barre Woods Harvard Forest LTER site, Petersham, Massachusetts, United States -... | ecosystem: Environmental > Terrestrial > Soil > Temperate forest >... | reverse complement strand
GCAAATAGGGAACTTCAACTTTTCGGGCGGTACAAACGGGGTTTACCAATCGTCGCAAAGCCTGGGCACTTTAATGCTGATACCGAACTATAATTTCTTTGAGATCGGTGGTTTTGCCATAGCGAACGAAAAAATAGGCAAACTTAATTTAAGTGGCGGCATCAGGTATGATGAACGTACATTTAACGCCATTGACCATTGGGTTGATTCGACCACCCAGGCGCCGGTGGCCCCGAATGCGCCGAATGGATTTCATGAGTTCCCGGGGTTTACGTCTCATTTCAGTGGTATGTCGTTTAGCTTTGGCGGCACTTACGATTTATCAAAAACTACATTTGTTAAAGCCAATATTGCCAGGGGATGGCGTGCGCCCAACGTGGCTGAGGCCGCGGCAAACGGCGTACACGATGGCACAGTGGTGTACGAGATCGGCGACCCGACACTTAAGCCGGAAACCAGCCTTGAAGAAGACTTAGCCTTTGGGGTAAATGGAAAAGAAGTGGATTTTGAAGTGGATTTGTTCAACAACAGCATTAATGATTTTATTTATGCCAAAGGGTTAAAAAACGCAATGGGCACCGATTCTATTAACAACTCGTTGAACGCAGCCGGTTTAGGGGCCGCGCCTGTTTATAAATATACACAGGGACCAGCCCAATTGTATGGAGGCGAAATAGCTTTTAATGTGCATCCATCTGCTGCTCAGTGGGTACAACTTTACACTTCATTAAGCTATGTAAACGGCGGCTTGCTACATGTTCCCGATTCGACAAAATATTTGCCTTTTGTACCGCCAACAAGAATTACCGCCGATCTTAAGTTCCCAATTAGCAAACTGGGCAACAACATAAAAAACGCATACTTTAAAGCTGGGATGCTCAGTGCTTTTCAGCAGAATAATATTTACCAGCAATACGCCATCTATAACGGCCTGAATACAGCATTAACTCCTTATGAGTACGCAGCAAGCAAAGCTGCCACCAAAGGCTATACCTTATTTAATATAGGGGCAGGTGGTGATATTGTTTCAAAAGGGAAAACAGTTTGCAAGGTATACCTCATTTGCAACAACCTGTTCAATACTGCTTATATAGATTATATGAGCCGGTTTAAATATTATCCTGTGAATTATACAACTGGCAGGGTAGGCGTATTTAATATGGGCAGGAATGTTAGTTTTAAATTGATAGTACCGATTGATTTTTCACCGAAATCGTAGATATTAGTATGAGTTATGTAAGTGAAATTTATTTTTTCATAAAAGGCCGCCTCATCTTTAGTAATGAGACGGCCTTTTTGGTAATAGAAAGCGGGTGGGTAAGAAACGAAATCAATATTTTAGTATGATATAACCTGTTTGATGTTTGTTCTGGCCGTTAACGGTATAATCTAACGAATAAAAATAAGTGCCGGGCAACTGCATTTTGCCGCTTATACTTGAATGCCCGTCGAACAGCTTCGAGTTATCTCCGTAGCCTTTTGCTTCATAAACCAGCAAACCGGTCCTGTCCACTATCGTTAAATTATTATCAGGATAGTTTGCTATGCCATCTATCTTGAGATAGTCATTGATCCCATCGCCATTTGGTGAAACGCCCTGGTGTACGGTTATGCCATCGTTTTCGATAGCTACATCATTTCCGGGGTTTGTAACTGACAATATCCCGTTAAGGCTGCTGACCCCTGCGGCTGCCGCCCTCGTTGCTGTTATAATATAATTTTTTGTCGTTATACCGTCCTGGGCTATTACTGTTGTTGATATCGTATTGTTGCCTACTGCCAAAGGTATTGATGCTGATGCCGTACCCGATGCTGTTGTTATCCCGTTCACCTTTATTGTAGCCGTTGCATCCTGTTTGGTTGCTGTTACAGTAACGCTACTGGTTGTATTGGGGGTTGATGTGGTATAATTTACATAACCCGGCCCTGTTACTACTGTCAGTGTTGAAGCCGGGGTTAACTTTATGGAAGTTAACAGCGCATCGCTTGACCCTGCACGGGTTACTGTTATGGTATATGTTTTTGTGGTTGTGCCATCCTGCGCTGTTATTGTTGTTGTTATTGTATTCGGGCCTATGGTTAACGGGATGCTTGCCGATGCCGAGCCGGACGTTACAGTGCTTCCATTTACTGTTAATATTGCTGTTGCATCACTGGTGGTTGGTGTTACCGTTATTGATGCCGTTGCATTGGTTACACTTGTCGTATAGCTGGTGGTGCCCGTGGCAAAGGTTGGTGTTAAGGTGCCGCTGCTTATTTTTAAAGCGGAAAGGTTTGCGTTGGATGATATTGGTTTTGTTGCTGTTATCGTATAGGTTTTTGTAGTTACCCCATCCTGGGCTGTTACTACGGTTGTGATCACGTTGCTGCCCGTTACTAACGTGATCGGGGCCGATGCCGTGCCTGACGCTGTTGTTACGCCATTCACTTTTATGGTAGCTGTAGCATCCTGCACTGTGGCTGTAACCGTTACGCTGCTGGTTGTAGCGGCCACTGTTGTGGTGTAATTCACATAGCCCGGCCCGGCTATTACCGCCAGCGTTGAAGCAGGGGTTAACTTTATAGAGGTTAACAACGCATTGGTTGACCCTGCACGGGTTACTGTTATGGTATATGTTTTTGTGGTTGTGCCATCCTGCGCTGTTATTGTTGTTGTTATTGTATTCGTGCCTACGGTTAACGGGATGCTTGCCGATGCCGAGCCTGATGTTACTGCGGCGCCATTCACTGTTACTGTTCCTGTTGCATCACTGGTGGTTGGTGTTACCGTAATTGACGCAATTGCATTGGTTACATTTGCCGTATAGCTGCTTGTTGCTGTTGCAAATACTGGTGATAGTACACCGTTGCTTATTTTTAAAGCAGAAAGGCCTGCATTTGACGACGTTGCTTTTGTTGCTGTTATGATATAGGTTTTTGTGGTTACGCCATCCTGGGCTGTGGATACGATATCGATAACATTGCTGCCCGTCACTAAAGCAATCGGCGGCGATGTTGCGCCCGATGCAACAGTTATCCCATTCACCTTTATGGTGGCTGTAGGGTCTTGTTCTGCTGCTGTAACTGAAAGGCTGCTTGTTGTATTGGCAACTGTCGTTTTGTAATTCACATAACCCGGGCCGGGTACCACGGTAAGCGTTGACACCGGGGTTAGCTTCACCGAGGTTAACAGCGCATCGGTTGACTGTGCCCTGGTTGCTGTTACTGTGTAGGTTTTTGTTGTTGTACCGTCTGAAGCTGTTACTATTGTAGTGATGGTATTTGCGCCAATGGCTAATGGCAAACTTGCTGATGCCGAACCTGATGTTACCGCCGCGCCATTTACTTTAATGGTTGCTGCTGCATCGCTTACGGCGGGTGTTACGGTTATTGATGTAATTGTATTGGCGATGCTTGCAGTATAGCTTGTTGTACCTGCGGAAAACACAGGCGACAGGGCCCCAATACTTATTTTCAGGTTTGCAAGGTTTGCATTAGCTGTTATTTTAATATTCGCCGTTGCCTTGCCGTGGCCAAGATTATTATAAGCAGTAATGGTATAATTTGTTGCCGGACTGCTTTTTGTTGGCGTACCGGTGATAATACCAGTAGCGGTATCAAAATTTAAACCGGCAGGCAGGAAAGGGCCTATATAATAGCCGCCTGCCGGTTTAATTTCGTCGACAGCATTTTTAGAATAATCAGCCACATACACATTGCCCGCGCCATCAATCGCTACCCCGTATGGGTTACCAAAACCGGAACCTAAGGTAACAGCAGCGCCGCCGCCTGCAGGGATCTCCGTTATCGAAGTATGGGTTAAATCGGCACAATATACGTTACCCACAGCATCTACTGCCACACCAATCGGTGCAACGAAGCCTGAACCCAGGCCAAAAGCAGGGCCGCCGCCTGCAGGTATCTCGATTATCGTGCTGCTGGAGGAATCGGCCACATATACGTTGCCGGCAGCGTCTACCGCTATGCCGGATGGCTGATTAAAAGCCGAACCGATGATAACCGGCGCACCGCCGCCCACCGGGATCTTCTTTATCAGCTTGTTACCATAGTCAGCAACATATACATTCCCGGCAGCATCTAAAGCTACACCGGTTGGGTTACTGAAGCCGGAGCCAAGGCTAACGGTAGCGCCGCCGCCAACGGGAATCTTTTTCACCGCATTATTGTCAAAGTCAGCCACATATACATTCCCCGCAGCATCTGACGCTACACCAAATGGCTGATTAAACCCTGAGCCTATGCTTACCGGGGCGCCACCGCCCACCGGGATCTTCTTTATCGCGTTGTTGCCGCGATCGACCACGTAAACATTTCCGGCGGCATCCGCCGCTACGCTGCTTGGGTTGCTAAACCCTGACCCTATGGCGGCCGTACCGGCATTATAACCGGGGATTGATACCCAGTTGCTTATTGGGCCCAACGCTGCGATCGCAGTACCGGTTAAATAAGTTTGAGGGCTGCTATAACTAATAACCGGCGCCGTGACGGCCGGTAAAATAGTTGTAAATAACCCCCTGCCATGTGTAGCTGCGGCCAATGTCCGGTCGGATGCGCGGAACTTTAGCATATCAACCCTTACGTTTGCCAGCCCCGAATTTGTGGGGGCCCAAACTGTCGAAGTTCCGCTAAGGGCATCGGTTGTCCACACGCCCAATTCTGTAGCTATTATGGCCCTGGTGGGGTCGTCCGGGTAAAACATGCACCAGCGAACAGGCATATCCGGCAGGTTGCCTTCTACAGGTGTCCATACGGGTGTTGCCGCCGTGGCGTTTTTTGTTTCGTAAATGCTCACAACGCCATAATTAAAATAGGAAACTAATAAATGGTCTTCAGAATTAGGGTCAACCGATATACATGAAACCGAAGCAGTTACCGATGGGTTAGGTGTTAAAATAACCCCGGTATTAGTTGTTCCGGTGTTTGCATTATCTACCCGTACAATTGGCCCGTTATACAAACCAAAATATACCCTGTTGCTGGTAACCGGGGATACAGTTACAGTTGAAACACCACCACCGTTAAAGCCGGATACCGAAACCCCGGAAGTAGCCGGGAAGCCGGTTGAAGTAACATTGTTCCATCTGAAATATTCCCCTCCATAAGAACCTGAATATAAAATTTTCTGATTTGAATCATAATCAGAGGGGTTGATGAATGAACCGACGCTACCAAAAAACTCCTCAGTAAAAGTTACCCCGCCATCAACAGATATCCAATGATTATTATAAGTATATGATGTGATCTGGATATTGCCATTTAATTGATCTATAAAAGCATCCCCTCCGTCACCGCCGGTTGCCGTCGCCGTTGCATTTAACCCTGCTGCTTTATATTGTTGTGTCCCGTTGTCCTGCGCCCCGGCCAGAAAATAATTGGTATTTGTAGGATGTAAGGCGACAGCATAAAATTGGGTGACGTCATACCCGTTGTTTTTATTTACAAATGATGGCGTAGCATTGGCGTTAACGGTATAAAATACGCCTCCGTCTGTACCCATCAATAACCGGGTAGATGATCCCGGAGGATAAACATAAGCGTGGTGGTCGGCATGTACATAATTCGAAGCGGAGGGATTAGCATTCCATTGGGTATACTGCGTCCAGGTTTGACCGCCATCGATTGATTTTTCTGCATCAAGGCTGCCGGCGTATAAAACATTGGGGTCATTAGGATCGACCGCCGCCGCTATGGAATACCACGACTGCCCGTTGGCAAATGCTTCACTCGGAACGGCTTCTACCGTCCAGGTATTGGCAGATTTGTTATATTGCTGAACCGAAGAAAGATTGGTACTGTAATTGGGGGCGACATATTTTGGTTCAAAAAAGGCGTATACAATATTGGGGTCACTTGGCGCCGTTGCGAGTTTTATCCGGTTCCAGCTGGTTGTGGCCGGCGTTATAACCCCGTTTGTTTCGGGTGTAATATTAGTCCAGGTACCAAAGTTGCCAGTATGACCGCCATTAACTATATAGTCAGAAATATAGATATGCCCGGTTAAAGAAATTATGCCGGTACTTGCATATACATCGCCGTTGGCCGCCAATTGCAGGTCCGCACCTGCTTCGGATGAATTGATAACATTTGTCCAGCTGCCGCCCCCATCGGTGGACTGATCAATCCCAAACCCCTCTAATGAATCGCCCTTACCGGCTATGTAAACACTACCGTTTCTATCCACCAAAATGGCATTAATATATTTAAACCCTTCCGTACTGGGAAGTTGCGCCCAGGTTACTCCGCCATCACTTGATTTCCAAACGCCCAGGCCCTGTATGGCATCTGAATTTAAAAAACCCTCCCCTGTCCCTGCATAAATCTCTTTCGGGTTAGCCGGGTTTTGGGCAATACAACTGATGGCGATATTGTCAAAAAAGTCGTTTATTTTAGTCCATTGTACAGTCGTTGCGGTAATATCGCTTGTAACCCACAAGCCACCGCCAACCCCTCCGGCAAAAACTCTTTTATAGCCATTGGCCGCATCGCCTATATCAAATATTAATGCCCGGGTGCGGCCGCCAACATTATTTGGCCCTCGTTCCTGCCATTGAATTGTACTTATCGTATTTCCGGGGCTAACCCCGCCTTTTTTTATATTGCTTGCCTGCCTGATAAGTATCTGGTCTTTAATCTTTTTTGCCTGCAAGAGCCGTTCAACCGGCACGCGGTTTATAGCGGGGTCCTTTGTGAGGTCAAACTCCTGCTTTGCCCTTGCCCTGATATCGTCATCTACACCATCTTCAGGTTGGTTTTTGCTACGGGGTTTAGCGCTATCTACGATCCTGTCCTTATCAATATCGATATCTTTTTTCTTTATATTACGTTTGGTGGTGTCGGCTATACTTAAGTTATATCCGGTAAATGCTGTTTTTTTAATCGCAGTTATATGATCATTAGCCTTTGCCTCTTGCAAAAAGGCGGCAAAAAGCAAGCTCAGTAAAATGTTACCGACCATTTTTTTGTATAATGTTTTCATGTGGTATTAAATATGTTTACTTGTGATTAATTGTATAATTTATTGTGTCACATATATTAATATGGGTTCTTTTTAGTTAAAAGAGAGAAGGCGTCAAATAAGGAGCGTTTTAACGACAAGGTATATTTTTTATAAAAGTATATTTTTTTTTATTTAAACCAAGTATTTGATTGTTAATTCATTAACAATCCACATTGGCTAGTGGATAAACGGTATTCAGTAATAAATATTTACAGCCTTAATATAATATTGTCTTATCGAATTGCGAATTGCCAGGTCATATTTTTAGTAGGTTAGGGCGGGACGTTTTAAACCACGGGTGTTAACTGATTTTATCCCTTCCGGTGAGTGTTTATTAAGTTTTCGCTACTTTTAATAAACTTCTACATCGTTGACATCATATTTAATATTAAAAATAGGGGTTATCTGTTGCGGTAAATTATACCACCGGCAGGGGGGGTATTTATATGGGCAGGAATGTTAGTTTCAAATTGATAATACCGATTGATTTTACGCCGAAATCATAAATAATGAGATAAGTTAGGATGAACAATAGGGATTGTTTCATCTAACGCCTCCTCTGAGTAGCTTAGCTGTCAAATTGACCTAATGTGTTTGGTTTGATGGTTAAGCTACTTCTTTTTTTGTTCCTGATATTTATTAAGTTTTGGCTACTTTTAACAAAAGTTTAACTCGCTGACCTTCTTACTTAATTATCAAGAACATGGGCTTCATATCTCTAGGAAAAAGCTTCTTTTTCGCTATTGCAACCACACTAATGGTCTTTTTTTCGTTAACCTGCAGCGCACAAAATATAAATGGCGATGCTTTCAGCATGCTCCAATGGCGTATGATAGGGCCGCACCGTGGCGGCAGAACAGTAGGGGCAACAGGCGTGGTGCAACAACCCAACGTTTTTTATATTGGCGTAAATAACGGCGGTGTTTGGAAAACTACCGACTATGGCCGCACGTGGCAACCCACATTTGACGAGCAGCCAACCGGCTCCATCGGTGATGTTGCGGTTGCACCCTCAAACCCAAATGTTGTTTATGCGGGCAGCGGTGAGGGCATACAAAGGCCGGATCTTTCCGTTGGCGATGGTATTTATAAATCAACCGATGCCGGCAAAACATGGATAAATACAGGATTGAGAGACGCACAGCAAATTGGAGCGGTGGCTATCGATCCAAATGATGAGAATAAGGTTTTTGTGGCGGCATTGGGCCATCCTTATGGCCCAAATGCAGAGCGGGGCGTGTACCGGACAACCAATGGCGGCAAAACATGGGAAAAAGTATTGTATAAAGATGAAAACACTGGGGCCATACAGGTAACTATTGATCCCACAAATTCAAATGTTATTTATGCTGATATGTGGGCCGGGCGGCAGGGGCCATGGGAAAACGGCGCCTGGCAGGGGCCGGAAAGCGGCCTGTTTAAATCAAGTGATGGCGGAACGACCTGGGTTAAATTAACTACGGGACTTCCAACTATTGCAGATGGTTTGGGTCGGATAGGTTTTTGCGTATCGGCAAGTAACTCGAAAAGATTATACGCCTGCGTAGACGCAACCAAGGGCGGTGGTTTATACCGGTCGGACGATGGCGGGGAATCGTGGACGGCACAAAGTACCGATGAGCGTTTATGGGGGCGCGGAAGCGATTTTGCAGAATGTAAAGTGGACCCGAAAGATCCTGATGTAGTTTATATTGCCAATGTGGTTACCTGGAAATCAACGGATGCCGGGAAAACATGGAAAGCTATCCGCGGCGCACCGGGCGGCGACGACTATCACCGTTTATGGATAAATCCTGAACATCCCGAAATTATTTTATTGGTGAGCGACCAGGGCGCGGAGATCACAGTAAACGGCGGTCAAACATGGAGCTCATGGTATAACCAGCCAACTGCGCAATTTTATCATGTAAATACCGATAACTCATTCCCCTATAATGTTTATGGAGGCCAGCAGGAAAGCGGCTCTGTAGGTATTGCCAGCCGTGGCAACGATGGGCAGATCACTTTTAGGGAGTGGCACCCGGTAGGCGCCGAAGAATACGGCTATGTAGCGCCCGACCCGCTTGACCCCAATATTATTTATGGCGGCAAGCTCAGCAAATTTGATAAACGCACCGCGCAGGTACAAAATATATCGCCGCAAATTGGCCGTGGCGGCAAATACCGTTTCTTGCGCACTGCTCCGGTTATATTTTCCACCGTTGATAACAAAAGCCTTTTTTATGCCGGGAACGTATTGTTTAAAACAACAAATGGCGGTAATTCATGGGATGTGATCAGTCCTGACCTGACAAGGACTACCTGGGATATTCCGAAAAGCGTTGGGATATTTAATACTGATAATTTAAAGCAAATGCCTCAACGCGGCGTTATTTACACCATTGCCCCATCAAATAAAAACATAAATACTATTTGGGTGGGCACCGACGATGGCCTTATTCAGCTTACAACCGATGGCGGCAAAAACTGGAAGGACATAACACCAGCAGAAATAACATCGTGGAACAAGGTTTCATTGATCGATGCGGGGCATTTTGATGACCAAACGGCCTATGCAGCTGTTAATAAAATAAGGCTGGATGACATGGCGCCTTATATTTACAAAACGCACGATGGCGGTAAAACCTGGCAAAAAATAGTGAACGGATTGCCTTACCAACCGGTTAACGCGGTAAGAGAAGAACCCATTTGTAAAGGCCTTTTATTTGCCGGTACTGAAACTGCTGTGTATGTTTCTTTTAATGATGGCGCATTTTGGCAGCCATTAAAATTAAACATGCCTGCAACCTCTATCCGCGATTTGGTTATAAAAGATAACGACCTTGTAGTCGGTACTCACGGGCGGTCCTTCTGGATTCTTGATGACATTGCCGCGCTGCGCCATTTGGCCAGGCTCAAAGAAAGCCGGAACTCTGTTTTATATGAAACCGGGCGTGCTTACCGTGTACGCTGGAACATGAATACCGATACGCCGTTACCCCAGGAAGAACCCGCCGGCCAAAACCCGCCGGATGGCGCAATTATTGACTATTATTTAAAAGATGATGCACATTCGGTTGTCACGCTTGAAATACATGACGCCCTTGGCAAACTTATCCGCAGTTACCGCAGTGATGATAAACCTTATGCGATTCCCCCTGTTAATATCCCGTTATACTGGATTCGCCCACAGCAATTTCTATCGGCAGCTAAAGGCCCGCACCGGTTCATCTGGGACATGCACGAGCAACCGCTGGACGTACCGCCGGCCTATGCCATTGCTGCCATTTATGGACAAACCGCACCTAATCCAACGTCTCCCTGGGTAATGCCGGGCACCTATCGGTTAAAGCTTACGGTTGATGGAAGAAATTTTGTGCAAACAATAACCGTTAAAATGGATCCGCGTGTAAAAACACCGGTTGAAGAGCTACAAAAGCAATATGACCTTTCGGATAAATGCTATAGTGCATTAAAAACAGCTATGGCTGAATCAGAGAAACTCGAAAATTTAAAAACACAGGCAGAAAAATTACTGCCCAAGGCAAGCGGCGACTTAGCTGTTGCATTAAAAAACACGATTGCTGATGTCACAAAACTGGAAAATGGCGGCGGAGGAAACCGCTCGGAGAGTTTAAGAGGCTTAAGGGCCAGCCTATTGGGCCTTATGAATTTAATGCAGGAAAGTGATATGCCGGTTACGACACAAGTTAGCCAGGCACTTGATGAAGCCAATACGACTTTCACGGCACTCTATTTAAAATATAATACTGTTGCCATTGATAATTTAAAAACATTAAATGACCAACTGGCTGCAGCCGGATTGGAAAAAATAACTTTATAGGAAAACTATAGTTGATACTACCTACTGCATCAAAGCAGGGGCAAGGTTTATTACAGGTTCTTCAGTCCTGTAATAAACCTTTTCATTGTTTAGGGAACCTTCCAGCAAAAAGCCTTTGGTTTCAGGGTGGCTTAGTTTTTCGGGGGTGGTCAGCTCCAATTGAACCAATTGGCCACCAACTACCGGTTTAATAACAATTGTATTATGCGTATTTATTTTGCTGCCAACTAAAACAGAATCCTGGTTTAAGGGCACGGCATTTACTGTGTATTTATAACCCTCGAAGCAAGCCGTATGCCAGGCTGGCGATGATTTATCTTTATCAACCTCGATAAAACACATCAGGGTTTTACTATATCCTTTTGCCGTCGAACCATCGGCATTCCGGTGTACATTACCCGAGTATTGCGTTTTAGAAAACAAGTATATCCTTTTAATATTGTATTGCTGCTGAACGCCAAAGAATGCTATTAAAAATACCGTTACTGTCGCTTTTATCATTTATTGGTTTGTTATTTAATTGTTGAACCGTTACTGCCACCATATACCTGGCGGCCTATTCCTCTTCCGGCCAAATGCCGCCTTCGCCTTCTTCATCATCATCAAAATCTTCAAAAAAGCGGTCTTCATCAAACATTAATTCTTCCAGCTTTTCCTGTTCGGGCGTGCTGGTATCAAAACGGATAGCCCAGTTATCTGGTATATCATAAGTTTTATCGAAACCACGTATCCAGTCATTAAAAACAAGCCTGAATTCGTCAACCTTAACACGCATCAGATCGGTATAATCCTTTTCATTAATTTTCATCATGGATGCAAATGCCACAGCATTAAACATACCCTGAACGGCAATTTTTATAACCACCGCATTTTGCATCCGTAATGAATACAGTCCGCCACCCTCGGCTCCTGCTATTTTCGCTTGTACAATAGCCGCATTGCCAAACATCTCAGCGGCAAGGTGCTCTTTGCGGTCATTTTCTTTGAGCGCATCGGCAATTACCTCAACAAGGTCGAAAAGCTCCTGTGCTTTCTGGTATACCGGTAACTTTTCCCATTTTTCTAATTTGCGCGACATCGCCGTTTTATTTATAATGAAGATAAAGTTAATTTTTTAACTCCCAAAGTTAAGCGTGGTAATAAACTCTTTCTGACTTTCGGTCTTTCCCGACTTTCGGACTAAAAAACTATCTTTGCCCCATGAACATCCTGCTCCTCGGTTCGGGCGGAAGGGAAAGCGCCTTCGCCTGGAAAATAGCACAAAGCCCAAAATGCGAACAGCTTTTCATAGCACCCGGCAATGCCGGTACCAGCCAATACGGCAAAAACGTAGATATTAAAGTAACGGACTTTGAAGGCATTGGCAGGTTTGCGATAGACAATGCAATTAACCTTGTACTTGTAGGCCCCGAAGAGCCACTGGTTAAAGGTATACATGATTTTTTCCTGGCCGATGAAAAGTTGAAAAATATTCCGGTCGTTGGCCCGCAGCGAGAAGGCGCACAACTGGAAGGCAGCAAGGATTTCTCGAAACAGTTTATGGTGAGGCATAATATCCCGGCCGCCGCATCGAAAACATTTACAAAAGATACTTTAAATGATGGTCTTACCTATCTTGCCACCATCGGCCTTCCAATTGTATTAAAAGCCGATGGTCTCGCGGCGGGCAAGGGCGTACTGATCTGTTTAAGTGTAGAAGAAGCGCAGCAGGAGTTAAAAGAAATGCTTACCGAAGCCAAATTTGGCGAAGCCAGCTCGATGGTGGTAGTAGAACAATTTTTACAGGGGATAGAGCTTTCGGTTTTTGTGATGACCGATGGAACGCATTATAAGATTTTACCCGAAGCCAAAGACTATAAACGCATTGGCGAAGGCGATACCGGTTTAAATACCGGCGGCATGGGTTCCGTTTCGCCGGTGCCTTTTGCCGATAAGGCTTTTATGCAGAAGGTTGAAGAGCGCATCATTATCCCAACTGTTGAAGGCTTAAAAAAAGAAAACATCTCCTACAAAGGCTTTATTTTTATAGGCCTGATGAACTGTGCAGGCGAACCCTGGGTAATTGAATACAACTGCCGCATGGGTGACCCTGAAACCGAAAGCGTAATGCCCCGTGTTCAATCAGATTTTGTTGACCTTTTATTGGGCGTAGCAGAAGGTAATTTAAACGAAAGAAAATTAATCATAGCTGATAAAACTGCCGCCACCGTAATGATGGTCGCCGGCGGTTATCCAGGCGAATACTTGAAACATAAAACCATAACCGGCATCGAAAATGTACGCGGTTCGCAGGTTTTTCATGCAGGCACTTATCTTGACAACGAAGCCATCAAAACATCCGGCGGGCGCGTATTGGCCGTTACCTCATTACAGGATAATATGTTCACCGCATTGCAGCAAGCCACAGCCGATGCAGCCCGTATTTATTTTGACGGCATGTATTTCAGGAAAGATATTGGGTTTGACCTTTTGTAGTCCGAAAGCAACTGCACCATATATTGTTAAACAGAAAAGTCCGAAAGATAAAAGGTTAATGATCTTTTTATCTTTCGGACTTTTCTAATTTTCGGACTTTCCCGACCTCAACTCCCTATCTTCCCGAATAGTTCTTCCAATTTATCTTCAAGGTCATCGCCACGCAGGTTTTTGGCAATTATTTTTCCATCAGGGTCAAGCAAAAAGTTTTGGGGGATACCGCGTACGGCGTATTGCCCGGCAACCTTGCTGTCCCAGAATTTAAGGTCTGACAGCTGCGTCCAGTTGAGACCGTCTTTGTGGATCGCTGCTAACCATTTGTCTTTGCCTGTCGGCCTGTCTAATGATACACCGATAATAGTAAATTTTTGTCCTTTGTAGCGATTAAATGCTTTTACCACGTTCGGGTTTTCTGCACGGCATGGGCCGCACCACGATGCCCAAAAATCTATCAACACATATTTGCCCCTGAACGAAGTTAGGCTGACCATTTTGCCAAGCGTATCAGCCTCAGTAAACTCAGGCGCTGCGGCGCCCAGGGCCACTGCCTTTATCTTTGGCAGGCGTTCCGCAAATTTCTTACCTGCATCTGTTACTTTAATCGCTGGCGATAAGCCGTTATACAAAGGCGCTATATCCACATAATCAGCGCCATAAGCGTAACCTTCTAATGCTATCAGGCTAATGAATGAATCAGGATTATCGTGTATAAATTGTTTATTTATGCCTGCCTCCTGTATTTCGATGGCCTTTTCAGCTTTGTTATTTTCTTTATCAAAATCAGGTGACTTTTGTTGATCCGGCGTTGCCGCTTTTTTCTTTACTTCAAGTGCCCCGTAAGCATCATTTATTGGTTTTAAAGCTGCATCATAGCGCACATTATCGTCATTGGTCTTGGTGCCTGAAACTTTAGCTTTAGAAATGGAATCTGTTCCCGTTACAGAAATAACACCATTTTCAAGGTATATCGATTTATAGTCGCCATAATTTGCCCCCGAACCTTTTTGGTTAAATAAAAGGTATGCATTTTGCGGATCGGCGCTTGCCGGACCCTTAAATTCAAATTTGCCGCCTTTGAGTATAACAGAATCGGTTTTGGTTTTTCCATCAAGCCTGTATTGCATATAAACTTTAGCAGGAGCATCATAACTCCCTAAGGTACCCTCCACAGTATATTTGCCGCTTTGTGCAAAAACAATAGCCGGTAAGCACGCCAGCGTTATTAATATCAGTTTCTTCATTATTTTAAATTTTATGCAATATAAAGGCTTATTGGCAATTAAAAAAATTATCTGTGGCCTGGTTATCTGGCATAACTAAGTCAAAACCCTATCGGGCAATGTTATTAATTTAACGTAAGTTAGATATAAGAATTGGAAACCATCGCAATATGCCCCATCGGGGTTAAAGGTCGGTAGAAAAAAAACGTAGCGGCATAAATAAAGAGAAATTCAATCCCTCAATATTCAGGTGGCAGGAAGGATATGGCGCTTTTTCTTATTCCCGGTCACAAATAAAACCTGTAGCCGTTTATATAGAGAACCAGGAAGAACATCATCGTAAAAAAACGTTTTTAGAAGAGTATAAAGATTTTCTAAATAAATTCGAGGTTGAATACGATGAGCGGTACCTTTTTAAACCGCTGGAATAAATAGTTTGTTAAGTATTGCACCTACGGCGCAAAATGTTGTTTGTTATTATTTGCTACCGACCTTTTGCACCGCTGGTGCATTTCGAACAAACGTTGCCTTGGTAATGTAGCTTAACGAAACTGCACCCAGCACGATTAAAACGTAAAAGCCGAAAATGCTATTTCATCTTCGGCTTTTACATCATCTGTATTCCGGTCCACAAATTATTCCTTGCTCAAAACCTCTGCCAGTTTAGCGTCAAGGTCATCGCCCCGCAAGTCCCGGGCAATGATCTTCCCACTTGGGTCGATCAGGAAATTGGAGGGAATAGACGTTACAAAGTATAATGCTGCTGCCTGGTTGTTCCAGAATTTAAGGTCGGATACCTGTGTCCAGGTTAGGCCGTCATTTTGAATGGCGGCAAGCCAGGCAGCTTTCCCATCGGCTTTATCAAGCGAAACGCTCAAAATGGTAAAGTTTTTGTCTTTATATTTATTATAAGCCTTCACTACGTTCGGATTTTCCTGCCGGCATGGGCCGCACCACGATGCCCAGAAATCCAATAAAACATATTTCCCTTTAAATGAAGAAAGTGTAACGGGCGTACCATTAACATCATTTTGTGTAAAATCGGGCGCTACTACACCAACGGCGGTACTTTTTAGCTGGTCAAGCTGCTTTTTTAACACTTTTGCGGTTTCGGTGTCTTTTAACCTTTGAGACAGCGAATCATATAACGAGCCCA
>Ga0207045_1132_pt1 | contig 15773 bp, 12 predicted proteins | sample Alteio_BWMinCont_69_FD_153299 | JGI IMG/M metagenome (GOLD analysis project Ga0207045, IMG submission 153299) | Enriched cells from forest soil in Barre Woods Harvard Forest LTER site, Petersham, Massachusetts, United States -... | ecosystem: Environmental > Terrestrial > Soil > Temperate forest >... | reverse complement strand
TATTGACTAAATTACTTGATCCATCGGATGATTCATTGATTTGTTTGAAATTTTTTAATTCTGCAGTAAAAGAGCGATTTTCTTCCAATTTTCTTTCTGTTTTCTGGAAGCTTTTAATATAATTCCCAAGAGTATAAAAAGCGACCGATCCAACAGCCACACTGACTAGGCCAACAAAAAATCTTAGGGCCCCGTTATTGTCATCTCTTTGGTTTCTGCTGGAACCATAAGGAGCTATAATGTATGTTGGACGGCTCCAGAATGGACTATAGCCCCAACCGTAATTATCATGACAATGATGATGGACATGGACATGTTTTTTTTGGCATGAACTTGAACTTATACTGGAAGAAGTTAATACTGGTTGCAGAATTTTATTAGCAACTTTTTCTGCAGATGTTACAAATGTTTTAGCTGCTTCGTGAAATGTGTGTAAAGCCGCTTGGGGCATTACACCTTGGCCGGAACTTGACATATTGACTGATGACATAGAGTTATCTCCTTTAATGATTTTAAATAAGGCAATATATTTGAAAATTGTAAAGTTTAGATTAAGTTAATGTTAAGAAATGATTAATTTTTCCATGATTTCCTTATTTTTGCCATAGGATTAGATCAATTTCGAGAGGAATAGCCATATCGAATTGTTTGGGAACAATTCGGGGGGTTAGATGAAAACACGGACGATCTACAGGGACTGAACCTTTATAAATGTGCGTTTTGGGATCTCCTTCTGTAGGTCCAAGATCCTGAAGTTGCTGTCGGATGGCAGGTTTATTATCCAGCGCATCGGCATATATTTCGACACATAAATCAGCTGGATTTAAGTCATCGATATAAACGCGCACCTCAAAAATGTAATTATTTTGCTTCAGCTCTATTTTCACCTCACCAAAGCGCAGCTTCCACCAATGTTGTTTGAGATGTTCCTTACAGAGAATAATTTTCTTAGCCAGTTCTCCTTTATCCCTGGAACGATTCTGGTATGCTTTGGCAGCAGGAAGATAATATTGTTCAGTGTATTGACGCACAGCGCGATTGGCAGAAAATTGAGGGGTCAATTGCGCCATACTTTCGCGAACACGGGCAATCCAGCGAGCAGGTATTCCCTTTCCATCGCGAGTATAGAACTCTGGGATCACCTGATTTTCTAAAAGATCATAAAGAGCTTCTGCTTCAACCTCATCCAAATGCATAATGTCGTCATGCTTTTGTCCATCGCCCAGCGCCCAACCTAAATCCGGTTTATAAGCCTCAGCCCACCATCCATCCAATTCAGACAGGTTGAGACCGCCATTAACAAGCACCTTCATGCCGCTTGTTCCACACGCCTCCCAAGGGCGACGGGGCGTGTTGATCCACACATCAACTCCGGCAACAAGCTGTTCGGTCAATTGCATATCATAATCGGCGATAAATATCACACGAGAGCGGGCTGCGGAAGTTCTGATAAAATTAATCCACTCTTTTATCATAGCTTGACCGGCAAGATCAGCCGGATGCGCTTTTCCGGCTATAATAAGCTGAACGGGCCGTTGTGCATTCGTCAATATTTTCAAAAGGCGTTCAGGATTATGAAGGAGAAGATTTGGCCTTTTATAAGAGGCAAATCTTCTAGCGAAACCCAAAGTTAAAATGCTAGGGTCAAACAGATTTTTGGCTTGATCAACATCTTTGGAGTCAGCGCCGGAAGCCGCCAATTGACGCGATAGGCGCTTGCGGGCATAGTTTATCAAGGTATCGCGAGCCTGATTCCGCATCTGCCAAAGAACATTGTCCGGAATTTTTCTGATTTTAGCACCCAGCGTATCGACACAGTCGAGCCAGCGATCCTTACTACAGACATTTGTCCATAGCTCATCGGCCACTATAGAATCCCAGCTGGGCATATGCACACCATTGGTTACATAGCTTATGGGAACTTCATCTGTTGGCCAATGAGGGAACAGCGGAGAGAAGATGGACTGACTTACGGAGGCATGTAAGCGACTGACCCCATTGATAGCGCCGCTTCCGTGCGCTGCCAGAAAGGCCATGTTAAAAGGTTCGGAAGAATTATCAGGATTCTGTCGTCCCAGTGCCAAAAGATTGATTAACGAGATTTTTAGTTGCTCTTTGGCGTATACCCCTAGATATTGCTCTATGAGTGCTGGAGAAAACAGATCAAAACCTGCCGTTACAGCTGTATGGGTAGTGAAAAGATTGCCAGGTCGTGTAGCTGTCAGCGCCTCATCAAAACTCACCCCATTATTATGCATAAAGCAGCGGGCACGCTCCAGGACTGCAAAGGCTGCATGCCCTTCGTTGAGATGGCAAACTTCAGGTTTGATATCGAGTTCTTCAAAAATACGCCAACCGCAAATGCCTAACAGCATCTCCTGTTTAAGGCGCATCTCGGAGCCCCCTCCATATAATTCAGCAGTAATTCCCCGGTGGACAGAATAGTTGGCAGGATCATTACTATCGAGGAGGTAAAGCATCGCTCGGCCCACTTGTACTTGCCATACGCGCACCCATATTGGCCAGCCTGGAACTTCGATTTGGATCCGCAGCAACTCGCCATTGGCTTTTCGGACAGGGCTAATAGGCAATTGACCTGGATCATTATACGGGTAGACAGCATGTTGGTTACCATCTTTATCAATGATTTGCCGAAAGTATCCTTGTTGGTATAATAAGCCTACAGCCACAACGGGCACACCGAGATCGCTAGCCGATTTCAATTGATCTCCGGCCACATTCCCCAGCCCACCCGAGTAAATAGGCAAAGCTTCACTAAGCATATATTCCATACTAAAGTAAGCAATACACGTTAGAGAAGAGTCTTTCAGCTTTTGAAACCATGTTAAATCATCTTTGACACTTTTTTTGACTTGCAAAAGCTCATCAACCAATTGTTTAAAACTTGAGTCAGCAAAAAGAGCTTCCAACCTTTGGCGCGATACAGTTTGCAAGACAAGCCATGGATTGTGCGTTAATTCCCACAGATCCGGATCGAGTTGACGCCATAGTTTATCGCCGCGGTGATTCCAGGACCAGTGTACATCAAGGGCTAATTCAGCAAGAGTATTAAAGTCTTGGAGTTCCACGCATTGCTTTTCATTCATTAATGCACCTTTTGCTTGGCAAGCTCAAAAGCATTGCTTATTACCGATTGAGCTTCAGACAAAATTTGCTCCAGATTGGCTTCGTCGACAAAACTTTCGGCATAGATCTTATAAATTTCTTCTGTGCCGGAAGGTCTGGCGGCAAACCAGCCATTTTGTGAGGAAACCTTCACTCCGCCAATAGCAGCCCCATTTCCCTGTGCTGTAGTTTGTACCGACAGTATGGGTTCATTAGCTAGTTTTTTGATTTGAATATTACCCGGTGATAAATTTTTTAAAATAGCCTTTTGTTGGCGTGTAGCGGGCGCATCGATACGTTTAAAATAGGAAACGCCAAACTCTTGAGTCAGTCCCTGATAGATAACAGCTGGATCACTTCCGGTTTTAGCAGTCATTTCAGCAGCTAGCAATCCTGGAATGATTCCGTCTTTATCAGTCGTCCAGACCGAACCATCCAAGCGAACAAATGCGGCTCCTGCGCTCTCTTCTCCCACAAAAGCCAATGATCCATCAAGTAAGCCCTCGACAAACCATTTAAATCCTACTGGTACATTAAAAACGCTTCTTCCGAGCTTTGCGGCAATACGATCAATCATCTGACTAGTTACAATTGTTTTACCTATACCAGCGGTCCGATTCCAACGGGGTCGATGCTGAAACAAATAAGAGATTGCTGCTGAGAGAAAATGATTTGTTGGCATGAGGCCGGCACCTTTAGTAATAATACCATGACGATCATGATCTGTGTCACAAGCAAAAGCTATATCAAAGCTATCTTTTAGTCCAATTAATTCACGCATGGCATATGGCGAAGAAGGATCCATGCGGATTTGCCCGTCCCAATCAACAGTCATGAACCGAAAGGTGGGATCTACTTCTTCATTGATGACAGTTAGATTCAAGCCGTAGTGTTCAGCAATGTGCTTCCAATAATGCACACCTGCCCCTCCAAGGGGATCAACTCCAATGTTGATCTTAGAATCGCTGATGCTTTGCATATCGATAACATTGCATAGGTCGTTAATGTAGAGCGTGCGAAAATCATAAGTATGTGTTGTGGTGGATTTGCATGCTTTCTCATAGGGAATACGGACAACACCGCGCAAATCTTCGGCAAGAAATTGGTTCGCCTTATTTTCGATCCAGGAAGTGACGTCCAGATCGGCAGGCCCTCCATTTGAAGGATTGTATTTAAATCCACCATCTTTAGGAGGATTATGAGAAGGAGTGATTACGATGCCATCGGCAAGACCGGTCGTCCTGCCCCGATTATAAGCTAAAATAGCATGTGAAACGACTGGGGTCGGTGTATACTCATTATTTGCAGCGATCATCGTCTCAATTTTGTTGGCTGCGAGCACTTCTAATGCTGAGGCCAAGGCCGGAGCTGACAAGGCATGAGTGTCTATACCGAGAAATAAAGGACCATTCGTTTGCTTTAATGAGCGGTACAAGCAAATAGCCTGGGTAATGGCAAGAATATGCCTTTCGTTAAAGCTTCTATCAAATGATGAGCCGCGGTGTCCGGAAGTGCCGAAAGACACCCGCTCTTCGGCGATGCGGGGATCGGGTATTTCGTTAAAATAAGCGCTCACTAGTCGGGGAATATCCACTAGCATTGAATCGGTTGCGGGCTTACCGGCAAAAGGACTAATTGTCATCATTCCTCTGGAGTTAAAAAATGTTAAAGAAGTACTGCTGGATTTTCCAGAAAAAGCTGCAAAGTTTTTAGGAATTCTGCACCTGCCACACCATCAATCACACGGTGATCGCCGGAAAGAGTGAGTGTTAACTCATTACCAGGAACAACTTGTCCATTGCGTACTACAGGTACAGGTAAAATTCCACTAACTGCTAAAATGGCTGCTTGAGGAGGATTTATGATGGCTATGAAATCAGAAACTCCATACATCCCTAAATTTGAAATGGTAAAAGAGCCGCCTTTGTATTCGTGAGCTTCAAGTTTACCTTCCTTAGCACGCGCAGCCAGGCTTTTGATCTCATTGGAAATCTCGGCAAGAGGCTTAATATCGGCATGCTTTATGATAGGTGTAATGAGACCACCTTGCATGCTTACAGCGACTGAGATGTCAATAGTCTTAAAACGGATCAAAGTATTGGCAGCCGGATTAAAACCACTGTTGACATTCGGATGCTTTTTTAAAGCCAAGGCGCAGGCTTTGATGACAAAATCATTATAGGTGTATTTGATGTCGTGATGTTTCAGCTGTTCGCGAATATCGACAAGCGGTTGAGCATCTATTTTTAAGGAGACATAGAAATGTGGAATTGTTGATTTTGCTTCTTGGAGCCTTTGACTAATTACTTTGCGTATTGGAGTAAGTTCCTCTTCAGAATAGGAGCCGGCAGCCTCTGTAGGCTTTTGCTGAAAGGTGCCATGAGATGCACCCAAAGAACGCGCCTTAGTCAAGTCGCGACTAATAATGCGCCCTCCCGGACCTGTTCCTGAAACAGACGATAAATCTAGTCCTTGCTGCTTAGCTAACTTTCGGGCAAGAGGAGAAACTTTAAGACGTTCATTTGACGAATTTGCAGCGATCTCTGGGGAAGAGGATGTCGCCTTCTCAGGAGGTTTAGTTTTTTGTATGGGAGCATCTACTACCGCACCTTCCGGTTTATAACCCTCGATACTTTCATCCTTTTCTTCGGTGAATATGGCAATAGGCTGATTGACTATCGCTTCACCGTTATCCTTCACGAAAATTTGACGCAGCCATCCGCTATCCAATGCATTATATTCGACAGTCGCCTTGTCTGTAGCGATTTCAAAAAGTAATTCATCAGCTTTTATAAAATCCCCCACCTTTTTGTGCCATTTTATAATGGTACCCTGTTCCATCGTTGGCGACATCTTTGGCATAGTCAGTGTAAATGGCATAATAAACTACATTTTTAAAAGGTTAACGGTTCAAACTTTGGTTTACAGCAGCAATAATACGCGGGACTGTCGGTAGCGTCTCTTTTTCTAAAACCTTAGAATAAGGCATTGGCGTTTCCCTCTGACAGACCCGGATAAGGGGGGCATCGAGATCATCAAAGCATTGTTCCTGAATCTGGAAGGCGACTTCAGCAGCAATTCCCGTAAAAATGTGACCTTCTTCGACGAGTACGCAATGGTGAGTTTTACTCACAGATGCAACAATAGTGGCAATATCAAGAGGCTTAATTGTACGCAAATCGATGAGTTCAGCATTAACGCCACTGTTTGCAAGTTCTTTAACGGCTTGTTTACACACCGTGACCATTTGACCATGGGTTACAATGGTGATATCACTCCCCTCTTGCACAACACTCGCTTTGCCGATAGGTACAAGATATTCCTCCACAGGAATTTCCATTTTGTCGCCATAAGCCAGTTCCGATTCAAGAAAGAGTACTGGATTGTTGTTGCGGATGCAAGATTTCAGCAGGCCTTTTGCATCATAAGGATTGTTTGGGGTGACAATGATCAAACCGGGAAAGTTAGCATAAATTGCCTCGACGCAGTGCGAGTGTTGACTCGACACTTGGGCTGCCGCGCCGTTGGGACCGCGAAAGACTATAGGCACAGAGTAGCGATTTCCCGACATATAATACATTTTTGCTGCATTTGAAATGATTTGATCGGCAGCAACAAATGAGAAATTAAAACTCATAAATTCGATGACAGGACGCAGTCCGGTCATTGCAGCGCCAACACCGAGACCTGCAAAACCAAGTTCGGCAATAGGGGTATCGATAATCCGGTTGGGCCCCCATTTTTCAAGCATACCCTTGGTAACTTTATATGCGCCGTTGTACTCCCCCACCTCTTCACCCATGATAAAGACGTTAGGATCACGAGCCATTTCTTCATCTAAGGCTTGCCGGAGCGCTTCGCGCATTTCAACTAATTGCATTTGCGTATTAGCCATATTTTTTTAAACCTTCCTGCTTTATGGGGCAAAGACATCTTTTTCGAGGGTGTTGGTATCAGGCCAAGGACTTTCCTCTGCAAATTTCATGGCAGCAACACTTATCTCGCGTTCTTTTTTTTCCATTTGTTTGAAAGTTTCTTCATCGAGCATCTTTTCTTTTATAAGAGCTTGCTGCATTAAAAGAATAGGATCTCGCTGCATGCATTCTTTCAAAGATTCTTTTGTGCGGTAAAGTCCGGGATCTGAGATAGAATGACCACGAAAGCGCTCTGTAATGACTTCGATGAGAGCTGGGCGTTTTGTTCTTAGGGTTTCATTAAAGACATGTTTAAAACCTGCATAGCAATTAAAAAAGTCCATTCCATCAAAAGTATATCCTTTCATATTGTAAGCGGGAGCTTGGTCTTCGGCTAATCGCGGTACGCAGATGGCTTTTTCAATTGATGTACCCATTCCCCACATATTATTTTCAATAACGTAGATGCAGGGAAGATCCCATAACGAAGCTAAATTGAGTGATTCATGAAAAGACCCTTGCGCAACAGCACCATCGCCGAGGAAGCAAATGGCTACTTCATTGGAAATATTGCGATATTTGATGGAAAAAGCTGCTCCGGTGGCAATGGGTATCTGGCCTCCAACAATGCCGAAACCTCCTAAAAGGCGATCGGTATATAGATGCATGGATCCGCCGCGGCCAAGGGCATTGCCGTTGGCTTTTCCGTAAAATTCGGCCATAATCTCATTTGGTGTGGCACCGAGCAGTAGGGCTAATGCATGGCAACGGTAGGATGTGATGTACCAGTTATTGGGTCCAAGCGCTTGCAATACAGCAGTTTGAATAGCTTCTTGTCCGATATATGCATGAAAAAAACCTCCAATTTTACCCTGCTGATAGGCGGATTCAGCGCGAATCTCAAAATTTCTAATCAACAGCATGCGTCGAAGATTTTCCAATAACGTCTCTTTTCCAAGTTCTTTAATCAGTTGCGCCTGATCGGAAGGAAAAAATGTCCGCAATTTGGGGTTTATATTAGAATTAAGATTAAGATTATTTTGTGGTTCACTCATAATTTCTTCCATTAAGAAGTAAAATCTTTACCCAGGTAGCACTCCCATTTGGAGGTTATGCCATGTATATCCGGATTGTATCACATCTTAGAGTTTGAGCAAAAACTTTCTTCCTGACTGTTGGCAAAACTTTGGTAGCCTAGCTGAGCGCAGCTCAATGGAATGCGTGGGCGAGACGCCCTGAATACCTTTTTAGCACCTACTGCTATTACGCGGATGGAATTATAAGATCAGCTTCATCTTCAAACGGAAAAACATAAGATATTCAGGGCGTCTCGCCCTGATAAAAGTCAAAAATCTCTTAGGCCTTAATCAGGGTGAGACGCCCTGAATACCTTTTTATTAGCTGTGATTTTTAAAATTAATCAAAAATTAACATAATCTAAATTTTAAATTAATATTAGGTTGATATAATTAAGTCGTATCTGAAGAAATTATATAGTTAATATAGTTAATATAGTTAATAACCTAAAAAGGGGATAATTAAGATGAATTTTCTAAGAATAGGTCCAAGACAAGCAGTTCCGCCTCAACAAGCCGTTCAACCTCCAACTGTAAATAGTGGGCGAGGAGCTCAACGCAGGCGTGCAAGACAAGCTGCAAGACAAGCTGCAAATCCAAGTGTTAACGCAGCAGCCAGTGCTGCCCTTGGCAATGGGAATGGAGCGGGAGCCGCTAATGCTTCTGGTGGTATCCTTGGTAACATAACAGCAACGATTATGACTGCACTTAATAGGAGCCGTAATCAAGCGAATGGTCCTCAGCTCCCAGCTGTTCCACCTCTAGTTCCCCCTCAAGCACCTGCTGCTGCTCAACCTCCTGCTCCTCCTGCTCAACCTCCTGCTCCTCCTCCTCCTGCTCAACCTCCTGCTCCTCCTCCTGCTGCTCAACCTCCTGTTCCTGCTGCTGCTCAACCTCCTGTTCCTGCTGCTGCTCAACCTCCTGTTCCTGCTCCTGCTGCTGCTGCTGCTCCTGTTCCTCCTGCTCTTCCTCCTCCTGCTGCTGCTGCTGCCGCTCTTGCTCCTGCTCCTGTTGTTGTTGCTCCAACACCAACTCCGAGCGGAAACTCAGTTGCTGACGTAATTTATTCAATAACTAAAACAGCGGTAGATGTTACAGAATTTAGTGTAAAAGCATTGTACAATGCTCCAGCCTTTGCCCTTGCATCAGCAGGAACATTGACAACTCCCAAAACATGGGCACCTTGGACTAACAACTATACAAATGCTAAGAAATCCCTTGGAGATAAGACCGGCCCTGTTGAAAAGCTTGAAGTCGGTATGGGTGGGGGTCAAGTGCTAGAGGCGGACGCTATAAATGGAAAAATTCTAGATAAACGCTCTCCGGGCAGAAAAGCTGGCGAAGCAGTGGCCCATAGTGTAGCTGGCCTTGCTAAACTTGCATTTATTGCGGATATTCAAGTTTCAAAACTAGAAAATACTACGAATGCGTTATACGCTGCAACGGGGGCTCTCCACGACAGCATTTCACATTTCGAAGGATTTGTCGGTGGAGTCAGATCTTTGAATAACGAGATAATGAAAGCTGGAGCAAGAACATGCCAAACATCAAATTGCGATGCATTGGTTCAATATGTAAATGGAGCCGTTGAAGTTACTAAGAAAATGGCCACAAATGCAAGTGCGACAGCTTTAACAGCAGCCAATGTTGCTGGGACAGTTGGCAGTGCCTATGTATTTGCGAAGGCATACACAAAACTACATGAAACCGCAACCTCCCAGACAACCACAATCTCCGACAAAGTTAAACGCGGAGGAAAAATGGTTGCTTACGGCACAACCACTGCTGTAAGTGGAGTCTTAACGGCAGCTGGTGCTGCCGGAGGCGTTGCAGGACAATTGAACATGGGTAAGAATCTGGTATCGGGCGCGGGATATGTAGCATCAAGCATAGGACAAGCTGCTATTCCGATCGTTAAAGCGATCGCAGAACATGGTCCTGGATATGCAGCGTCAGCTGCAGGTTACGCAACATCAGGTGCGGGACATCTAGCAACAGGATTGGGATGGGCAGCATCAGGCATAAGCGAAGTTGCTGTTCCGCTGGCTAAAGCAATCGCAGCACATCCTGTTCATGCCACTACGGCGGTTGGGTCACTTGGCACATTAGGTTTAGCTGCAAAAGCACGTTACACATATCAGCCAGGCTCGAGATTAAAAGCTGTGGGCTGGGGCGCTGCCGCAGTAGCGGCAGGAGCAGCTACAGCAGCCTTTAGTTATTACAACTTAATGAGTGGTGTTCCAAGCGGGACAGGACAAGAAAATAGTACCGCAACATAAGTACTTGAATTTATATAGAATTGGAAATCCAGGAAATATTTAAGGCTGGAAAATGGCGATTGCCCGAGGGCAATCGCCATTTTTTTGCAGAGGATTTATGTAGCTGCTATGGACAGCCATGGACTATATGGACAGAGCATGGACAGGGCATGGACGGCCGGTTAATTTTTAACCTGGCATTAAAAAATCTATCGTCCATTTTTGTCCATGCCCTGTCCATGCTCTGTCCATATAGTCCATGGCTGTCAATATAGTCCATGGCTGTCCATAATGTCCATAGCTGTGCCCCCAGCCCAATTCTTCCATGAACCAAAATTTATCAAAAATTAATATAATTTTAATTTTAAATTAATAATTTAAAGATATAATTAATGATGATTAAAACGAATAATCTATTAATGCAGCAACAAAATAGGTGATTTATGTTTGGTTTTACACGACAAAATTTGATTGGCAATAATTATAGTAATGATTCAAGCTTTAGACTTAATAATGCCATTAATTCAAAACCTGATAATGCTTTCAACCTCATTAACAATGTTGCTGAATATGCCTTAATACCCTCTGAGGCCGTCCTTTACTCACCAGGTCTTTACGACAGGCAAATCCCCATAGCCAGCCGTCCGGTCAGCAGCATTCCAGATCTTTTCAGTATGCAGATTCCTGAAGCAAGTGCCTCAGATATTAGTCTAATTTACTTTGGTGCAAACGAAGATGAAGCCGAAGGTCCTGCAGATCCAGATAATGACCCCGAATCCATAGACAATTTAATGTCAAAAAATAACAGTGAAGGTGCTGCAGAAGAAGTTGAGGGAGCTGAGGTGCCTGAAGAAGAGGCTGAAAATCCTCTAGAAGAATTCGTTGCTCTTACAGAAGAATTCGAGGGGTGTGCTGAGGAAGTTGCGGGAATTGAAGTGCCTGAAGAAGCAGCTGAATATCTTCTAGAAGAATTCGAGGGTCTAGCAGAAGAAATTGAAGGACCTGCGGAAGAAGCTGAGGGACCTATAAGTCTTAATAATGTTCCTCTCACTAATAATTCTTCTCCTAATAACAACCTTTCAATCATCTATAAGTATGCCAAGCTTTACAAAAGTACGGCGGATGCAGGGATGCGATTCACAAAGAAAACATCTGGGGCTATAGGTCATTTTGTGAATGCTTTCTCTAGCACAATAGCTCAAGCGTGGAATCTTGGAAGTAAAGAATTTGCAAAAAAAATTGTTAAGGAATCTGATGGAATAAAGCATTATGGAGATGCTTGGGACACATTAAAAAAATCCTGGGCTGCACAAATTCCTTCTCGCCTGGAAATCAATGAAAAAATGGGGTTAGTTGAGTCACTCGGAGAAGCGGGTCATTATTGGTGTATTAGGTTTACCAAGGGTGCAATTACTACCACTGCATTGCCCGGAACCAGTTTATATACCTTTGGTACAGCCACCAATGCATTAGGTTATAGACATTCCCATGCTGCCAATTCCCCTGCCTACAACATAAGTTTACAAAAGATGGTTACTAAAGCTGTTTACGCACCAAATCTTTCTTCTAAACTCATACATGGTGCAACGGTGGTTACAGGTCTTGCGGCGACAGTAGCAGTGCCTTATTGCATGTATATATAAGAAAAATAAAATTAATCAAAAATTAACACAATTTAAATTTTTAATTAATATTAGATTGTTATAGTTAAGCAGTACATAAAAAACATCATTAACATTAAAAAGGAAATAATTATGAATACACAATTCACCATCCCAGCACTATATGCTATTCCACTGACTGGAAATCAGCGCAAACGGGCAGCTGATCGCCATGCTAATAATTCAAAACCTGATAATGCTATGAAGCGCATTAAAAATGTTTCTGAATCTACCTTAATACATTCTAAGGCTGCCTTTTACGCTCCAATTATTTACGACAAGCCAGTCCCAGTACCCAGCTGTCCGGACCGTATCATTCTTGATCTTTACGACAGGCCAGTCTCAGTACCTAGCTGTCCGGAGCGTATCATTCCTGGTCTTTACGACAGGCTAATCCCAGTACCTAGCTGTCCGGTCAGCAGCAATCCAGATCTTTTCAGTAAGCAGATTCTTGACGCTAGCGATCAGGGCGTTGGCCCGCTTGTTACACACGAAGAAGAAGCCGAAGGTCCTGCAGAAGAAGTTGAGGGAGCTGAGGGACCTACGGAAGAACTTGAGGGACCTGAGGGACCTGAGGGAGCTGCGGAAGAAGCTGAGGGGCCTGCCGTTCTTAATAATGTCAATCTCAATAATAGCTCTAACCATAGCAATAATCTTTCTATTGTCTATAAGTATGCTAAGCATTACACAACGAAAGCGGATGCGGGGATAAGAATCGCAAAGACAACAACTAGGGCTATTGGTCATTTTGTGAATGCTTTCTCTGTCACAACAGCCGAAGCCTGGAATCTTGGGGGTAAGGAGTTTGCAAAAAAAATTGTTAAAGAATCTGTTGGAATAAAACATTATAGAGAAGCTAGGAACACATTGAAAAACTCTTGGGCTGGACAAATTCCTTCTCGACTTGACGTGAATGAAAAAATGGGTGTAGTTGAAGCACTCGGAGAAGCTGCCAGTCATTGCTGTATTGGGGTTACCAGGGCTGCAACTACTGTCACAGCTTTAACCGGAGCTGGTTTATATACCTTGGGCACAGCAAGCAATGCATTAGGTTATATTCCTGCAAGCAACATGAGCTTACATATGGCAGCACGTGTTCTTGCAACAGGTGTTAATCGTGCAGGTAACATTATGCTTTCGGTGGCTTCGCACACGGTTGTGCCGGCTGTGAAGAGTATAGCGACTACAGTTGTCAGAAATCCAGCTATGGCTGCAAGCTATGCTGCTGCAACAACGCGTTTAGGTGTGACAGCCGCCGGTATGGCGACAGGTCTTTACTATGCATCTTCCAATTTTACAAGGGCTGTTGATGCACCAAATCTTTCTTCAAAAATCAAGCATGGCACTCTGGCTGCAGCAAGTCTTGTTGCTACAGTAACAGTGCCTTATTTTATGTATGCTTAAGAAACTTAAGATTTAGGAAAAGGACTTAAAGGACGAAAAGGACGAAAAGGACGAAAAGGACGAAAAGGACGAAAAGGACGAAAAGGACAATAGCAGACATATTCGCAATTGTTTATGTCGTTTTTGTCTTTTAGTCCTTTTAGTCCTTTTTGTCCTTTTTGTCCTTTAAGTCCTTTTTGTCCTTTAAGTCCTTTTCGTCCTTTAAGTCCTTTTCGTCCTTTTCGCTTTATTCGGCTAATAATTTTTTGGCTAGCTCAATTCCGTGAGGGGTAAAAAAGATTTCCGTCTCTCCGGCTTTTTTTACAAAATTGGCCTGGATAATCAAGCGGCATATTGTATCAACCCCTTTAGGACTTAGGCCAGCGCGCTTGCCCGCCTGATAGCGGTCTATAGGATTTTCTAAATTTCCTGAGGCCAAAGCCTCTTCATATAAGGAAATAACATAACTTTCGTCTTTAGTATGATGTGGTTTACGTGGCATATTCCTCTAATAATATAATCAAGTTTTTTTTAGACGGGCACCGTCTGGAGTATCTTCAATAACATAGCCTCGGCTAGTAATCAAATTGCGCAGACTATCGGATAATGCCCAATTTTTTTGTTGCCGTGCTTCGATACGTTTAGCCAAAGCCTCTTCAAGATCTTTAGGCACCCCTTCGATTTGAGGCTCGAAAGATAAAATTCCCAATACCTCATTAAAACGCTTGAACAAAGCTAGCGTGTTTTCTGCTTCCAATTTCCCAACTTTACCCCCATCGGCAAGACCGTTGATTTCGCGAACCAGATCGAAAATAGCCGCAAGAGCTGCTGAAATGTTCAAGTCATCGCATAACGACTGAGTGAACGCATTTAGAGTTTTTTCCAATGCCGGCTGAACTAATCCGGATGACACGGGATTGCTGATCTCAAAAAGACGTTGGATAAAATCCTGAAGGCGTTGTAAAGAACCTTTCACAGCATCCAATCCGCCAAAAGTAAAATTCAGCTGCGTTTTATAGTGAGTTTGCAATAGCATGTAGCGGACTTGTATGCCGGAAAACCCTTTGTTTAAAAGATCCCGCAGCGTATAGAAATTACCCAAGCTTTTGGACATCTTTTTATTATCGACAACGAGATGCTCGGAGTGCATCCACAATTTTACGAATTGCTTGCCTGTACACGCCTCGGATTGGGCAATTTCATTTTCATGATGGGGAAACATATTATCGACTCCACCCACATGGATGTCAATAGTCGGACCTAAAAGTTTCATAGCCATCGCTGAGCATTCCAAATGCCAGCCCGGTCTGCCCGGACCAAATGGACTCTCCCAAAAGATTTTTCCGTCGCGCTCCGGATCATACGCTTTCCACAACACAAAATCAGAAACATTATCTTTCTCATATTCATCTGTTGCCACACGGGTGGAAGCGCCCGCTTGAAGTTCATCCAAATGCAGATGCGACAGGCAGCCGTAGCGGGGGAATTTATTAATTGCGTAGTAAATGCTGCCATCCCCCCCTTTATACGCCACCTGCTTCTCGATCAACTGATGAATGAGTTCGATCATCTCTTTAAAGTAATCGGTAGCTGCCGGATAGAATTCTACAGGTTCAATATTTAAAACTTTCAGGTCATCGAAGAAGGCTTTCTTATAAGGCTCTGTGAACTCATTAAGAGTCACATTATTAGTAATTGCTCCTTTGATAGTCTTATCATCCACATCTGTCAAATTCATTGCCTGAGTGACCCGTATCCCCATAAATTTGATCGTACGGCGTAACAGATCTTCAAAAACATATGTTCGAAAGTTGCCTATATGCGCGTAATTATAAACTGTGGGACCGCATGTGTACATGCGTACGTGATTTTTTTCCAGGGGGATGAGTTCTTCTTTGCGACGGGATTCCGTATTAAAAAGAAAAAGAGGGGTTGATTTAGAAGTCGAATTATGGTGTGTCATAGGTTGTCTTGTCCCTTTTAGCTTGTGGCGTTGGCGAGGTATTGTCCTTCAATGGCTCGATAATTAACTTTACCGGTACCCATGATAGGAATTTCCGGCAAATGAGTGACAGAGGAAATTTTTACGAGGTTGCTAAATCCCGATTCCCTCAAAGAAGAGTTAATTTCATCAATGGAGATATTGAATTTGCTGAAAAGGAAAATTTTTGGTTTTTCTCCGGATTGTTCTTTGGCGCACACTGCAAAGGAAGGACCTTCCTGGCTGGTAGGCCATCCTTTTTTGACAGCCATCTGCAACAAAGCATCTTCAAGCGATGCCAAACTAATCATTTCTGCACCCATTTTGATAAATCGCTTCATTCTTCCGGAAATCGTCAAATACCCTTCAGGATC
>Ga0207045_1125_pt2 | contig 15800 bp, 16 predicted proteins | sample Alteio_BWMinCont_69_FD_153299 | JGI IMG/M metagenome (GOLD analysis project Ga0207045, IMG submission 153299) | Enriched cells from forest soil in Barre Woods Harvard Forest LTER site, Petersham, Massachusetts, United States -... | ecosystem: Environmental > Terrestrial > Soil > Temperate forest >... | reverse complement strand
ACTCTGGTGCGGCTGAGGTACAAATGGCTGCAGATTGAATTTCTGATGTCGAAGTGGTATTGTCCTTCATAGCTGATGTTCTCCTTAAGTTTCTCAAGCCGCGAGTTGGCGCTCGCGGCTTTTGCATTTTGCAGCTATGGATTTCGTTCAGTTGGGGTGTCGTGGAAAATTTCTGTAGAACGAGGCTGATTGAAACTCTATTGTTTCCGGCGAAACAAATCGCTGCGAAATTGGCCGTGTTTTGCCGAACTAGCGAAGGTCTGGGACCCCGCGACTAGCAAGGCGGTACGCGAGTGGCGGACACCTTGACAAGGATGGCTGCGAAGTTTGTCGCTTGCTGTTTCGTTAGAAGCTGGACCGTGATAGGAACTCGAAGTTGCGGAAGCTTTTTCTTGTGAGCTTTTGATGGATTCCTTAGCCCGACTGAAAAAGCTGCTCGAGATGTCCGGCTGTACATTTAAGCAACTCGAAGAGAAGACGGACGTTTCAAGGCGCACGTGGTCGAGAGTGTTCGACGGCAAGTCTCCGCTGAGGCAGTGGTACTTTACCGTCTTGGGAAGCTTCGCGAAAAACCGTGAGACAGAGCAGCTCGGCGGTGTCCGAGAACCTTGGCAAAGGCTACCTTTCGCTCCTCCGCGATGTAGGAAGTGTGGGGCGCGAATGCAACGTGTTGATCGCAAGATCGATGACGGGAAAACCTTTTACGCTTGGCGCTGTGCTGCCGGACGAAGTAAGAGTTGCGATTCCCCGAGGATCTGGACCGATGACCGTGGCGCTCAAATTCAGAGACCTTCTCACCGTATCAAACCAACAAAGAACCTCGGTGTGAGCCGGCCGCTCTGTGAGGTCTGTGGGCGGGACATGGCGTCAATCGGCAGGGACAAGGGCCATCCCATCTTCGGGTCTTTATGGAAATGGCGGTGTGTGGGAACTACAGTAAAGCCTCACAAGGCCAGAGAGATCGTCACGGACTACGACGGGCGCAAAATCCAATTACCGCACATCCGCTCTTGGGGTTGGGATCTCCTACCGTTCGAGCGCACCCGGCTGCAGGAAATGCTCGCCAAAGACAGAATTCAGCGCTGGGTTGAAGTTGTGGAGAAGTGCTCCAAGTGTGAAGAGCCTTTGAAAGCCGATAAACGGGGGACGAAACGTTGGCGTCTTCACTGCTCAAGATGCCTGATTTCCTATTTCGTTGACGTCAAAGGAAGACGAGTAGAGACGCTCAGGGCGGCTGTTCCAAGGCAATCCCTCCCCAAAGGGGCGCGTGTCTGTCCGCAGTGCGGGAATTTCCTCACGCTGACCGGAACTAAATGGCATGGACGTCGATCAACTCCCCATAGCGCGAATGTAGTGCGTTTGGTTTGTGTTAAAGGGGGGCGCCGGCATCATCGACCCGCAACCTTTTACTTTGACCTTGCCAAGAAAAAGTTCCTGAGCCCCGCCTCTATGCAGCCAGGGCAACGCTTGCGGGAGTGCCCCGTCCGTATGCGTTGCTGTGGCAGGCCAATGTGGGCAAGCCATTGCTCTGCGAGCAAGATCGAACCTGAACATTGGTTCCTCACATGCGCCAATCCCTCCTGCTCCAGAGGGAGGAGTAGGAAAAGGAAATATCTCAAGGTGGGGCTGGACGGCAAGCAACTCCCATGGTTAAAGGGGCCAATGCTTCCGGCACAATTCTCAATTCCAATACCGTTAAAGGAGAGTGGGCTTTCCTAAACTGAAAAGGTCACTTAATCGAGAACGGCGATCCCTAGCTGATACCGGCCGTTGCCCTTCACGAGTCCAGGCCTCTGAGACCAAAATATTGCCCCTCCTTATCACGTGAAGGGGTTGGGAATCATATTTGGCCCATCGCCCCAAAAGGTACTCGGCCAGAGAGCCGATATTTTTGTCACGCCAAATTTTTCGCTAGTTTTTGTTTTGGCTCCGATGACCACCAATTTTGATCGTCTCAATTGAGACGGATGCTTGATCCACTGGAACGCGTGAGTCCGGATGATTTCGCCTGTCTGTTTGTTACGGATCTTCAGCGTATAGGGTCATGTTGAGTCGTCGCTCACAAATTTCGCATCTACGACAAGCAACGGCAACCGGGTGCCCATTACCAGATCGTTTTGCCTCGGTAGCGGGAAAAAACGTCGTCACTCTAAGCGTTTGGATTTTTTTCTTAATTTCCCAAGTTTCGGACATGGGTTCGATCCCCACCGCCCCTACCAAACCCGCTTAAATAAAGGGGATTTGAAACCTCTTGGTCCAGAAACCGGGCTTTGGTCCAGATTGAAGCCCAAGAGGGCAGGGAGCGACGGATTGGCGAATCAAGGCTCATTTGTGGCCTTTATAGCACGTTTCCCGGTTTTCAGCACTCCACACCCTTGCCGAGCCAGAAAGCCTCTCATATTGACCGGCAAGGCCCTCCACGGGCATATCCTTGAGGCAACGATAGTCGTTATAACAGATAATCTACCAAGCCTACGTCGCAGATTTCGCCTTGGACTTCCCGGCTCCCCAAGACCTCAGGATCGCTTTCAGGGCTTCTGGCTGCTTGCGCTTGTCGTACAGGTCCTCATAATCTATCTGGATGTCTTTCCCCTGAGGCTCAGTGTAGAGTCGGTTTCCGGCTGCGTCCTCGACAACTATCTCCAGCTTCATGCCCGGATTGTTGTCCCAAAACACTACCTTTGCTCCGGGGTCGAGTTCGTCAACCAACTTTTCCAATAGCTCCTGCACAAACTTGACGTGTTCCATGAACGTCTTTTGAGCTTCGTTTTGATCCATAGGTGTTTGACCTCCCATCCATAACTATATCAAGTCGGCACGCGGCTGGATTTTAGTTAGTCAGCGTGGACGCTATTAAGGTGCAATGGACTCCAGAAGGGAACATAAGCATCATAGGGTTTTCGGCGTCTATCCAAGCGTCCGAGTCTCCCTTGACATCTGGAAAAACAAAGTCGCACTTGCTTATGTCAATCTGAAGGCTGGTGTTTTTACCGTCGCTTGCGCCGACTACTAAGAGGTTCTGTTCCACTGCAACGACTACGCCATCAAACTGTCCGTGGAAACAGTTTGGATACACGAAGCCAGCTATCACGCGGACGGCAAGTTCCTTCCAGCGTTGGAACAGCTTCAATGCTTCACCGTGGCTGATTGCGTGCGCCATGCGCTTCCTTGTATGCGATTCTATCAGCTTGCCAATAAAAAACCCCATCCAGCCGTTAAGCTGAATGGGGTTGATTTGTTTCTGGAGCTTTATTTTACTCGGCGAGCGTCAGGGTGTGATTCTTAAAGTCGAACTGGACTGACTTGTATTGGACAAGTACATCCATCCCTATCAAGCCGTAGACCTTCGCCCCGTTCTGCGTCGTTCGGAAGTTGAAGGCCCCGTAGAGCACTTTCCCGTGCCACGTTGTCGGGGTGAACTGCTCGCCCCCGTCATTGTGACCGCTCAGTTCAAGAGCGCCGTCCAGGAGTCATGTTTTTCTGCGACACGCCTGATGGTAAATGTCCTGGCACTGACCCAAATGTTGACCATTATATGTATGCGTCTTACACGATCAGAGATGAGGAAGAGAAGTCCAAACCCAAACATAAGTGAAGGTATCTGGACGGCTTATCGGCACGCCTGTCAAAAGGGTACGTGATAGGATCAAGAGTCTGGCCAATCATGCCTCGAACCTAAAGAGTCTATGTCAAACGGGAAGAAATCTAAACACCAGCAACACCAACACACTGCCGCACCAAAAGAGAACCGCCCCAAAAAAGAAAATACCAACCGCCATGTTTACGTTGAACCCGGCGTGCAGATAGACCTTGTCGATAGTCTTAAAAACGAATTTAAGGCCGAGCAGCATGAGAGTAATACCAGGCAAAATAGCCAACTTCTGTGGACAAAAATTGGAGCGATTTTGCTTTTCGTTTATACCATCATCACTGGACTCATGTATTGTGCCAACAAGAAAGCTGCTGACGCTGCTAAAAACGCCGCCGACACAGCGCACGACACCTTGATTGCCAGTCAACGACCCTGGGTAGGGATTGCAAAAGACTCGTTTAGAATCAACGGCGTTAATATATCTCCAGATGTAGCTGAGGGGCACGAAGGTCGCGTCGTAGTGTCTTCTTCCGCTTCTGTGGTCTTGGAGAATTCCGGGAATACTCCAGCAGTCCGTGTTTCCCCATTCACACTGGTAGCATTTTTCACCGATGAAGATATTCCGCCTGAAAATTGGAAAACTGTTTCTTGTCAAGCAGCGGGAGAGAACATTTCCTATGAGAGCAAGCAAACTTATTTCATCATGCCAAAATCTACCATCCAAACTGGCGGTGCTTCGATACAAGGAACTGCGCAGAGCGTAGCTAATCGCCATTTCTTTTGGCTCATAGGATGCATTGTGTATCGAGATTCCTTGCAGAGCGGAACACATCACACGGTAATTCTTATGCATTCGGGATTCTCTGCACAAATCCCATATTCTCCGGCTGGCCTTTCCACATACGCTTCCGAAGCAAATTAATCCCGGATTGGGATTGATTGGCGGTAGGTGTACGGATAAACTCTTTGCTGATGAACTATCTCTATTACGGCAATAACTTGGAAGTTCTCGGATTGCACGTAGATGATGAAAGCGTCGATCTAGTTTATTTGGACCCACCATTCAAGTCGAACCAAGACTACAACGTGCTCTTTGCTGAGAAAGACGGAACGGCTGCTGCTTCTCAGATCAAGGCGTTCGAAGATACTTGGTCATGGAACCAAGCCACCGCTCGTGAATATGAGGAGGTTGTTGAACAAGGGGGGAAGGTCTCAGAGGTAATGCAAGCGTTCCGTGGTTTCCTCGGTACGAACGATATGCTTGCGTATCTCACAATGATGGCTCCGCGTTTGGTTGAGTTGAAGCGCGTGATGAAAGCAACGGCGAGTATTTATCTCCATTGCGACCCGACTGCAAGCCACTATCTCAAGTTGCTTATGGATGCTGTATTCGAGCCCTACAACTTTCGGAGCGAGATCATTTGGCGCAGAACAGGGGCACATGGAAAGAGCCAACGATTTGCGCCTATTCACGACACGATTCTCTTCTATTCAAAAACAGATGCGTATAAATGGACGAGCCTGAAAAAGCCGTACATGCGGAAACACGTCGAAGCGTACTTTGTCCACGATGCACTCGGTTGGAAGACAAACTATTACGGGAATGTTCTCACAGGGTCAGGACGGAGGGGCGGTGAATCAGGATTGCCTTGGCAGGGATTTGACCCTACAGCGAAGGGGAGGCATTGGGCAATACCCGGCGATTTGTTAGAAGACATAGACGAGGATATTTCTGAACTTGGGCAGCATGAAAAGTTAGACCTGCTGTTGAAGTTGGGAAGAATCAAGATTGACCGCACTCAAGCGTGGCCTATTTATGAGAAATACTTGAAGCCAGAAGATGGTCAGGCCATTCCAGATATTTGGGCATTTCAACCCTACACCGAAGGAACTGTGTTCGGAATGGACCAAGGTATTGATGCTGATGTTAGATGGCTCTCTCCGCAAGACCAGGAACGGTTGGGTTATCCGACCCAAAAACCAGAGGGATTATTGGAGAGAATCATACGTTCCAGTTCAGAAAAAGGAGATGTTGTTTTAGACCCTTTTTGTGGATGCGGCACAATGACCACTGTTGCTCAGCGGTTAGAAAGACAGTGGATTGGCATCGACATCACTCACCTGGCAATGGGGTTGATTAAGAACAGGCTCCTCACGAGATTTGGCCCTGATGTCGTAAAAACGTATCAAGTCATAGGTGAGCCAGCGACTCTTCGAGATGCAGCCGAACTTGCAGGAGAAGACCCATACCAGTTTCAGTGGTGGGCACTTGGACTTGTGGGAGCACGTCCGACCGAGCAAAAGAAAGGTGCTGACAAGGGAATCGACGGAAGGCTCTTCTTTCACGACCAAGAGAATGGCAAGACTAAGAAAATCATCTTATCGGTCAAATCAGGTCACGTCTCAGCGAAAGATGTGCGTGATTTACGAGGCGTGATTGAACGTGAAAAAGCTGAGATTGGCGTGTTGCTCACTCTCGTAGAACCCACAAAACCTATGTTGAGTGAAGCTACTGAAGCGGACTTTTATAAATCTTCGTGGGGAAAACATCCTCGACTGCAAATCCTTACTATCGAAGAGCTTCTGGCAGGTAAACGCATAGACTATCCACCTACTGTCAATGTGACTTTTAAGAAAGCCCAACGCGCACTTGGACCTGTTGCAGAGCAGTTGCCGCTAACCGCCTCAGTTGATGAAGGACCTACGATACCTGCTGCCCTACCCGCTAAGGAGGCGAAGCGAGCAAAGGGAAAAAAGGCGAAGCCAGCAAAGGGAAAGAAGTAAGCATCCAACGATTTGAAATACACTCGGAAATGAAAAGAGGCTCCAGGTTCGCTCTGGAGCCTTTTCTTGTTTGTAGGTCAACTTGGCCTAAGCAACGAATCTGGACAGCCCTTCTACTGCTTTCCTCTGCGTATCCCCTATTACGTGCCCGTAGATTTGCAAAGTCACCCTCACATCCGAATGACGCATCTGATCCCTAACCGCCGTTATTGGCGTGCCTGAGTTAATCAACTCTGACGCGACTCCATGACGGATCGCGTGAAAGCCTACAACTTTCATGCCGAGCGACTTCAATAAAGGGTGTAGCTTTTTCTCCCTTAGTTTGCCGTCACTGTAGGGACGTAGGCGATTATTGGCGAAGAGAACTCCAAGAGGATTCTCCCGGTAACGTTTGGACTTCAAATGCTTGCGTAGCTCTTTCGCAAGGGCGGCTGATAAAGGAATGTCCGCTGCGCTGGCGCACTCTTCGGAGTTCCGAGAGTCCCGTTATATGCGGACTTCTTGACGTGGATTACTTTGCTGTCGAAATCAATGTCCTCTACTCGCAAGCCGAGAACCTCGTTGATTCGCATTCCGCTGAGAGCCAAGACCATTAAAATCGTCCTGAACACTCCACGAGACGCTTTGATGAGCCTCTTTATTTCTTGTCCTGTCAGGAAACGAGGACGGGCTTTCTCTTTCGGCGGCATCGTCAAGTCAGACAGCTTGACCGTTGGAATGGCCTTGTCGGACTTGTGCATGGCGTTGAGAATCCCCGTCAGCGTCAGGACGATGTTCTCCACCGTCTTTCCGTTGCGGGTGGGAATGGAAATACTATTCACGAATCCCTGAACACAGCGGACGTTCAACTGAGGCAAAGGAATGTCGCCAAGCGCAGGAATGATGTGGGCTTTGAGATGGGACTCAGATGTTTCAAGTCCCCTCGGTTTGTGATGCGGAGCTACCAGCTTGCGCCATTCGGCTACTACATCGCTGACAGTTCGCTCGTGCTTGGGGACGACAAGTTGAGCCTCAGCCTTGTTCGCGGTATTCACCGCGTCCAGGGTAGCTTGCATGGACGCCTTCGCAGCCCGTTCATTTAGGCCGGGAAAGCTCTTGCGACGGACCACGACTTTGTAGGTTCCGTCTTGCTCGTTAAAGACGTGCTCGGGATACTTGCAACTCCAAACTTTATTTCTAACTTTCCAACTTCCACTGGTAAATCTTCGACGCACGGCAGGTCCAGTTCCGCCTTTGCGCTGCTGTAATGCTGAACAGTTTTCCACTCATAAAACCTCGGATTGATTAAGGACAACAAAGCGGTCGGACTTCCCGCGAAGGACAACAAGAGGATCGGCTTGCGCCGTAGCCTTGAAGGATCGTGCATATAAAGGATAGCAGGAATCCTTCTTGCGCCAAAAGCTGCTCTTGGTCCGTTTTGGTCCAGATTGAGGTTTTGCTTGGAGGCTGTAAAGCGTTGAAAAGGCAAAGGCTTGGGGATTATGGGCCTTGGTTCGATCCCCACCGCCCCTACCATAACTCCCGATGATTCTGTTGCCCTTACGCTGCTAGGCGTGCAAAACAGGGTTCGAAAACAGGGTATTTTGTTCCCAAGCTGTTCCCAACTTCTGTGGCAACCCCGCCGACTCGAAAGAGGATTTGTTCCCTCGTTGGATTCTAGAGCGGGTTAAGACGCGCGAGCCGTTGTACCGGCAGGTGGGAGACGCGCCGCCGGAAATCACTGAAGATCAAGAGGTTCGCATTCCGTGTGTCTGCCGGACTTGCAACAACACCTGGATGAGCGGGATGGAGAAGACCGTACAAAAATTCTTGGGTCCGATGATCGACGATATTTCCCTGCCACTCGACCGACAGTATCAGCAGAACCTCTCCGAGTGGGCTGTGAAGTGCGCCATGTGCAACGATACGGCCGATCTTCATCCTCGCTTCTTCACTGAGGCCGAATGTCACAAATTCAATGAGAAGCGGACCATTCCTCACGGAACTCTGGTGTTCGCCGCTCGATTCATTGGGCGCAGCCTGGACTCTAACGGCGTGGATTTTACCCTGACCGAGCCAGCGTCAGGAGATTTGCTCGTTCGAGCGCATATCTACAACGTGATGGTTGGTCACGTCGTTCTTCAGGTGCTCTCGTGGCATCCAGAACCTTCGCATATAGGGAAAATTATTCGGTTTGCCGTCCAGAAGGGGTGTGAGTGGCTCGAAATCTTACTCAAGAGCATTTCTCCACCGCCACACGACCACTTGGTCTTTTTGGGGCGCGTTCAAGAGATTGCTGATCTCGCATCGAAGGACACCGAACAGGCTTTGAGGGAACTCGATCGTTTTGAGGATGCCCTCAAAAATGCCCCCGATGGTCATGGCAGTGTGATCCTGAATAGCGAGCGCCATGAAAAGTACCTCGTGTAGCGACCCCATGATTCTCGGGACTCGGAGGCTGGCGCAGCAACGCCACGCACAGACCATTGAGCGGGCGCAGAAAGCCAGCCAGGGGGAGTTCGCCAGGCAGGCACGCGAGGACAAGGCGATTCACCTAATTCCTGGAGTGGAACCCGCGGCGAACTTCCGGCGCATGTAGCTCGCTGCTCGAGGGCAGTTCCCCTACCGAAGACGGAGAAACGGAAGGAATCGAGATTGGATCTCTTGGTGCTGGGTCGAGAACCACTCGAAAAGCGCGACTTGTTCCGCCACGAGAGCCCTAAAATTCGCCGGCTCGGGCTCGCTCGCCATTCGTGTCCGGACCCATTCGATCGTGTGGAGACGAAGCGCTCGCCTGGAAATGCCTGCCAAATACTCAGCGAGGGCATCATCGAACAAAAAGATCGCCTCATCCGTGTCTGCCGAGAATTGAAAGATATCCTTGAGACTTGGCTTCAGATCCTTCATGACTGTCTGAACGAACTGGACCGTTACCCGGTAAACAGGAATGCGACGCTCGTGCAGTTCAAGCGCCACGCCTTGTCCGCGGTCCTTCCGAGACTTTCTGTGTGGAAGTCTATCGTTGATGTCAGGCAGCGGTGTTCCGGTTTCGATCGCCTCATAAAGCTTGTCCCGATAGGCCTTGAGCTCGCCAGGAGTCAGTCTCTTCGTGTGCTTGGAAACCGAATCGTAATCGTCGTGGTGGGGTAGGCACAAAAAGGCTGCATTTTCTTCAGTCGAATTGTTCGGGATTCGATCAACATGTGCGAGCTGGCCTTTCTTGACTCTGCCATCGCCGTGAAGGCCGAAGCATAGAGCGCATCGACGTCCGGATCTCTTGAAGACGGCGACCTGGACCTCTTTCGGAAACGCTTTCCTCATGATGCGGCCATCCAAAACCAGTTCTTTTTGGCGGGTGAAATCTACCTCAATCGGCCGCTTGTTCGCAAACGACTTGCGGCAGTCTGGGTGACGGAGAGAGCGTCCCGGTTGCGCATTTTGGTATGATTCACACGTTGTCGGCAGTGGAGCAGGCTAAAGCATGGCAGACCGAACCTATCTCTTCATAGATGGCGAGTACCTGCGCAGAAGGCACCATGAGGCGATGGTTGACTTCTTCCAGGTTGACGGCGACCTGGATATTTTCCCTCTCAGACGCGAGGCGGGTGCAAGGCGGGTCTACTTTTACGACTGCATTGACGAGGCGCCATTACCTGGGGAGACCGGAGAAGTCCAGAAAACTCGAATCGCGCCACTCCAACGGTTCCTTTCGTACGTGCAATCCCTCAGCGGTTTTCACGTCAAGCCTGGAACCGTCAGACGTGGCAGGAAGCGTGAGCAAAAAGAAGTTGACGTCTCGATGGCCGTCGACATGCTGACGCACGGTTTCAACGGAACAATGACGAAAGCTGTACTTCTCGCCGGTGATCTCGATTTCCGGCCCGTCGTCGAAGCTCTGGTTCGCCAGGGCGTATTTGTCGAGGTATGGTACCACCGCAACTCGATCGCGGAAGAGTTGCACGGTGCAGCCGACTTCGGCCGTGAAATTCGATTCAGGCAACTCTACGAATGGAACACCACTGCCTTTAAAGAAACCCATCGCGTTCCGATGGTGCAAACACCTGGTGGTGGGCCGGCGGGAAAACTGCTTAGAGCTGGGAAAATTCGAGATTGGGGATGGTCTGCACAACTTTATTGGTTAGAGACAGCCCAGCAAGTGCCCCAATTTAGTCTCTGGATCGATGTTCCTGTGGGTCGCACGATCCGAGTCTACGACCGGGACGAAAACCTAGTTGAGCGGTATGTCGCCGTTCAATACGGACCGATCGATTGGGAATTTGTGGTCGAGGAAGCCCGAATCGCCGGGCAAGTCTCAAGGATATCTTTCAATTCTCGGCAGACACGGATGAGGCGATCTTTTTGTTCGATGATGCGAGTGATCGGTGGGACTTACGCTCGCGGGATGCAACAAAACGGCGATTCTGTTGCAAGGAACAGGTCGTGGTACCAAAAGTAAGGCCGACAACCGGCAATCCAATCGATGAGGTTGTGAAATATGGCTTCGACAGCGCAAAAGAGAAATTTTGATTGGGACAAGTATCCTACTCTGGGGCCCGATGGGAAACCCGTTGATTTCTATGGTCGTCCGTACTGTGAGGACCTGCGATGAACCCGGCGGAAGGTTAAGCAATATCCCCCCGCAAATCCATTCGGTGTTCGACTGATCTCAAAACGCCCGGCGATGCTGGCATAAACTTCGACATGACGCCGTTTCAGATGCTTGGGGTGATTCGCGTTCCGGGAGCCAGGCGATTTCGATGTCCTATGATTCCGTGCACGGAGCTAGGGGCAGATCACTGGTCAGCTAGCTTTACACCGGTCTGGCTCGCCATGTTACATGACTGTCCAGAGATCGTTAACTCCAAGTTCGCCGATGCTGCCACGAACTCAATCTGCTTGGTACAAATGACTCTGTCTCCCAAGAAAAGCCTCTTCCACCAGAGAGTAATGTTGTATTTTTCGTGGGTCGGTTGGAAGAAGATCGATCCGAGAGACGGGGATTGCTGTCGGAACACTCTATCGGCTCGCCAGAGAGGGTTCCAAAACTCGGGAAAGGGTTTTTTGAACTTCGCAAGTAGCTTGCTACTTTAAGCCCCGGATTTCGCGGGTTGGGCAGGCTTCGGCACATCCGGAGTACCTGGTGCGTCTGCGCTCTGTGATGCCGGGAATGATCGGAGTCGTTCTTTGGCCTGGTCTATATTCTGCCTGTGTTCTTCTAGGTCCGCGTCATCCAGAATCCTGGCACGAAATTTCCCGCCATTCTTCTCCAGAACGGCAATTCTCACCGGTCCGTTGATACCGCCTGGATTTATTTTGACTGCGTGGTCGAGCGCCCATGTGACGGCAAATGTCGCATCTTGGATACGCGGTAGGCCGTGATCCCAGAAGACTTCACGCATTAGTGCCAAGAAAGGATCGGTAATTGGCTGGCCGCTCCCCATGGAGCAATACCACATCGTTTCGGTCTTAAACTCAGGCTGAAAATCTGACACTGGAAACTCACAGAGATGGGGTTTGTCTCCCAGCACAAACCCGACGAGAGCGCCGTACTGCCCGGTCCGAACTCCTGTTGAACCAAAATCTGCGAGCGCGCGCTTGCAAACTTCGTTACCGACCGCAGTGAAATGCTTCGTGCCGAGGAACACCTTATCTGTATATGCTTGCTCAATGACTTGGGTGAATCGTTGCCCCAAGCCAACCTGCCCGGTTCCGGCAACGATTACTGATTCGGAGATTATTTTCAGCTTTTCGGTCGGTTGCTCGATGGTTCGATCTCCCATGCCAGAGCCGAGAGTCATCGAACTGTCCGTACCCATGACGAGTCCATCGCGGCAGAGCACACCAACGATAGCCGTCATCCGTCAGCCTATTCTTGGAAAACACTATTCACACGCATATCCGGGAACGCCTTATAGATGGCGGAAACCAGAGAGGAAAAACTTTGCGTGCGAACAAATTGGCAAGTACGGGCAATGAAGTCCTGCGTGAGTGGAGTCAGCGTGTTCAGCGCTGCGTTCCCCGCCACTAGCCCTTCCATGGTAAGGGCAAACCTGCGGGGGGATAGACTGGGGTCGATGTGGACCAGTCCTCGCGATGCCAATAGATCAAGCTGGGTGTAGACGTTCCTGTCAAACGGACCGTAGTGATAGGGCTCAAAATGGAAATGAGGTCCGCCGACGTGCTCCGGGATCTGTCGGTCGATCAGGAAAAGTAGTTTTTGAACCTGGACAGGTGTGTACTCGTATCCCCCGCCAGGAGCCATCGCCGCCAGAATCAACTCATCGCGTCTCATCGATTTCATTATAGCCCAAATGACTGCCACAAAAACGCCCCAGAATTTGTGCAGGTTCCGAAAACCCCTGCAGAACAACACCTCCAAACTGAATAGAATCAGAGAAAGATCAACGCCTGAATCAGGTTCCGAAACCAGTTGATTGTTTTCCCCCGCACCTCGGCAACTCAGCACTGGTCAGGGCTTACGAGAATCGTGCCCCTGGACATTAGGTATTTGTCGCCAAGGGAGGTAGTACCCAAAACACTTGCTAAATGTGTAGTAGTCCACTACATTTTCCCCCAATGATCAGAATTGATCTCGGCAGACTTTTACCGATCGGCGTGCTCGCCCATCTACTCGCCCTTATCCCAGGCTTCTTCTTCTTGGTTTGCATAGCGCTCGGAAACTCTTACCCCGCTGCCCAACTGGCTGCCCAGTTGCAGTTCGTCGTTCCGTTTGGTCCCTTTGGAACGCTCTTCATCGCTGTCTTCCTCGCCTTCGTCCTGGGCACCGCGTTCGTCTTGCTCGTATCGCTCATTCAGTACCTACTAATCCGTGCTCACCTAATCTGGCGCGATCGGGCACACCTTTTACTCCCAGTTCTCGACCGTCTGGTCCTGCTCCCCCTACCTAAGGACAAGCCACGGTGGCTCCTCAACTGGCGTAATCGCAACGTCAATAAGGTCAATATTTCCAACTTCCCCATCGTTTCAGAGACCCGGCGGAGCGCTTTTCTCTGGTGGCGGGCCCTCGCGAAGCACCTGCTACGCACGCGATACGGAATGAAGGAGGAACAGTTCCCAGACAGCAACTGGCAACCTATGCGCGAGGTGCTCACAGCACCGACGAGCCAAGAGCTTTACGGGGATCCAATGATATTTACAGCGCACACCACAGGTTGGAGCGCTTTGGCCGCGACCTTCTTCGCACCCGACCTCCGCACGTGGTGGTTTTATGTCTTCGCGTGGTTCCTGGTTGGCTTCGGTCTGCTTCAATTAATCTATGTGACTCGGGCTTCAACGAACCCAGAAATCGGCGACACCCTCCGCATCCGCGCCATCCTACGTGAGTTCCCGAAATTGAAGCCTCGACGCGCGCCCAAGATCGAGCCCGAGGAAGAACCCGACGAGGAATAATCTCGAAAGAAAAGATTTTGTCCGCCTACGTTTCCGCCCGTTAAGACGCCGCGCGACTCTTTAACCACAACTCCATGTCTGTAACTAGTTGGTCGAGCTCTGAAGGGCCATAGACCCGCGCAAGCTGGTTTGGCTTTGGCAAACTATCTACTCGCCGCTTCCAGTGCTTGTCCAGTGTTGCGAAGCTTGCGAACGCGGTCGCCATTACGGCGTGGCAGAAATCCATCCCATCGCCTCCCTTCAAGGAACTGGCGTCGATAGCCATGATCCTCAACAGATTGAAATAAGCAAAGCAGGCTGGCCGAGCAGGGTTGAACGGTATCAAGGGAAACTTTTTGTCCAATAGGAGCGGATCACGCTTCGACATTGCGCGAACCGCGCTCATCTTACTCTTCAGGAGTTCGTCAAAGCCCTTTGACGACTCATAGATCGACTCCCGTTGGGGACCAAGACGGTCCATTATTGGGCCAAGGCGAAAGAAATCATCAGAGAGACCGATGACCTTCCCGCAACCCGGCGTATAGTGACGCAACAGGTCAGCGACATAAGACTTGAGGAAATCCTGATCGATGCAAGCGGCGTCCGGACTCTTGCCCTCTATTTCTAACTTAATGACCGCGGTTACGTCGTGCTTCGCAGGAAACCAGCGCGGCCCAATCTCGTCGAGAAAAGCTCTAATTAAATCAGCTGACCGACCCTGCGGCCCAGACAGTTGGGCCGCATTTGTCACCGAGAACAAAAGATCAACACCGGAGTGGATGGCACCGAGAAACCTCTGCCGGCGTGACAGCTCTCCTTTGGCGAGGTTGATGAATGCCCAGTTGTCGAGCGACACCACGGGGCCACTCACGCTGGCATTGAGCGTGAAGAGTGCGCCGTCCGCGTTTGCAGTAGCTCGAATCATCTGGCCTTGGATGTATGATACCGATAATAGAGACGCATTTATGCCCGGTAGTTCATCACTCGGAGCGATTCCGCCGGGACATCGCCCCAAGTGATGTTGATTCAGGAAGGGGCTCCTGATTTATTTGAGGAACTCCTTGCCGGCAAAGACGAATCCTTCGGCTTCACCTGCCCTGACGAAGTCCAGAACATCATGCACTGTTTTGAACGCAAGACGAGCTCCCATTGCGGGCTTCGGTCCTGTTCCCCTCTGTGTCGCTCGCTGACTCACTAGTACTACGATGTGCCTGTCACGCTCGATCCGGTAATCTGGTTCTCGTTCGAGCGACAAGGAAGCATGACGAAGCTCCGCCTGAAGTGCAGCCAAAGCGTGCGTGGCCGTTTCATGCGCGCCAGTCCACTCTCCCTGAACCCCATTTTGAGTTCTTAGGATCCGCCAGGATGGCTTGTTCCGGCCCCCCATGTTCGCGATCGAAGCTTCTTGCCCAGGCGGTAGCCCCTTCACTGTGTACTGATAAACGTCGCCAGAGCCCGCAACCACACCGGTACTTACGCGGCCAAACTCGCGCAGTTCTAGCTTCCCATCGGTCTCAACCGTTTGAATCGTGAGTGCATCTGCAGCTTTTTCGGCGTCTTCAATTGACTTGATCAGAAGCTCCGCTTGTTGTTTCACCTTGTCGAGGAGGCGTGGCACAAGCGGCACTGCTTTGACCCGGACTTCGCGAGATTCTCTCAACAGTGGTTTGAAATCCACGTCCGTCAACTCTTTAAATGTTTCTTGCGATCCGGGCCCCCGGCACCATCCGAACGTACATCACCCAGCAGATCCCACTCCCCGCTTAGCTTGTAAGTGTCCCCTTCTGGGGTGAGTGTGATTTCCGTGCAGTGCTTCGCGACTTCCGCCTTCGCCCTCGGAGTCTCTCCGGCGAGTCGGCCCTGAATATTCTGCAGCTCGCTCAGGACAAAGGCCTCGATCTCCTTGAGTCGAACGTCGATTCCACGACCGTCTGTGGCGAGCAACTCGTCTCGTTTTTCGAGTTCGGCAAGAAGGGCCGGTGAGTGGCGCCCCACGGCGATTACCCCGGCGAGATTGCCGATTTCATTTTTCAAGCGCTCCCGTTCCTCTCGCAAC
>Ga0207045_1131_pt1 | contig 15858 bp, 14 predicted proteins | sample Alteio_BWMinCont_69_FD_153299 | JGI IMG/M metagenome (GOLD analysis project Ga0207045, IMG submission 153299) | Enriched cells from forest soil in Barre Woods Harvard Forest LTER site, Petersham, Massachusetts, United States -... | ecosystem: Environmental > Terrestrial > Soil > Temperate forest >... | reverse complement strand
GGCTTCCCCAAGTTTTTCGTCACTTACTTTTGCAATAACAGCATCAAGACGCTTTTTCAGCTCTTCGGCCTCATGTGACACTTGTTTAGACGCATTTGTATAGTCAATCTCACCCGTATCTCTCGAATAAAGATTTTTCTTACTAAAAGAGCCCCCAATTGAAGCAACGGATACGTTAAGAACAACATGTCCAGAATCTAAAATTTCGTAATTACACACCAGATCAGACCCTGCCGTTATTACCCCATCTTCAAAATCAGTTCCCGCTATAGAGAGCGCACCAATAAATTTGTTATCTTTAACGGGGTCAATAATTTCGCCTTCATAAAGTTTAAAGTTGAGACAACCCGAGCTTCCACCACGTAAAGATTCCCCAGCTTTAAAAACAATCTCTCCTGTTTTCGGAAGGGGCTCTCCCTTTTTAACCAAGTAAGACATAACTGAATAACCGCCCAGCTTATCAAGCGCGGCTATCCCTATAGAGCTAGATGCTGGAATTGCATCAACTGATGCCGCTGTCCGAGTAATGCTTATCCGGTTATTTTTAATATCAAGAGACCCGCCTGCCGCATCAAAAACAAAAATCTTAAATTGATTTTCGCCCGGCTTAGGTAGAGCCACTTCCACAGTTGCGCCGCTCTTAAGTGCAATCTTTCCTGATGACCACCCCGTATCAAGGCTGTCGATTTGAAACTCGGTCCCTTGTTGCACTTCCCCACTAATTTTCGCTACAAACTTTGTTTTAGAGTCCGGCGTTCTAGAGATATAGCTAAAAGTTAAATCAAGTTTGCCGCCAGTACTAATAGTGCCTCTTGCATTTTTTCGGCCTCGGCTCTGTGAAGTCCAATCAATAGATTCAGCAAATATGGCTGCGCCCTCTGCTACCGCTGTCATTGGATTCACATCTGTCGATGCTGCAATTCCAAGTTGAGATGCCACCTTGTCTCGGAGAGGTTTATAATGTGTGGGGCCGCCGACAAAGACTATTCTTTCAACATCATGCGCTGACAGATTAGAACTCTCCATGGTTTGTCTTACTGCATTTATAGAATCGTCAATTAGCGCAGAAGTTATCCTATCTAAATCAGAACGCTCAAATTTTATCTCAAGATACATTTCCTTTCCTGAGAGGTCTTTTGTATTAAGCGCCGCTTCATCAAGACTAATGGTAGCGCTCTCCTTTTGAGAAAGCTCTATTTTAGCATTTTCCGCTGCCCACGTTGCTTTGCGCTTTAAAGATAGAAACTGTGGGTTAGATGAAAAGTCTTCAGGGAGATTAAAGGTTTTAAAAAGCCAAGGTTTAATTATATTATCAAAGATAAGTCTATCAAAATCTCTCCCGCCGCACATTTCGACACCGCCATGAGCAAGAAGACTTACCCTTCCAGAGATGCTTTCGGCAATGGCAACATCTAGAGTTCCACCGCCAAGATCATAAACAATAAATATCCCATCTCCCTTACGGTGACGCATAACGCTCATAACGGCAGCTACAGGCTCTTGCATTAATGCAACCTTACCTAAGCCCGCTAAGTCGGCTGCTGCTTGTGTAGCATCTTTTTGCATTTGATTGAATGCGGCAGGAACTGTGATAACTGTTCCAGTTTCTGTCTTATTACGCAGCTCTTCAGGCAGATAACCAAACAACGTCTTAAGTATTTCAGCAGAACACTCTTGTGGCGTCATATCTGCATTTGCAGCAGCAATTTTGATTGGCGTACTTGTTCCCATGAAACGCTTAAAGTCTTTGGCTGTATTTTGGGGATCAATAGCCGAATTATTATAAGCCCTCGCGCCTACATACTTATTTCCGCGTTTGTCTATAAATATAGCAGAGGGCGTCACGTCATGTTGTTCTGGACTTTTGTAAAGCTTTATAGCCTCTCCATCATATGAACATATCGCGCTATTCGTTGTACCAAGATCGATGCCTATATACTTCATGACTTCACCTTTTGTAGCATTACCGTGCCTTGGCGCAGTAAACCCTCATCTCCCATTATTACTGGTTCGAGCATTTGTTCTATCAATAGAGTATCTTCCGATGCGAAGTCTTCGATGTTTAGTGCCTTAACTGCCATACCGGAATCATAAGGATGCCCCTCAAGGTTTACTAACTTAACACCAACCGTTCCAAGGTTCTGTTCAAGTTTGCCTAAATAATATTCTAGCTGGCTCATGTATCTGTTGGCTTCCCCAGCATCTAGCTTGCTTAAAGCGCGTAAAAAAATCCTCGAAAATCGCCAGCTATCAACGGCAATGTCAATAATAGTTTTTTGACTATCTAATGAAGAACAAGACATTTTATCGTTCACTTTTTTCCTCGCACATTTATATACTTGCAACCCTCTATATCTTAGCGGCCAATCATAAAACAACCATTAAAATAAATATGGAACGCAACGACCAAGTTACCGCGCATTTCTTTTTCGTAAACACGGATACGGGGTAAGGGCTAAAAATTATTTCCTCTCCAGGGAGGATGCCTCAATTGAAGCATCCTCAAAGACTCTACTTCTTGTGTCTTCCAGAGAAAGTGTTCTTTAACGCCACAAAGCTTTTGACCTGCTCCAATGTCGTCCTCAATAAATCGGTCGGTTGGTCTTTCAGCAGCCTCAAAATCTCATTGGTCAGCCTTATGCGGGTCTTGTCAGTTTCGGCAACGTCATAGGTGAACAGTTCATATAGTGGAACGTCAAGGACATCGGCGATTTCTTGTGCTGTTTCAAGGCGCGGCATAAAGATTCCGCGTTCTATATGACTGATGGTTTCAGTGCTTTTATCAATCTTCTCGGCAAGTTTTTCCTGTGAAAGCTTCTTGTCTTTCCGAAGCTTCTGAACTCTCTGCCCTATACGGATTTTAGGTGTTTTTTTCTTCATATCGGTAGTATGACTTCATATTTTGCCCATAATAATGATGTATAACTACGGAATACTGTTGAAATAAGCCACAATACGGAATATCATGATCGCCAACGAAAGGGCGACAAATGGCAAGGATTCGCAGACAGGCAGATAATGATGATGACGGTGATAACGTCATTCGGGATTTGCTTCTGCTGGAATCTCTCAAGAAAACAAAAAATATTCGTCAAGTCGTCGTCAACGAACTGCGGAAATTATCAGCAAAGATGGATGACGAAGCAGGTCGGGTTCTTTTGCTGGCCGCGGCGGATTTGTTGAATGAGCGATAGCAGAAAGAATGAAATGGAAGAGCCTATTAACATTATCGGCATTGGTGGCATGAGTAAGAAAATACTCACCTGTATTCAGGAGCGAAAACCTGATTTTTTAGCGAAAGCAAAGCTTCATTATCTTGAAAGGCCTGACCTCGGTAATTCCGAGACAGAACTGCATGGGCATAATGCTGTTATTATTGCAGATTGGAGTCTGGTACGCGGGTATTCAAAAGCGGGAAGGTTGGTTGATAGTTTAAAAGGTAAGGTTAATAAAATCGCATGCTTTATCACACTGCCTTTTGACCTTGAGGGAAAGAAGAATCAGGAATCAGCACAGCGCTATCTTCAAGAACTGAAAGAAAAAAACATATTGGTTGTGACTTTCAACTTTGATCGAAAAATGGATTACGGGGCTGCAATTGGACTTTTAATTGAAAAAATGGAGGAAGCGGTTTCAGTATATTTAAAAACAGGTCGTGTCTTAGGAAAAACAGAAGGAATTGTTTCTCTGAATTTTAGTCAGAAGAAAGAACAAGAACTACAAAAACCTATGAAGCGGAAAGAACCGCGAAAACTTGCCGAACAGGACGATGAGGAAGGGGAGACAGTTTCAGAAAAGTTAGATGCATATATTGAGGCGCTAGAAAAGGAGATGCACTTTGGCGCGTTAGATAAGAGTTTATGTATTGACGTGTTAAAGAAGGGGGTAGCATTGAAGAAGGTGTTGCCGCCAGAGAAGACAAAGAAGATTGAAAGGAATCGTTCCACAGGAAATGGAATGGTTATTGAGAGAAAAAAGGAAAGAAGGAGAAAATCAACTGAAAAAATTCTTATCTGCATCATATTCGTGGAAGCTTTAGCGGGAAGCCTCTACTGGTTGTGGTACGTTGGGTTCTTCGGATGGCTTTTGAATGCTACAGAGATCACGGCTGCTGTAATTCTTGCTTTAGGAATTGCTGTGTTTGTTTTAGTCGCTCTTTTAAAGAATTTTGGCACGATTTGGAACGGTATGTTTATTTTGCTCGGGATAGTGTTTCCTCCGCTTGGTGTAATTATGCTGATAGACTGGATGCTAAAAGATACAATAGCAGAGGGTGTAAAAAAGGGAATGGACGCAAGTAGAAAGCAATAACGAAAATAGTGTTGTGCCATCGTCATTTACGTACTGGCACGATTATCTTGTTTTTGGTATTATTGACTTCCTGAGTTAATCTGGAGCGACAATGCCATGAGAAAGACAGCCGAAGAACGTGATGCAGCGTATCTTGCCAAAGCAATGGTAGTAGCATGTATCAGAAATACGTATCTTGAAGACCTTCACGCGGGTAAATATTTTCCTATCACGAAAACAGGGGATTTCTCGGATGTAAAAGTGATAGATGGCGAAGGTCGTGAATTCGCATGGTCTGAAATGTCGCGCTTTAGTGACGATGAGATGAAGAAACTCATCAAGGAATTCGTCAACCGGATTTATACTTTCCTATTAATGGACATGGAAAGCGATAAGACCAAGCAGAAGATGAGTCACTGGACAAAGTTTTCTACAGGTTGGGATGACGCAGAGATAGATGATTTTGTTGTTCAGGTGCTTAAAGAAGTGAAGATCGGTTAAGAATTAGGGCATGTTACTATAGATAAGATCACCGGAATTGATGAAAACACCTTCTGTTAGTATTAATACCCGCAACATCACCAAATACATGATTTCGTTAGAGGAAACGTGGTTTTGACTCTGAAATGGTGTGAAAGGCGTTCGTGTGAGAAATTTTTCCAGCGCGGATTTTCCAAGAGTGAAGGCATTTTTGTTTCCGGCGGATTCCAAGAGAAACACCTAAAGACCCGAACCTTCAGCAATTAAAGTGCGAAGAGTCCTCTAACGGAGTCCTCGCAGGATACTGTTTCCTAGCTATAATCAGCGAGGTTTAATGAGTCTCTATAATAAGGATGGTGTACTGGTTCTTGATGGCGTCCGCAACGTATTGGGATGCCAAAGATGGATGTGTTAGCTTGTTCAATTCAAGGCAGTCAACGATAGACTTGGCTTGGTTAATAATCTTGATTGCGTCCTGTTTGGTGGTCATGGTGTGTCCTTGCGTATCTTTGACATTGCTGGTGTAAACCTATTTATATGACCTGATTTTGTCTTCTAGGATGATACTTGGTGTTTTTACTTTAATACACCAGTGACAGCGAAGCGCTTGCGAAGCAAGCTAGCCTCTTCTCTTCCTTCCCTTCCTTGGTGAAACAACCAGTGATTATTTGATCCATCCCAGACATATTTGTTCATTGGTGCGGGTGGGGGATTGTGAACCACTAAGAATTCACCGGAACTGGCTGGTTCTAGTAAATTCATATGTTCCTTGGTGTTCTACGGTAAACGCTTCGCGTGTCGCCCTGTCGCGCTTCGCGCTCCTTCGGCGTCGTTTCTGTTTTCTTATATGGTGAACAAGGAATTTTTGGTATAGGTCTCCTCGTCTGGAGAAGAACACTTTTTATTAACTCTTACCATTAAGGTTCGTGGCGGTCGCTCGGTCTCACGATTATAGAGGTGGTCATTGCGGCGGGGATTCAAAGGGGCTTATGAATCTGACGGGTATTAGATTCCGTCTCGTGACAGATAGTTTGAGATGAGCCTCTTTCTGTCTTCGGCTCTTATATTTGGATATCTTGTATTTCTTCGCTTCTTGTCTCTCTGATGCTTGGTTTGGCGTGGTGAAAACGAAAATCACCCTACGGCTATCAGTCGCTATGGCAGCAATGCTTGTCTTGTATAGACTGTCTTTCAGGCTTTGCGCTCGTTGCAGCCGCGGACAGAAGATGGATTATTCTCTTTAAAAGAATGATTGGCGCTATCTTCCTCACGCCAACTATCTGCTTACACCTATTTATCGCGCTCGTAGGTGTCAAAACGCTTAAAAGTGGTAAAAATTTCATCACTCTTTGTTACGGGCAGACTTCCACATTTTATTTAAAAATGCCTCTGGATGTGGACAGGCTATCAGATCCAAAAACAAAAAGACCCCACGCTATGAACGCAGGGTCTTTTGATGTTTCTGGATTTGCATTTACTTGTTTATAAGATACCTCCATCAATTTCTTTAAGGGCAGAAGCACTTTGAAGTTCATTTAAAATCCTTCTGTTATCTGGGTAGTATTTTTCAATGATTTTATTAACGGCAGACTTGAAAAAGACAATGTTCTCTTTGGTAAGGATTTCAAACACCCGTTCCGAGAAGATATCTTTCATTTCCTCTTTTTCGGATTCCGAAACATCAAATTCTATGGTGCTTGTTCTGGAATGAAGTGCCGGAATGATTTTACGCTTATCGTTGCATGTAAAGATAAAGCGCACATGCGAGTATTCTTCAAGAGTGGCACGAAGAGCGGGTTGTGCCCCCTTAGTAAGACCATCAGCTTCGTCAAAAATGATACACTTTTTCTTGCCCAGTATTGAGAGAGTGGAAGCAATGCTCTTGATATCTTTTTTGATAAGATCAATGTTTCCGTCTCTGGAAGCATTGAAGAAATACTCTTCAAAGTCCATATCGTTACAAAGAGCCTTTGCGATTGATGTCTTGCCGACGCCGGGGTCGCCAGTCAGCAGCAAGGGCGGAAAGTGATTGTTTTGTACAAAGCTTTCAAATTTGGCCTTAATGCGCTTCGGCAGAATACATTCCGAAACAGTTTTTGGGCGATAAATGTCTACCCAGTTCAACTCATTTCTTACTGTGGAAGAAAAAACGGATATGTTTGGTTCTATGGACATGTCGTCAAGGTTCATTGTGTTTTCAAGTAAGTTTTCCATTTTGCAGGCCTTTCATTGGGTGGGTTGAGTCCCGCCACACAATGTGGCGGGTACTCCGTCATTTTCAGCGGTTAGTTAAATGCGGCGAGATTGAAACACGGCCCGTTGTGAGAAGAGAATTAATCTTACTTACGAAAGATTCGTCCAATCCTTTTAAGAGGTGTTGACGCATAACGAGTCCTCCTGCTCCCACATCAATGATTTCATCAGTGTAGTTCTCGTAGTCATGTTTGAGTTCAGAAAAGCTGGAGTAGAGATTCATCAACTCATCTTCCATGTCCCAAAGCAGGCGGTCATATAACTCTTGTTCATTTTTGAACTCATAAGCGAGATATAAAAGTTCCATTTTCTTATCTGTCAGAGTAATTACGACTTCTTTGTTTTTGTCGTTGAAAGGATTAAACTTCAGCGTTGTATTCGTCATTGTAGGCTTCATTGGGGTTGATGATTTGAAGTCAATCACGTTTGTGACAGATGCTTCGTTAGAGCCGTTTGTAGTTTCGTTTACGTTTGACATTTTTAGATTCCTTTATTTGTTTGATTTTATTTTCTCTGCGGACGCTGCCGATATCTTTCAGTTCAATGATATCGGCAGCGCCTTTGGAGATTATTTTTGACGATTAGTTTGACAAGTGAGGCTGTGATTCTTCTGTGCAGTTTGACATTGACTCGATTAATTTAAATGTTTCCTCGCCAGAAAGTTTTTCCATTGCAGTGTCTTTGCAATACGACAGAACAAAATCTTTGATGAAAAAGGTATCGTTCTCTTCGCCTCCTTCAGATTTTTCAATCGAAATAATGCTGTTGATAAGTTCCATTTCAGCAGCCGTAAACGTAAGCGTGAACCTTTTGTCAGGTTTCTGCCCACTGTTGTCACTCTTTTTGCGCTTTTTTTTGTCAGAGGCCGCCTGTTGAAGCTTCTCCAGAATTTGCTTCTGGTGAACAGGTGTCTCTTCAGCAATCAAGGCTGCTTTTGAAACAGCCACTTTTCCCGATTTGACAGCTTCATTAAGTTCAAGACAGCCCTTTTCTTTGACGATGATACCGCGCCTGAGACTCTCAGGACTGGTATTTACCATTTTCGCTACTGTGCCTTGAGTGTAAGAGCATCCCACAATTGTGGTATGCTGATTGTCACCATGCTTTGTAGTGACTAATGATGCCCCTACCATCGCCCTTTGGCTTTCATCCAGATGGCGACGGGAGACATTAAGATCAAGGACAAAACGAAGTGCTTCTTCGTCCGTGCCATTGAACTCTACGAACTTGAGAGATGCGCCTACTTCTAAGCCCACGGCATGGCGATTGCGACCGTCAAGAATTGTGAGTTCACCAGTCACTTTATCCCTTTTAAGAGTAATTGGCTCCCGGACGCCGTTCGTCAAAAGACTTGCCTTAAAGTAATTTTTTGCTTCACCGACGATCATCGGAAAAAGATTTGCGAGAGGGTGGGCTTTCAGATTTTGGATTTCTTCATTGTTCAGAGTAATCGTAGTTGTTTTTTCGTTAGTCATTGTAGTTCTCCTTAAGTTTAGAATTGAAAGATAAGAAACCATTTCTTATCTTGTTTTTGGGTAATGAAGCCCCCTCTGCTGTTCATTGAATCAGCATCATGTAGAAGCAAACTTTTTGAAAGAGAGGGGGCTTGGTTTAGGCTTTAGTTCTAGTTCTTCTGCCCATCACTTTGTGTGATAGAGTATTTTTTCTGACAGTCCGAGCAGCAATGTTTGGAAAGAAACAGAGCTAAATTTCCTGCCGCAAATACGTTGCCTTGCAAAGCAGAAGACCGCAGTAACTCAACTCCTCTCCTGCCATTTTTTTTAACTCCTGCGCCTGCAAGGTAACGAACGCCAAGTTCATTTTGGCTCCTTGAATCTCCTTGAAGGGCTGCGGCTTTCAGGTTCTTCATATAGTCCCTGTCTTTACTTTTAGTTTTCATCTTTTAGTTCCTTTTGTTTAAGTTTTAGGCAAGAACCACTCTCGCCTCATGATTTAATGATGCCTGCGAATCGAAAAAAATGAGTTAGGGTAGACAGCACCCGCCCGAAAACCCCAAACTTTTAGAATTGACAATAAAAAACCACCGCTAGAATAGCGGTGGTTATTGGGGATGCTGGTGATTGCAAGATTAGAACATTAGTGGACGATAGCCTGAGTCAACCATCGTTCTTGCCTGTTTAAGCGTTTCATCCCACTTCTTTTCGGGGGTCGGTTTCTCTGTTGGGAAAATTTTATTGGCAGCTATATTTCTTTTTATCTTCATTTTGTCGGCATCAAGGCATCGTATGTAGTTCTTCCACAGGTCTTTTTTGTAAGGCTTCGTTCGCCTTGGCGTGTCAATAATTTCATGTTCAGGATTCTTGCTTTTTATATATCTCTTGTATCCTTTTTGATGAAGCTCGATTAAAGGCTTTATATTTTCAATTTGCGGCAATATAGGATGTGCTAGATTAATTCTCACTTCACACCATCCTTTTTCTAATGGCGCCGCCTTTTCTGTCCTATTATATGCGGATGAAACACAAGGAAACATATGAAGAGATGTTGATCTATTACACGCGGTTAGCGTCTTGGCATCGGGATCTTGGCAAGTGTGTAACCCCCATTCAGTCCAATGCCCGCCAATTATTTCAAAAGTTTCATATTGTTGTGGATTGGTGATATTAATTCCAAGCTTCTCACATATGGCTAATTTTTTCTTTAGTGCTTTGACGTTCTCCATCAAGGAAATACATTCATCTATTCCTTTTTGTTCTAAAAATAACATCGGGAGAAGAAGGGAACAAAAGGCATCCATTAGACCTTCACGCGCATCATTATAATTTTGAAAAACATTCAAGTTCCGTTTCCAGTTTTTAATATACAGTGGATTTCTTCTAATAAACTCCCAACCCCAATCACGTACATCATGATCGTCGGTGTATTTGTAATCGTCGGAGTGATCCCATCTACAGATTTTACGTTCCATTTATAATGCTCCACGGATGGATGCTTCAATTGAGGCATGCTGTTGCTGTGAAGCGCGACTTTAGGAAGCACGGTAAGAGATGTCCAGATATGCGCGGACTATAGGCAGCTGAATAAGGTATTTAATTTTTACAGAAAAATGATTCACGTGAAGCAATATGGGAACATAAGTGGCTTTTCGTTGACCACCGCATGGAAGCCTTCAGTATGGTCATAAGTAAACGTTCGATAACCCCTGACAGGAGATAATAGTTATGAATACAGCAGTTTCTTATTTGAGGGTTTCTACAGCGAAACAAGGTAAATCAGGTCTTGGTCTAGAAGCACAGAGAGAAGCAATAGCGCGGGTTATAAGCGATAAAGGCGGCATTCTCGTGAAAGAGTACATCGAAGTGGAAAGCGGGGCTAAAGACGCTAGAACTGAATTAAACCGCGCTATTGACTATGTAAAGAAAACTGGGGCTTTGCTTGTTATTGCAAAACTGGACAGGATTTCTAGACGTGTCTCGTTTATTGCGGGATTGATGGAACGCGGCATAAAATTCGCTGTTGCTGAAATGCCCAGCGCAACGGAGTTTCAAATACACATTTATGCTGCTCTGGCACAAGAAGAACGGCGGCTTATCAGTGAACGTACAAAGGCAGCACTAGCAGCAGCGAAACGGCGCGGCACTGTTCTTGGCAAGAATGGTGCTATATTGGCGCGGCAGAACATCGAGGCTGCAAACAGCTTCGCTAGTGGCGTGAAGGACATTCTCGTAGACCTTCGAGATTCAGGAATGTCCTACAGAGAAATCGCGGCCGACATGAACGATAGAGGCATTCTTTCGTACACAGGCGGCAAGTGGCATGGAGAGACAGTCAAACAGGCATATCTACGCTGCATATGAAGAACCAGACCCAATATAAAACGACTCCGCTTTTATATAATAATCGGTTATATTTCTCCGTGTAATCGGAGATTAAAATGTCAGTTCCTTATTATAATCCAGTAGAACTCTGGGCAATGCCGCCAGACCATTTTAATGAATGGAGAAGCAAGAATGATTTACCATTACTGCTTGCCTTCTTTCGTGAAAGATTGCCTGCCTTTCAGAAATGGTTAGATCAATTTGGTATAGACGAAGAGATATTTTGTAGAACGGCATCCACCGGACAATTTTTTATTGGGGCTGGCAAGAAAGTAATTGTCGAAGAACCACGAGATAATGACAAATTCGTTTTTTATAGATACTGGAAAATAACTAAAGAGAGACTTGAACAAGTCGCCAAAGAAAAGGGAAGGCCTGTACTTAAGCATAAGGAATTTGAACCATATTTTTATTGGGCTAAAAAAAATCTAGGCAGAAAAAGATATTTTTCTCCTGACAAAAATAATAGAGCCGTAACAGATACATTCTTATTTAATGGCTGGGAAGCCCCAGATGTTAAGGAAGCAAGTCGTGCCATCCTTATGAGAGATTTTAGGGTTCTCAAGCTTGGCGGAATTACGCTAGGACAAAATCATAGAGTTGATGGCAGAAACTTAGATTTTGCTGATTTGGACTATCTCTCGATTAAAGGGGACTACCATGGTTCATGGGGTGCTGAAATAAATTTTTCTTCTTGTCGGCGAATGGAATTTAAAAATGCCTCGCTTCACCATTTTAATATTAGGCAATGCAACTTAGATGAATTTACTTGCATAGGAAGTAAATTACAGAGATTCGGCTTTGAAAAATGCCGAAGCCTAAATTCTAGATTCATAAACAGCGATATTTTCATGGTGAGTTTTATAGAATACGGCGTTCTTCCTCAGTTCGACAAATGTGATCTGCAGGAAGTTATTTTTGAGCCGGACAGAAATTTTCCTCCATATGCGATTTCAAACCAATATCGCCGCCTTAGGGTTGCATATCAGGATGCAGGAAAAAGACACGAAGCCTCTCAAAATTATTACCTAGAGAGACAATACGAACGCAAGGCTCTTTTCAATCCATACTTTGAGCCTGATAAGCAGGGGTCATTTCCATCTGCTATTTTTCATGCAAACATCTCAAACATTTTTGATGCTTGGTGGAAAAAAGACATCTCTGGATTAAATGCTATTAAATATGCTCTCATGGCATTCTTGTTTCATCTTAAAATATGGCTAAATCCAAAATATCTCCCTAAAACTCTTTACTTTAAACTCAAATATTTTTCTTCTCTATTTCAAGAAATACTGTGGGGATATGGCGAGTACCCGTCTCGTGTTCTTTGGATCGCAATTGGCGCGATAATAACCTACGCATATGTTTACTATGTTTCATTCTTAGGACTAAAACCTGTCTTTAGTGTCGATGATAGATTTATCAATTCGATTTATTTTTCTGTCGTCACCTTCACCACTCTTGGCTATGGAGACATTCTGCCGAACACAAGCAATTTAAAAATCGTTTGTGGATCGGAGGCATTAGTTGGAGCATTTCTTATAGGTATGGTGATTGCAGGCTTTTCGAATAAAAACAAATACTAAGATAAGTGATAAGGTGATCTGAATGAATAGTTGGGAGTGGGAATCTTTTGAAAGGATTTTAAACGAAGGTACATTCTCGGTAACAAGTGAGGGGCCGTTACATGGGCCAATCGAAAAATTTTCCTTCAAAAGAAATGAAAATCTTGAAATAATTTTAGAAACGACATCTACTGATATCAGCGGATTACGGCCTAATCCACCAAGAACGGCATTAGGCACCGTTCAAATAAATACAGAAAAAGTTGAATTGACCGATCTCTCCGGTATTAAAGCTACATTAACAGGAGTTGAAACTAGGGAAAGAGTAACAAAATTAAATGGCCAATATGAAAGGAAAGAGACATCAGCAATTTCCTCGATAAAAGTAATTAAAAGTTCATCAGAATCAGTCTATACCATCGATTGGCTCACAAATGTAGATAATCGCTTTTATCTTTGGCCTGATTTAATTGTAGACAAAATAACCACCTCTAAGACTCGAACTTTGCACCCAGACGAAATTACACTTAGGTCTGAAGAAGAAAAAAAGAATAGACGAAGTGGATGCGTTGGAATCACTATAAACGGATTAAAAATTTATGTTGGCGTAGCCACCTCAAGAAATGAAAAAAATACTATTAGAAAGGGTTTTGTTTTATATCCCGGTACGCCTTCAGATGGAACTAGGGAAAAAATCAGAAACTGCCTTTCTTTTTCATTAGGTATGTATCTTGTTTATCTGGGTCATTCGACATTTGATTCAAATTGGCTCTTAACTTCTTTTGAGGCCATTAGCGGATATACTTTGGATAAAGATTTTATTATGCCCACCTTGCCCCCTGCCAATATAGGAAGCAGGGGAATAAATGAACTTAGTTCTACTTCTCTCTCTCGTATGGTGAATGCCCTTTATCTTCATTACGACGATTTAAATTTTAGACATCTAAACTGGATGTATTGGCATGCGGCTTATGCACCTATCCATGCTGCTCCAGTTTTATTTGGAGCGACAATTGAAGCCCTTCAAAGAGCCTATCTAGAAAAGAGCGATAAAAATATTCAAACTCTTTTAGATAAAGTTGCTTGGGATGATTTAAAAAATAAGATAAAAGCTGCAATTTCAAACTTAGTGGTCAGCGATGAAATGAAAAAAATTTTATCTGATAAAATTGTAGACTTTAAAAAAGCTCCACAGAAAATAATTTCCGAGAGGCTATTTATAGAATTGAATCTCGAATTGGGGGGTGCGGAAAAGGATGCTTGGAAGCAAAGAGATTATGCTGGGCATGGCAGTACAGCACCAAACGAGGATTTTGTAAAACTCGTTAGAGATAATAAGCTTTTAAGAATTCGATTTAATAGAATGTTATTGCGAATGGTAAACGGAAGTGACAATTACTATGATTTTTATACTATTGGTCATGCTGTCAGAAATCTACAAGATCCCATTCCTTAATTTATTCAACCATCAACTTTGTATTAATAATGAGGTTAAAATAAATGCGCTTTGCTTTAGTCAACAATATACGCACCGAAGCCACTCCTGAACAAAAAGGGCTGTGCCAAGAATGTGGAGAAAATGTTACTGCAAAATGTGGTAAACAGCGTGTTTGGCATTGGTCACACAAAACCAAGAGAAATTGTGATAACAGATGGGAAACCGAAGGTGAGTGGCACCGTAATTGGAAAAATCAATTCTCCCATGAATGGCAAGAAATCATCCGCTATGACGAAAAAACCGGCGAGAAACACATTGCAGATGTTCGCACAACTCACGGTTTGGTGATCGAGTTTCAGCACTCTTCCATTGACCCGCAAGAGCAAGATAAACGTGAAGGCTTTCATAAGGACATGGTTTGGATTGTTGATGGCACACGTCTAAAAAAAGATTATCCACGCTTTCTTGAGCGGCGAGGCTGGCGTTCTCCTTGGCAACAAGTTGAAACAGGCCTTTTTCTTGTCTCTAATCCCCAGCAATGTTTTCCAGTTTCTTGGCATCAAAGAAACGTCCCCATCTTTTTTGATTTCCTAGGGTTTCCTATAGTCGACCCATCCAATATGGAGCGTGAACATCTTTGGTGCCTACTCCCTGGACGTCCAGAAGAAGGAAAAGCTATAGTTGTCGCTACAGCACGCAAAGATTTTATAACAGCTTCGACAAACGGAACTTTAATTAATTGGCTTTATCAAATCACCCAGAAAGCTAAACATTTCATTGAAAATGAAAAAAGACATCAAGCGTGGTTAAAAAGAACACAAGATCCATTAAATTTGATTTTGCAAGCTAGTCACCGTGGTCGGTTTTAGAATGAGCACGCCTCAATTGAGGTAACCTCTATTATTCTGCGACAGCTCTATTCACAAAAGCCATGAGTAAAGAAATCCCTATATTACAAGGCTTTTTTATCTCTACCTTGACCAAGCATCCCCATAAATGTTATATAAAACACATTGTCTCCGTAGCTCAGCTGGATAGAGCAAGTGTTTCCTAAACACTAGGTCGGATGTTCGAATCATCTCGGAGACGCCAATTTTTTCAATTTATTTTTGAACGATTTCTATTTCTCATTTCTCTGCTTCAATACGGATTGAGTCTGAACTTTTTAAATCTTTGTTTCAAAGCTAGTTCTAATTGAAGTCTGTTGAGGTACAAGTTGCCTACCTGAAAATTCTTTAACTTTTTTGTACTCGTTCGATGCTAAAACCTTTGTTTCTTGACTAAAAAGCTCTTGTTGACAATCGGAACATTTCATCAAGGAAAAGTAACAAAGAATCTTTTTCTCGCCATTCTTGATTGATTCAATAGGAGTACGAAGTTCATCGAGAAATTGTTGAGAAAACAGTTCTTTTGAGTAGAGTCTCTTGTAAAACCCATCAAAATCGGCAGCATCTTTAAAAGATTCTTCAAGTATTACTCCGACACGCTTAAAATAAACTTCGCAATTATTGCAATATGGCTTTTCAGATAAAAAGCCAAATAAAGAAAGGCCGCCAATCATCGAGCCAATAAATTGCGCTGCTGCAATAGCATATCCCCAATTTCCTGACTCAACGCCATTACCCATGGCCGCCCCATGGTTATAAAATTGATACGTTTGGTGGCTTAGAGAGATTTTAAGATACTCAAAGAAACCGATTTTATCAGCAACAACAGTGCCATCATCAAGAGTCATGGTGATATATTCAGAGAAATACATCATTACTTGAGTCAATCCAGCGACCACGATCACACCGGCAAGTAATTTTTTTGTAGGTCGGAGATTGAAAGCTAAAGAGCCGAGATAAAATCCTGAAGACGCAAGAAAACCGCAAATACCAGCTCCTGCAGGTATAATAAACCATATCATAAAGGTGTAGGCATTATGACCCGTCTCTTTAACAAGAAAATAGTTAGCAATTACTGTAAGAATAGAAGTAATTACACCCAATAA
>Ga0207045_1130_pt1 | contig 16002 bp, 15 predicted proteins | sample Alteio_BWMinCont_69_FD_153299 | JGI IMG/M metagenome (GOLD analysis project Ga0207045, IMG submission 153299) | Enriched cells from forest soil in Barre Woods Harvard Forest LTER site, Petersham, Massachusetts, United States -... | ecosystem: Environmental > Terrestrial > Soil > Temperate forest >... | reverse complement strand
GAGGCCGAGACATATCTGACCCTTGCGAAGGAGCTGTCCCTTCGCAAGCTAGCCTATGTGCATATTAGTGATCAAACTACGATGGGCGAGCACGGCATCATCCCCGTCCCCAAAAACTATCTCAAGGAGTTACGCCAAGCCTTTGGTGGCACCTTTATCCTTGCCGGAGGCTATCTCCGAGAAAATGGACAGGCCGCCATCGATGCGAACGAGACCGATCTCATTGCGATCGGGAAACCCTTCGTTGCCAACCCCGACTTGGTCGAGCGATCTGGCTGGCGTCGACCGTTCTAAGACCTTCGCATCTTGCACATTCCAATATAGTTGGAAACGGCACCTCTTATCAGCAAGGCAGCGCACGACCGATACACGACCACATCCAAAAAGTACTATGTCATTCAAAACATGGTATTTAACCATGTGAAAGCCTCACGAAAAGGGAGGCTTATGATTAACACTTGTAAGTTATTGATTCTAAATGGTTGCTGGAGACGGGATCGAACCGCCGCCGCCGGCGTTTTCAGGGCTGCCTAGCAAGCGAACTAAGTGGTCTGGAATCAGCGGATATCATTGAGACGATTAGCGTTGTCACCTCCTCGATTTAGGATGGTTTCGACCGTACGATGGTCGTGTATTGGTCGTGCGTCTCAGGTCAGTTTGTCATCCGATGTCGTGCCCCACTACTCACCTAGACATCCGATTTGCTGTCATGCACGCTTAAGAAAGAGACGGGGTCGGACCTTTCGTTGCGTATTTTCCAACGAAAGGTTCTCCTAACTCTCCTATACCAATTTTATCCGGAAGCCTCCCGGCATTTTCTCCTGTTGAAGGGCAGAAACCCAAAGACACCTCAGTTTGAGCTACACCGCCCCAAGGATCCCTCAACAAAGGCGGCTTCTGCTGTGAGCCGAAGACTTTGCGCGAGAGGCCAGGTTTGTCTCGCGTCGATCTGCGTATCCGGGAATTTGGCGTGTGTGGTTGAAATAGGCGATGATGGGGCCGTCGTAGTTGTAGATCACGTCGAGGTGGGTGGACTTGGAACTCCTTGATTGATGTGTCCTCAGCGGCTCTGATCGTGCCATACACGGCATTGTTCACGAGCACATCTAGACGCTCGAACGTGTCCACTGTCTTATCGATCGCCCGGACACAGGCGGCCGCGTCCGAGACCTCGAGCTCGAGCGACAACGCGCGATCGCCGAATCTCTCTGCCAAGTCAGGAAGGTTATCTGCTCTCCTTGCAGTAGCTACGAGTGTCACCGTTAGCCAGTACCGCTTCCGGCGATAGCGCGGCCTAGCCGTGCGACGCTCCTGTAACGAACCATACTCTCCACAGCTTGTGCTTTTTCTGCGTTCCCTGGTTCAACATCAAGTGTTGGAGTTCATTCTTGAGCCGCGTGCATATTTGCACCAGCTTATGTCGATGGATGAGCAACTGGCGATGGTCACGCATCTCGGCGCCAGGTATCCAGATGCGCGGAAAACGTCCTTCCACCAGCAGTCGCAGAATATGTTTTGCATTTCGTCGATCCGTTTTCTGCTTCCGGACATAGCTGGCACGGATCTGAGATGCATCTCCGATCCACACTGCATGGCCGAGCTTCTGCAGTAAGCATAGAAACCACTGATCGTTGCCGACTGCTTCGATCTCCACCAAGGCAGGGAACGCGAGTGCTCGATAGAATCGCTCAGCTTCTCCGGTCGCGTGCATCAGCTTGTGGTCTTTAGTTCTGCCAGTCTCTGTGTCGAGCATGGCGACTTGTTGATAGCTAGGATGAAAATCACAGCCTACCATGATCATCCGGGCCCCTTCCTTCCCGCTGACCCTGGTCTCTAAACCAACCACAGTCTACCGGGATGCGTTGGAGCCTTCGCCCTTATCTAATCAGCCTTTGTGTGAGCTAGATGTCGGAGTGGAATCTAGAATTATCATCAGAACACCACTTTTGTTTTCTCCATAGATCGGCATCGGTATTCCCAGTCGAAGCGTATATATATATATGACTGGCGTCTGAGAACACCGCTACGACAATCCAAAAACGTGGTGCGATAGCGGGCTAACAGTCAAATATTGCGAATATTAGGAGGAATATGAAACCTTCTCCTTCCATTTCCTCCATCAAAAAGCATCGATCGAATACACTTCTCATGTTCGTGAGCGTCATTCTCTCTGCCTGCAATTCGAATAGGGTGCCTCCCAAGCCAAACGTTCAAATCACGCTAGTCCCCGCCGCCAATCCTGGAGGTCCGGTACAACTGGATTTTATTGAAGGACGGGCAAGCGGCGTGAAACCCGGTCAACAGATCGTACTTTACGCACGTAGTGATATTTGGTGGATTCAACCTTTTGCGAATCAGCCTTTTACGAAAATTCAACCCGATTCGACATGGAGAAACGCGACCCATCTCGGTACCGATTATGCAGCGATCTTAGTTGAGCCCGGCTTTCACCCTGCAACCAAGGTTACGACTTTGCCCGCACAAGGCAACGGCGTGGTCGCGATCGCTACTTCGAAGGGCATGCCTGCTGCACCGATTGTTTCTAAGGTCATCCACTTTAGTGGATATGACTGGAGCGTGCGTAACGCGGCGAGCGACCGAGGAGGGCAACCCAACGCCTACGATCCCTCGAATGTGTGGACCGATAAGAACGGCTATCTGCATCTTCGCATGGAGGAGCATGATGGCCTATGGACATGTGCCGAGGTGAGTCTGACCCGCAGTCTGGGTTATGGTTCGTACATCTTTGTCGTTCAAGATACCGGTCATTTTGGCCCATCTGCTGCTCTGGGGTTGTATACAAATGATGACTTTCGAACGGATGACATTCCTGGTGAACTTGACATCGAATTGAGCCGCTGGGGTATCGCAGACAGCAAGAATGCGCAATACGTTGTCCAACCTTTTTATGTCCCTGAAAACGTCTCTCGATTCACGGCCCCGGCCGGAGTGCTGACCCACATGTTACGTTGGGAGTCCGGACGCGCTTCCTTTAAGACTCTCCGCGGATCGGGGATAGGCCCCGGAGCCGCGACCATTAGTGAACACATCTTTACCTCGGGAGTTCCGACTCCTGCCAAGGAAACGGTTCACATGGGCTTATACAGTTATCGACCTACGAAGACTTCATCTCAACAACCGGTCGAGGTTGTGATTGAAAAATTCGAATTCCTACCGTGAAAACGTGATGCACAGGCATCGGCTACGCAAGGGACTCATAAATGGGATCGCGCTCTTATGTCTTGTGAATACTGCTTTTGGATTAGACCCTACCCGGAGAATCTCACAATACGTACATGACAAGTGGGGCGAGGATAAAGGATTTATTGGAGGAAGGATTTACGCCATTCGCCAATCGGCCGATGGTTATTTGTGGATTGGAGCCGAAAGAGGTCTGGTTCGATTTGACGGGTCCAAGTTCATTCTGATTCAGCGACCTCTTCCAGATTCGCCTCCGATTAGTCCCGTGCGCGGCCTCGTTACCGATGCCAGCGGGAATCTCTGGATTCGTCTCGAAGGTCCCCGCATGCTTCTTTATCATGACGGGAAGTTTGAGGACCCATACACCCGATTCGATCTTCAGGACATCACCTTTACAGCGACCGCTTCCGACGACAAGGGTCGCGTCATTCTCTCCGGACTCGGGGACCGGACATTCCGATATGAGGGAGGACGCCTGGAGACAATAGTCAGTGCAGAGCAAAATCCCGGTATTGTCATCTCTCTGGCTGCGACGCGAGACCAGAGTATTTGGCTCGGCACACAAGATGACGGTCTCTTTCGTCTGAGCCAGAGACACATTTCCGCAGTTGCCCCGGAGCTCAAGGATTCGAAGATCAATGCCCTTCTGCCCGCAGACACCGGCGGCTTATGGATTGGAACCGACAACGGCATTCATTTGTGGGAGGGCGGCGTACTGGCCACCCTTAACTTGACTTCTTCGCTGAAGCAACTACGGATTCTGGCGATGGCCAGAGATCGTGACCTAAACATCTGGATTGGAACGAACCATGGCATCGTGCGCATTACTCCATCCGGCGCTGTTTCACTCGACCTGCTCAACCCAAAGCCTGGGTTCGAAGTAACAGCAATCTATGAAGATCTCGACGGAGATATTTGGTTTGGCGGTTCGCGAGGAGTCGAACGACTGCGAAATGGAATGCTTACAACCTATTCGACTTCTGACGGTCTTCCGTCGGCCGGCATTGGCTCAGTCTACCCCGACTCCACGGGCCGGATCTGGTTTGCGCCGCTCTCGGGTGGCCTCTACTGGATGAAGGGAGGGCAAGTCGGTCATATAACTGTCGATGGACTGGAACACGATGTTGTGTATTCCGTTAGCGGTGGTGACGGTGAAGTCTGCGTCGGCCGGCAACATGGCGGTCTCACAGTGCTGACCGGAAAGGGCGATTCATTTACGGCCCACACCTATACACAGGCGGATGGCCTTGCGCAGAACAGCGTTTATTCCGTGCACCGTGAACGCGATGGGAAGATCTGGGCTGGGACTGTGAGCGCTGGTGTAAGCAGATTGAATGGCGGGAAATTTACCAATTATTCGGACTCCAGTGGACTCCCCTCAAATGCTGTCAATTCCATAGTCGAAGGCTTCGATGGGGCAACATGGCTGGCTACCCCAAGCGGTTTAGCTTCGTTCGCAAATCGGCATTGGACGATTTACACAGCTAACGACGGCCTACCATCGTCAATCATAAGAACAATCTTTGAAGACACAAAGCATGTGATGTGGGTCGTAACTCCCGGCGGTCTGGCGTACATATCCTCCGGAAAGATCAAAGTTCCAGCGAGGCTGCCTGAGGCATTACGGGAGCAGATCTTCGGAGTTGCGGAAGACGGGATGGGTTCCCTCTGGTTCACCACCTCAGATCACGTACTTCGCGTCAACAGGGACGGGCTTTTGAGCGGATTGCTCTCTGATACCGATGTTCAAAGCTATGGTATCGACGACGGCCTTCAGGGGGTGGAAGGCGTGAGTCGCGACCGCACCGTAGTTGCTGATCCTGAAGGACGCATCTGGATCTCACTTAAGTCGGGTTTGTCCATGGCCGATCCGATCGTCATCTCCAGAAATTCGATTCCAGTCGCAGTGCGAATCGAATCTATGTCCGCTGGCGGAAATCAGGTTAATGCGCAGAACCCCATCAAGATTCCCTCTGGAATTCAGAGCATTACCTTGAATTACGACAATACGAACTTGGCTGCGCGAGAACGCATCCGTTTTCGCTATAAGCTCGATGGTTCCGATCAAGGTTGGAGCGATATCGTTGCGTCAAGGCAGGTTGTCTACAAAAACCTGAGCCCTGGCACATATCTCTTCCGCATTGTTGCCTCCAACAGTGTCGGTCTTTGGAATGGTCCGGAGACTTCTGTCCCTTTCGTGATCGAACCTGCGTTCTGGCAAACGTGGTGGTTTCGAGTGGCTTGTCTTGCAGGGTGTTGCCTGACGATCCTCGCCATTTATCGCTTGCGCATTCACCAATTGACGAAACGATTGAATGTTGGCTTCCAAGAGCGGCTCGCCGAGCGTACGCGCATTGCGCAGGAATTGCATGACACGCTGCTGCAAGGTGTTCTAAGCGCCTCTCTCCAGCTTGATGTAGCGGAAGACCAACTCCCGGAGGACTCTCCCACCAAACCTCTCTTGAAACGGGTCCTGCAATTGATGCGTACAGTCACTGAAGAAGGTAGAAATGCGCTGCGTGGGTTGCGCACAACGGAATCGGGCAACCAAAGCCTTGAGACTGCCTTCTCGCGACTGCGACAGGAATTTCCCCTCGACGGCAAAACTGATTTCCGCGTTATCGTTGATAGTGTTACGCGTCCATTGCGGCCGCTGATCCGCGATGAAGTCTATCGCATTGGCCGCGAGGCTCTATTGAATGCATTTATGCATGCACAGGCGAACCGTATCGAAGTCGAAGTAGAATATGCGAGCAGACATCTTAAAGTGTTGGTGCGCGACGATGGCCGTGGAATCGATCCTCAAGTGCTGCATTCAGGTCGTGAGGGGCACTGGGGACTCGTTGGCATCCGAGAGCGCTCCGAAAGAATTGGCGCTAATCTAAGACTTCGAAGCCGCATTGGCGCAGGAACTGAAATAGACTTAACGGTTCCCGGCACGATCGCATTCGAAAAAGGTTCGAATGGCCCGATATCGCAGTGGTTCCGTTGGCTCAGCCGAGAGAGGCTCGAGACACCGAAGCATGACAAAGCGAAGGTAGTACATAAATGAGCACTACCCCAAGGATTCGAGTCTTCTGTGTTGACGACCATCCCCTCATGAGGGAAGGCATTGCGGCCGTCATCAGGAATGAATCTGACATGCAATTGGTTGCAGAGGCATCAACTGGGCACGAAGCCATTCAGGGATTTCGTGAACATCAGCCCGACGTGACACTCATGGATGTCCGGATGCCGGATATGGGGGGCATCGACGCATTGCTTGCCATTCGCACAGAGTTTGCAGATGCCCGAGTGATCATGCTAACGACGTTTGAAGGAGACTCCGAGATACAGCGCGCACTGGAGGCGGGAGCGCAAGGTTACATGCTCAAAAGCATGCCCCGAAAACAGCTCGTAGATATGATCCGCAAGGTGCACGCCGGGAAGAAACAAATCCCTCTCGAGGTCGCAGTTCAGCTCATGGAGCATATTGGGGATGAAACGTTGAGCAAGCGAGAGGTTGAGGTCCTTCAGAAGGTCGCAGGGGGAAATCGCAACAGCGACATCGCCGCGCTCCTTTTCATCTCTGAAGAAACGGTGAAGGGACATATCAAGCACATCATGGAAAAACTCGGCGCAAGCGATCGCACCGAGGCCGTCGCTGTCGGAATAAGACGCGGGATCATTCATCTCTAGTTTTACCCACACTTCCGAGTGCCCTGGAGTTTCCAAGTGGTACAGAAAAAGCACTCGTTCTGGGGGGTCCAATTCGCAGCGAAAGAAGCTAGCCTTTTTCTGGCGCGTCTTTGTGCCTGAGGAGGCACCGGCTGCAAAGGCTCTTTTCTAGCTTCCCGGAGGGTTGGCCAGGCATCGGCCTCATCTTTCTGCGGCTTACTGTTGCTGTCAATGCAATCATTTGCGCAATTGACGGGCTCGTTGGACCCAACGGTCATGCGATTAGCGCTTGGGCCGTTGGATCGCTCGCAATCGCCATTGGAGCGGCGATTTTCGTCGGCTTTCTCACACCCGCTGCAAGTGCCGCGGCAACAGTTGGTTATCTCATGACGGGCGTTTCACCGTCTTTGATGACTGAAGCGAACAACCACATCAGTGCGTTAACTGCATTCAATCTGGCTGCGATATCCGCCTCGCTTGTCTTGCTTGGCCCGGGCGCTTTTTCACTTGATGCGCGTCTCTTCGGTCGTCGTGAAATTATTATTCCTGAAGGCCGCGTTCAACTCGTCGATGATTCTCAGGAAAATTCCGCACTTCATTGAGGTTGAACGCAAACAGTTGCCCCCATGCCGGGCATCAACCTCCCCCAAATAGTGGTATCCCATGCCCATCCGTCACTAGCGTTGAAAATACCTTCCTTAGCGGGATGCAATCGTCCGAGTCCTCCTTCATAGTCACTTCACCAGTATCGAGTACGGAAGACAGATCAGAGAATCACGAATCATCGATTCTCTGAATCGGGTGAAGCTTCAACTGGAGGTTCAGTTTTCGCGATGTTCCATTTGGATTATCTCTCTTGTTTACTCACCGTCCTGGCGACAATACTGCTCGCACGAAAATCCTGGATCGGACTCCTTGTCGCAATAGCCAACAGCTTGATCGTCTGTGTAATTGGATTGCGAACATCACAGCTTGGCTTTATTCCCGCGAACCTGTTTTGCATCGGCGTATACGCATTCAGCATGCGATCGTGGCTCAAGGAACGAACACACGCAAATCGAGATCAGGCGCAGCAACAGAAATCGCTGGTCGTACCTACCCATAATGGTGCCCCTCAAAAAGGGCTGCCATCGTCACACAGCAGATCATCAACTCTGAAGTTAACATCTGCAACTAAGATCGGGCTTCCGGAGGAACACCATGCGTACTGACTTAACATTTATGGCTCTCGCCCATGAATCGAATCGCTATTTGCTCACTCGGCTGATAGCGAAGGCAACCCGCAAACTGCATCGCCCTAACACCCGGTTGCAGGATACGATGAACGACGTGTTCGAGCGGTTCGGCTGCTCAAAACCAAGAGCAGACCGCCGTGCTGCGGAGGCGGCCAGCAGTTCGGAAGGCCGTGCTGCATGACGTCCCCGCAGTCAATTAGATTTCATCCCTCCCCCTTACGTAGCTAGGAATAACAACCATGGCAACTTCGTTCACATCCGTATCATTTACCCCATCACCGAAAAGCGCATCATGGTGCCTCCTGCTGCTCGAGCACCTGGATGAATTCGCGACGCTGGTTTGGTATCTCGTAGCAGATGGCAAGCTCGTCGAAGACACATTCGCGCGCACGATGGCGAAGTTCGATATGACTGCATTTGAATCTTCCATTCCAACACTCGCTTACAGTCAGGCTCGAGACGTTCTTATCACTCAGGCGATTGCTGTACTGTCGGACGCGCGCAGAGAGGAAGATGAGAGCCAGTTTTTTCAGCCGAGTTCTATTGGTAGCTTGCCCGATCTCCCCCGCCTGGCATTCATGCTGAGATTGATCATCCGTTCGTCTGAAACAGAGGTTGCGAAGTTTCTCGGCTTGTCGCCATCTGAGGTCCAAGGACTTGTAACGTTTGCGATTGATCGTCTTAGCATAGTTCCGCCTATTTCCGTATTGACCGGTTGTCACGGCGCATAGGTTTTATTCGCGGCAATCCAGTTCGGCGAACTGCTTGGGGTCCATGATTGGTCGTCCATATCACGGTCAGTAGGAAAACTAACAGTCGCGAATCACCTGTGAAGAGTCCAAACGTAGCGTGAGGCACAAAAACACATCCGCTGGATTTGAGCCGCACGAAGACGCCTTTCAACGGCCGTGTTCACCACCGCTGATTGTCTTGAGGCAACCGGCCGCGGGCACCAAGAACCGGATCACAAGGGGGAACAGTGAGAACGCACCTTAGGAAACCAGAAGTTTCAGACGGCGGCAATGTTCTCGAGTTTCATAAGGGCCCCTGGTCCGGATCAGCGATCCGTCACCCCTGCTGCAATCCAGATCTTGGTCCCGACAGGAAGCTGAATCACTTGCGCAGGCTCTCCAGAATCGACCGCACCAGTGACAGATCAGCTCCGCTCTCTACGCTGATCATGGCTCGACCAGGAAGTTCGATATGGATCGACCCTCCTGCCTGCATCTGAACCTCTTCTGTATCTCTGTTGTCTTCTCCGCGGCCCTCTACCGTGACCGGGATCAGCGCCACGCTCGACTTGCTCAGTTCACCGCGTTCATAGGCTCTACGCCACTTGAACACCTGGTTCGCGTTCACACCATGGGCTCGCGCTACTTCGGCTACGCTGGCGCCAGGCTTCAGCGTCAACTGTACAATCTCCAGCTTCTCGGAAACCGACCGCCAGCGACGGGTACGGGTTTTTTCATTGGATGGCTCTACTCACAAAATCCGGAACCATACAACAGCTGGGGCAACGGATCATCTATGCGGGTAAGTCCCGTTGGTTTTGCGTTTGAAGACGAAGAGACAGTTTTGAAGGAGGCGGCCCGGACAGCTGAAATCAGTCACAATCACGCTGAAGGAGTCAAGGGCGCACAAGCTACAGCCCTGGCGATATTCCTCGCAAGGAATGGCGCCACCAAGGCGGAAATTAAGGAAAGAATCCAAACGCAGTTCAGTTACGATCTGGACCGGACTGTAGATGACATTCGGCCCTTATATTCGTTTGATGTGTCGTGTCAAGGAACAACACCCGAAGCTATCATCGCGTTTCTGGATTCGACTTCATACGAAGACGCGATTCGTAATGCCGTCTCTCTCGGAGGCGACAGCGACACTCTGGCCTGTATAACGGGAGGGATCGCGGAAGCCTACTACGGCGAGCTACCTTCTGAGATTTGCGCGAAGGCCGTCGCATGTCTCCCGCCGGATCTCCGGAAGATCACCGACCGATTCGTGAAGAGATACATGACCAACAACATGAACTCCGGCGACACTGAACCTACCGCTTGAAGTCAGAGGGCGGCCATGTTCCAAAACGGGATGTCCGTGTTGTCGTGTTGATCTCTTCGCCTGCGGCGAGTGTGGGCGAGTCCGTCTGGGAGTTAAGTGTCATGTTCCAGGGCAGCAGTTCGTCGATGCGGCTGAGAGGATGATCGGGGATGCGGCTGAGCACTTCGCAAAGCCAGCGTTCGGGATCGATGCCGTTGAGGCGAGCCGTTCCCAGCAGCGTGTAGATGGCGGCGGCCTTGTTCTCGCCGCCTGCGTCGGAACCCGCGAATAGATGGTCTTTCCTACCCAAGGCCACGGCACGCAAAGCTCGTTCGGCGGCGGAATTGTCGATCTCGGTTTTGTTGAACCAACGATGAAGCTCATCGATCATCGGACGAGCCCGCGCCTGGCGGATTTCAGACCGAATGCGCTGGTGCCAGTATCGATTCGTGTTCGGCTGTTCTGTGATGGACAGACCATGGCTATTGGCATTCGCTACCGCTAACCGGGCGGCGACCCTGGTTCATGGTTCTCTATCCAATTGACAATTAATGTCATTAAAAAGAATTCCTAATACATGCCACCCACCCTCCTCCTGGTGGATCAAACAAGTACACGATTCCCTCACCAAAGAGGCTGTGTAGAACAGAGTTTGGAAAATGAGCATCCTTGCTGCGCCCGCAGCTTCGCTATTGGCTACTTTCGACAATGACCGCGTTGGCCTGTGCGCCAATGTGCGCGAACTCCCCGAAGAACACAAATTTGAGGTAGTGGTGGTTGACGCCATCTCGGGTGAGATTGTGGTATCCCGCACCTATGACGATAAAGAGGTCGCAATATCGACGGCTAGGTTTCTCACCCAGTGATCGAGGTGCGCTCCATCGAACCAATGGAATGTCTTGGTGTCCGCTCCCTGGACCTGCGAGACCGAGCTTAACGGCTCCCGCTTTGGACAACGTGAGCCAGACAAACTGATCCCACTGTACTCCCCAATCGAAGGTACCGGCCCGGTTCCCAGATCGTGGGTTCTGGGTATGTTTCGTCGGGGAACAGTGCTTGATAACCAACTGACCGGATCCACGACGAGGGAGAAGAGACTCAACGTCATCCGGAAGCTGCCGTCGGGCTAATCGCACATCGGCGACTACATCTGGCTGCCATCTGCGCGGAGCAGTGAATTTGGAACGCTGACCCGCAACTGCTGCTCGCAACCCCGTTTCGGCAGGTCGATCTGAACGGTCCGGCCAGTGGCGAGGAGGCCACGGCGTGGTGGGCCGAAATAGCTACGAGTGTCACCGTTAGCCAGTACAGCTTCCGGCGATAGCGCGGCCTAGCCGTGCGCCGCTCCTGTAACGAACTCTCGTCATGTGCGTATCCTCCTTTAGAGCTATGTCAAAATGTTGCTTGGGGCTTTCACACTTTCAGCAGAGAGGCGTGCGATTCCTCCTACGGAAAGCGATTGGTGTCTCACCATAAACTCGTTTGAAAGCAGTCGCAAAGTGGCCAGCGTGTTCATATCCGATTGCGTTTGCGATTTCACCGACCGGTTGATCAGTGGCCACAAGATTCTCCGCCGCGCGCTGCATGCGCAAACGCGTGATTTATTCAAAAGGTGACGCCCCGGTTCGACGCCTGAATAGTCGAGTGAAGTGAAAGGGACTAATTCCCGCCTCGCGTGAGAGCATCGCGATGGTGATGTGGATATCCAGGTGATGATCGATGAAATCGAGCACACGCTCCAACCTGGCATCGGGGAATTCGCCAACTCCCTTTGCTTTGAACTGCTGAGCATTTCCAGACAACAGTAAGTGAGTCGCAATAAACCGAGCTGAAGTTTCGGCGTAGAGGTCCGAGTGGCCTTTCTCAACCGCATCCACGACAGCCGTTGCGACATGTGCGGTCAACGGATCAACAAATCCATGATGGTTGGGGAATGCGACCGTTGAAAGGTTCAACTCATCGCTTGCCTCTTGGAAGAAGAACGACGGAATGTAGAGATGCGCTGTAACGAGAGGGGACGACGACACTGTCCTCCATCGAAGCCTGTCTACGTGATGCGGCTCCGAAGTTCCCCCCCGACCAGGGACTATGATTTGCTACTTTCCACTTCCCAGAACTTGCGCTTTCGATGATCGATCGTCCGGAGAGCACCACGGTGACAGCCTGGTCCTGAGTCGGGACGGTTTCATGAGACTCAACCAACGCGGGACTTTCGACTTTATGGACCAGCAGAGACTCCCACCCTGCATCACGGCTGGAAACCAGACGCTTCCCAGGCTCACGATCCGCATTGTGGATGCTTTCTTTCGCAATCATCGCCTTGGTCGTCTCTCTTCCTCGCTCAGCGCAGATTATTGGCTCCCACGCGTTTTGTAAATTTTCTCGCAAAATAGCACGAAATAGGCCAAAAAGCGCACGCTCGCGGAAACACAGACTTACGCCGCCATGTTGAATAAAGCTCAGATGCATCACTTGAAAGGAACAAAGATATGGCGAAGGTAGCACTTGTGACTGGAGGCTCTGGTGGCATAGGGCGCGCGATCTCTGAACGACTTGCAAAGGATGGATGTGCAGTCGCTGTCCACTATTCGGGGAATGTCGACAAGGCACAAGAAGTCGTTGACTCGATCACCAAGAACGGCGGTGAAGCTGTCGCCGTTGGAGGCGACGTCGTCCAAGCGGACGAGGTGAAGAAAATTTTTGCAAACACCATTTCGGCCCTTGGGTCAGTCGACATAGTGGTTCATACGGCCGGCATTATGCCGCTGTTCAAGATTGAGCAAGAAGATATGGACACTTTCGACAAGGTGATCGCAACAAACCTGCGCGGCACCTTCCTTGTGATGGCGGAGGGAGCGAAACACGTTCGTGACAATGGACGCGTCATCGTGTTTTCGAGCAGTGTCCTCGCGAAATCGTTCCCGACTTATGGTGCTTATATCGCTTCGAAGGCGGGGGTTGAAGGGCTTGTGAAGGTGCTCGCCAATGAGATTGGCCCTCGTCACATCACCGTCAATGCAATCGCTCCTGGTCCGGTCGCGACCCCGCTTTTTCTGAAGGGTAAGACTGATCAAGTCATTGCGGAACTTGGCAAACTAGCTCCTTTAGGACGAATCGGACAGCCAGAGGATATCGCTGGTGTGGTGTCGTTCCTTGCTGGGAATGATGGTGCCTGGGTGAACGGCCAAATCATTCGCGTAAACGGCGGATTCGCCTGATCCGGCTCTTAGACATGAGAAAGGAACAAAGATGAAGCAGATAATCTTGATTACAGGAGCATCGAGTGGTTTCGGCAAACTCGCTGCCGAAGCACTCGCTAAGGTAGGACACAATGTCTTTGCCGGAATGCGAGAGTCTACGGGCCGTAACGCGTCAGTGATGAAGGAATACGAATCGACGGCAAAGCAGCTCAACGTTAGTCAACGTGGTATCGAACTTGATGTTGCCAGCGAGGACTCATGTAGAGAGGCCGTGCAGGAAGTTGTAAACGAAGCGGGTCGCCTCGATGTGATTATCCACAATGCAGGCCACATGACGTTTGGGCCGCTCGAAGCTTTCACTCCTGAGCAGATCGCGGATGAATACGACGTCAACGTCGTGGGTACACAGCGTCTGAACCGAGCTGCGCTTCCTGTCATGCGAAAGCAACGGAGTGGACTCGTTATCTGGAACTCAAGCAGCAGTACTGCGGGTGGAGCTCCTCCTTACCTCGGTTCGTACTTCGCAGCAAAAGCTGGCATGGACGCTTTGGCGGTCGCTTATGCAAAGGAACTCACACGCTGGGGGATCGAAACCAGCATCGTTGTTCCAGGGGCATTTACCAAAGGAACAAATCATTTCGCTCATGCGTCTTCGCCTGCGGACCAAGCGATGGCAGACGAATACGAAAATGGACCGTTCAAGGGATTTGCTGAGCAGTGAAGACGGCTTTCGCCTCAATTGTTCCGGACGATGCGGATGTGAGCAAAGTTGCAGACGCAATGGTCGAGATCGTCAACGCACCCAGGGGCAAGCGACCTTTCCGTGTGGGAATCGACGCCACCGATGACGGTTCTATGGTCGTCAACCCGATGTATAGAGTTCGCGCGGAGATGTTACATCGCGTGGGACTTGGCGATCTTCTCAAAGTCGCCATGTAAGGGAGAGCCGGAGCTGACCATCGTCAGCTCCGGCCAAAGACTCTATGGGGAGTTTCTCACTATCGCAACTGAGAGCAACTCACTCCGAAGCTGAAGACTTGCTCACGACACCGGATCCCATGCGACCGAAGGGATCTCATGGAAGCACATCGACGAAATGGGGGCTCGCCTGGCCGCGACAAGAGTGCCAAAGGCGAATAGCACCGATAGGACGCAGCTCACTGCACGCTTTGTTTCTTGCAAGATTTTGTATCGCGCGCTTCTCGCATTAATAGTCGCGGGCTTCACGATCTTGACCGAGGCGACTGCTGGATCGCAAAGCATCGGTTCATCACCCGAATGCCCTTCCAAGACACGACCGATCTATCAGTTTCCGTTCCTGCGTTATGACGAAGATTGGTCCTTTCTCTCGTGCTCCCAACAGACGGATCAATGGGATCGATTGGTCGTGCCTCTCAGATCACTTCGTCATCCGATGTCTTTCCGTGCCCAACTACTTAATAGAGGTTCGATTTGCTGTCATTCACCCTTAAGAAAGGGACGGGGCCGACCCTTTCGTTGCATATTTTCCAACGAAAGGTTCTTCAAGTCTCCTATGCCAATTGATATCTAGTAAACGAGAAGGAAGAGACTCTATCGATGACTGCATCCGAGACCGGTTCCGCGAGGCTTAGCAAGCTTCTTCCTGGGATATAGTCTTGGATCAGCGGACATCAGTTTGAAGAGAGCGCGCTACAACGGTCGAGGCTCGCCTCGATTTCGCTGGCCATCGAGTTGTACCGATCGTTGCCCACTCTTCCAAAATTGCGTTTAAAATCCTCGATTGAGAGATTCTCAGGAAAGTGGACATCCAAAGGGAAAAGTCCTTGCTGGAAAAGCCACGATGCAGACGTGCCTGCATCGCACGTGCCGCGCTGTCTGACTTAGTTGCGGCGAAAGCAAATCGCACTCCCGCCCGATTTGCGGCCAAATCCCCAAACGAAAATCCGCTACCGCGTGTCAATGTATCTAGTTGTTCTTTCATCAGGCTGCCGGCGTCACTCACGACCGGATGCTCGAGAACGGCGAGGGCCGCACTGACTGCATAATGTCGCGGCCAATCTTCCCGTCCAATTCAAGGTTGTGTGTTGACTGGCCGCGACCGCATTCTGAACCAACACACTGTCGGGCCTCAATCCGATGAAACGAGCGATGTTGCGGTGTCCGACTGCGATGCCGAATGCCAGGATGGCGGCGCGATTTTGCTCAACGGTTGAAAGGCCAACTCGATTGGTTTCTGAAGTTGAGAACGCTGCCTGGAGCAATTAGCCGAACCGTGCATCGCCGGAAGGAAGTCCCGGACCCACAGCAACAATCCGGCGAAGGTTCGCCTCCGTTGCAACACCCAATTCCGGCGAACCGCCCGCGAAGATGGTCCATATGGCAGGTGCCAGTAGCAAACGTCACGATGCAAGCCGCGACCTTCCAACGGCGGTTGAGAACGCTAAGTCCCAGAATGACTCCGCCCAGGCACCCTGCCACTGGAACGGCGGCGTTGATCCAGACTGGCGCTTGTCCGGCTCGCAGCGAACGAATCGCCAGAGCCAAGCCTACAACGACAAGCGGCAGCGCGGCAGTCTGAAGCAGGCGGCCTCGCAACGTTTGAGCGCGATTGACCACGAACGTTGCCGAGAGGCCAAGTACGCCATAGATCGCTGCTTGAACTGCGATGGCGCACAAAAGATAAGCTGCCTCAC
>Ga0207045_1126_pt1 | contig 16246 bp, 17 predicted proteins | sample Alteio_BWMinCont_69_FD_153299 | JGI IMG/M metagenome (GOLD analysis project Ga0207045, IMG submission 153299) | Enriched cells from forest soil in Barre Woods Harvard Forest LTER site, Petersham, Massachusetts, United States -... | ecosystem: Environmental > Terrestrial > Soil > Temperate forest >... | reverse complement strand
ATCCACGGCAAGTCCCCGTTCCGCCAACAATTCGGCCACATGCTCGTAAGCCAGCGGGTATCGCAAATACCAACGCACCGCTGTTAGGATCACTTCACCTGAATACTGGCGTCCCTTGAACGGCCTGGCTGCGGTAATCGACATGCCTTAACGTACCAAATCCGCTCACTCAAACTTCGCAATGGAACCGGAGCGCGCTCTAACCTGTGCATCATTCAGCTCGATTGCTCCCTGGGCACCCTTTTTCGCTTTCACCGTAATCCCGAGATAGTCTCTTCCATCATTTCCAGGCTTTCTCTGCCTTTCGCATGAAATTTGGATACTCAAATCACTGACAAGATATCCGGAGTAGACCTTATAGACAAAGAACAGCAGAGCTGCGATATATGCAGCAATCTCAACGATGCTTCTAATTTGCGGCAACAGGTTAGCTGGTTGCATCGATCCTCGAAAACGGTATAGTACTGCGCGCCACCATGAGCACGGACTGCGGTGCTGAGTCAAGCATAACGTAAACCTACTGTGCTCTGGCAGATATAGGAGAAGGGCGCCATCCCACCCGATTAATGAGATACACCACCTCAAACGCCCTTAACTTCCCCGGTCCTTGTACTTCCCTGCGCAGGTTATCCAGCACGTACAGCCGTCCCTGATGTTTCACCAGAAGGACCGCGTGCAGTTCGCTCGTCTTCCTCATACGCACGGCAGCAAGTTCCATATCGGCGTCGCCCATCGCTGTTCCAGATCCAATATGTTCCGCCGCCCTGATTCTGCCGATAGTTTTGAATACTCAGGTTGTAAGGCGCTTCACGACCGCCGAACTGACGCGCGAGGAGATGGCCTGCGTCATCGCCGCGGTCCTTTGACACGGCCCTCTGCGCAGCCAAATCGTGCTGAGGGTCCACAGAGCCACGCGCTTGCAGTCGGCCCGCCGCGAATTTGATATCGTGCGATGCCGTAGCCTCGCGCCAGAGCCGCAAACTTCCGTCCGTATGCTCATCCATTTTCATCATGAGCCTCTTAGAGAGTCTTGTATGAGAAGAAGATGACATCTTCTGTTAATTAGAGCTGAAAGCGCAAAGTAGAAGTGTCCGGTTTCTGCAAAGGCAAAATGTCGCATTCCCTTCCTAAGTGTAGGAAGAGTGAGGCGACGGATTGCGCCCGATGCAGGTGCTTTGAAGAAGGTGGGCTCCGTCGCCAAAGAACTCGAATTACCCATGGTACGTGCCGATAAGATCGTGATGTGACGGACGGTTCCATCAAGCAAACTGTTGTCTACTTCAATGAGGTAATACCGCCCTGTGCCGCTTTCACTACATCGCTTGAGGCCGATTCGAGATCGGTCAGGATTTTTCGCCTATAAAGCTACTTTGACCGGCTTCGCCCTCATGGCAATAGAAGTAGCTTTCGACAGCGCATTCCTTTGGAACCTGTCGGCGTGGAGCCTGATTAGAATGGGACCCATAGGACCGCCGCGCCGGTTTTATCGTGCGGCACCGGATCGCGGAAGGCTTCCAGGTATTCTTGCTGAACGAACTAATGCGCCTTTGGCCTTTTGGTCATTTCCAGGCATAGAATCAGCTTATCGCGACGCCTAACCTACTCTATCCAAACCGCAGGTGGAAAATCGTTATGCGTCTCTCAACAGCTCAGATCATTACGATTGCATTGCTACCTGTCGCTTTTGTTTGTGTGCTGGTAGACGTCAACCAGCTCACACAACGCTCTAGCGCACAGAGCGAGGCTATGGAGCATGGTCTTGGGCTTAAGCGCACAACATTGGTTTACAAGATGAAGCGGCTCGGGATCTTCCGACCGCGATAACGACTCACGGTGAGTTCGACGAAGGATCCGAATTGACAATTTGAGGCCTCGGCGGGCAGCTAGCGCTTTATCGCGTTCGGTGGTAAATCTCGACTTTGCCTCTATGATCCCAATTGGCAACTTCGACGACAGCAAAGCTTGGAAACTTGGAAAAGCACAGTGAGCGCGAAATGAGAGCCGTTCGCCTTCTGCACGAAGGGCGCGCGCAGTTCTCTACCTCATCACCCACAGAAGTGAGCCTTCAGGGTTGTCTCACCCTCTTAGTTGAATGCGTGATGGAATTGCGCTCGCGCGCTGCATAAAGCTGCTTTTCGCCTTGAGTCAGAGATTCGCCACGCGACGAATTCCGGCGAGATTCGTCATTTTCGTAACTCTCTTGAATTCAGGCGATACCGCGACGCTGCTTATTGGCACTCGGCATGCTTCCGTAAAAAGCGCGGACGTTCACGTGCGCAAGTCGCATGTCGCAATCGAAACACATACCTCAAAGGAGCTGCAAATGACAAGGAGCATGGCTTCGTCGGCACCCTGATCTTCGGCTTGCTTGTAGCAACATTGCATGTTCCTGCTAGAGCCGACACTGCAAGCGAGACCCCCGAATGCGTACACATTGAGGCACGATGCGGTTGTTAGCCACCTCGATGCACTCGAAAGACGATCACATCGAGGTACGAAGAGACAACCACATTGAAGCACAAGGAAGATGTAATGGGAATTGCATTGAACTCCTCGCCACGATACATCGATAAGGAGCTGACATATGCTTCCACCAGAATTCATGAGTGCATCCGATCCAGCGGAGGACAAATTCACCCTCGCCGTGTCAATGGCGACTGACGTGCCATCGCTCGACTCGGAATCGTGGCCCGAGAAGTGGCGGAACCTTGAAGATGTGACTGCCGTAAGCAAGGTCCTGGATTCCAACATGAAACAATCCTTGCGATCGGCCTGCGTAAAGAGGCCTCAGCCGCCAGATACGAAATCTCAACAATCTATAGCTTCACGTTACGAAGCGCTCATCTCCATTGCGGTGGCAATTGGCGCCCCTCACGAGATCGAAGGACTGTTCTCGGCCATTTCAGCCGAACTGCGGCGCGTGGTCAACTTCGATTTCATTGGGCTCTCAAGATACGACCATGAAACCTCAATGATTGACTGGCGACTGCGCAGACCAAATGGGGTAATCGAACGTGAGATCACCGACGGAACCCAAGAGGAGACGATATCAGCCTGGGTATACGAACATCGGAAGCCGGTGATAATCCCCATCCTCAATCAAGAGTCCAGCCTTCACAGGAGGATCAATCGGCTTGCCGGGGAGCGAATTCAATCCCTGTGTGCGGCGCCTTTGACTTGTGCTGATGGCTGCCTTGGCTGCTTTGTCATTGGGAGCAAGCAGCCTGCCGCATATTCTCAAGAGGACATTCGCTTCTTGTCTCTCGTTACGGACGTGATTGCGACCGCGATGGACAACGCGATCAACTTTGACTCCTTAAGGCGTACACAAGACGACTTGAAGACGGAGAAAGGAAGGCTTCAACTGCTCCTTGATCTCACCGGCCAGATGGTTTCCAAACTGGAGATTCGTCAGCTTCTTCGTACCACTTCTGCAATGGTCCGCCGGATGATCCGGTGCGATGCAGTCGCCATTCATTTGCCTGATAGAGAAAGCAGGTCGCTGCGGCTTTTCGCGATTGATTCTCACGAGCATGCCAGCGGGGACGAGGAAAACGATGGCAGGGCTGAAGGGAGCGCTAGCGGAGAAGAGGTCTGTGAAGTGTTCCGATCCAGGAAGCCCATCCTCAGCCCTGACGATGCCGGCTATGTCTTGCCACTTATCAGCCGCAACGAGGTATTGGGTGTTATGGAACTCGCCCAGCAGAAGGAGCAGGTCTTATTGCATCAAGACGCACAATTTGCCAGTCAGATCGCCAACCAGGTGGCACTTACTATTGACAATGCTTTGGCCTATGTAGAAACAATGGAATTAAAAGAACAGCTCTCAAAAGAGAAGCTGTACCTCGAAGACGAGATCCAAAGCGAGCAAGGCTTTGAAGGAATTATTGGACGCAGCTCTGCGATCCGCGGCATGTTGCGAAAGATCGAAACCGTTGCTCCCACCGATTCGACTGTATTGATCTACGGCGAGACGGGCACGGGCAAGGAACTTGTCGCTCGTGCCATTCACAAACGAAGTTCCCGCAATTCAAAAGCGTTAGTGAAGCTGAATTGTGCCGCAATACCCACCGGCCTTCTCGAGAGCGAACTTTTCGGTCACGAAAAAGGCGCTTTCACGGGCGCTATTATGCAGCGGATCGGGCGGTTCGAGCTTGCGAACCAAGGCACCGCGTTCCTGGACGAAATCGGCGAGGTTTCGCTGGAGCTCCAGCCTAAGTTGCTACGCATATTGCAGGAAAGAGAATTCGAGCGGCTCGGAAGTACGCGTACGATTAAGACTGATGCGCGCCTTATCGCCGCGACAAATCGAGACTTGGTCGCCGCCGTAGAGGAAGGGAAATTTCGATCGGACCTTTTCTATCGACTCAACGTTTTTCCTATCCATGTGCCTCCTCTTCGTGAACGTCCCGAAGATATTCCTTTGCTTGTGAGGCACTTTGCACAACACTTCGCGTGTCGGATGAATCGCGTAATCGATACGATTCCATCAGAAACTATGGAGGCCCTGGTTCACCACTCCTGGCCCGGAAACATTCGTGAGTTGCAGAATCTTATCGAGCACGCTGTGATTGTTTCGCCCGGTCCGGTGCTCCGTACGCCTCTTGCAGATCTTCAATCGCATAGCGTGCCCAATCAGAAAGGCACAAGGCATCGGACTCTCGAGGAGGCTGAACGCGAGCACATCCTCTCAACCTTGAAAGAAACAAAATGGGTTATTTCCGGTCCTCGCGGAGCAGCCGCGCGACTGGCAATGAATCGCTCAACGCTCCAGTTTCGCATGAGAAAACTCGGAATTATCAGACCCTGGATGGCGTGATGCCCCTCTCTTGTCTCTCAGCGGTACCCCTGCCCTGTAAAACGCGACGACGGTTCGCCGATTGGGGGCCGGCAGCCTCATCAGTAGCGCGCTGTGCCGCTCGAACCGACTTGGATCGGCCATCGGCTGCTTGCTCCAAAGCAGCGCGAGCTTTCTCGCGAGCACTGTATTCCCGTTGCGCCGCGGCTACCTCTCTGCGAAGGGCAGGCTCTCTATCGCGCAAGGATTGCAGGTGGGGCGTGGTTTTCTCGGTTGCCTCTTCCTTGCGTGCAATTTCAACCTGTAAGGCATGTAGATCGTATGTTTCTCTTGAGATTCCGCAGCCTCCGCGAGCATTTTGTCTATGCGAACTTTGCAAATCGGATAGACTGGATTCTTCTCCGACGCAGTCTGGGCATAGGCTTCAGGCTGTTCACCGCGAATCATATGATATGACGTTTTTCTTTTCTTCAATTGCTGAGGCGACTTTTCTTATTTCTCTTTCGAATCCTCGAAGTGTGTCTCTCGCGGCATCTCGGTCTAACCGCACACGAGCCAAATCTGTGGAAGCATAATCCACAGGCATTTTCAGTGCTTCCTGAAGCCGTTGGGATGCGGCACTCTTGAATGCCAGAGCTTCCATAGGTACGCATGGTTCTAACTCGGCGGTCTCCCCAAGGGATTCCACAAGAGACTTTCGCACTCTTTCGATCTGCCATTTGAGACGAGATAAATGGGTGCGCTGCGCTGAGAGATTATTTCTTTCAATCTCCTCGTGCTGTGCGTATCGACTTCGTTAGCCGTGAGCGCTGCGATAAGCGAACGAACGATGAAGAGCCTGTCAGTAGTCGAAAGGTGATGCCCGGGAGAGAGAGAATCGCTATTGGGATCCCGCGCCAGCTTAGAGGATGACTGAATCGGCATTCCTGATCACGCGTTCCCCAGGCAAGAAGAGCCTTCCATGGTCCTTGCTCTCCAATGTCGCGTGGTATTGTCTAGACTGCGTCGCCGATGACTGCCTTAGTAAGAGTTTGACGAAGTGGTTCAATCCCCGTTGGCGCAAGCTCCGTTTGGAAGGCCGTGTCGAGGGATCCGCCCTTGATCACGGTGTCGCGTCGACGTTCTCCGCTGCGCTTTGACGGCTAGCGCGGCGCTTCGCGGCCTTGACCGACACATCCGCTCCGGGTGGTGGCTAGATATGAGGAGCATGCGCTTCTCTATTCTCAAGAGAATCGACCTTCAGGTGGTTTCGGCGGGCGGCGTGACACTTTGGAACCTCTTTGGAAGGACGGCGCAGCGGTATTTCGATAGCCTCGGGTGGCGGCACGCCTATGATCCTTTACGCTAGAATTATGTAGTCTTTTGAAAGTTTCATTTCAATACGACTAGAACGATCATTCGCAGTGAGGTCTTGATCGAACGGTTATTTTTTGCGGAGCGAGTCAACTTGGGCAGAAAGTCAGACGCCTTGGCAACACAGAAAACAGGTCGAAACGTAAACCGCGAAGGACAGCGCTGGACGGAAGACCGCGCTGGAATGACCCTACGCCTACCCATCGATCTCCGGGAGGCGGTCACCGAAGAGGCGCGGGTGGCCGGTGATCTTTCTAGGGTGGTCCTTTTCGCCCTCCGTAATGTTGAGCGGAAGAATGTAACGATCACGCAGACTCGCAAGGCCGGACTTCCGCTGTCCAAGCCGCAGCTCTTGCATGTCGGGGTCGAGGCGCGATCCGTGATTCGTGCGTGGGCGGAGGAGGAGGGCGTCAGCGTGAATGCGATTATGGTGAGCGTCTTGGAGGAGTTCTTCAAGCGGTTGAGGAAGAGCAAAGCACTCCGCGAGGAGTTGCGGTTGGAACTCAGGGCTAGGCGCGGCTTCTTGCCAACCTGAGAAATTTACCAGGCGTGACTGTCGGACAAGCTTCCCACAGACTGATTCACGATGAGCGCTTCATCACATTAATAGATCGACGACTCCGAAGAAAAACCAAGATCGAGAAGATGAGACCCGATCTAAAGCCCACCTTATCGGTGGGCTTTACTATTTGTATCTTACGTCCCGATCGGACATTCGCCGAGTTTCCACTCCGCACAATCAGGGCGGCCTTATGCCTTCTCGATCTGTCCGTGGGAACGGAAGAAACGCGATACGTTTTGCGATACGTCGGTTTTGAACGTGATGCCAGCTTACACAATTGCATCGGGTGAGTCAGTCCGCTGCAGGGGCAACTACTCTTGTTGTTTGTTGTGCTCCATTTGTGCTCCGTTTATTTGCGTACAGTGCACAGACTGAAAACCCGGTATTCTCAATCGCCAGAACGAGATGCTGGAAACGCTATGTTCTTTGTTTCCATTTGACTGCCGACTTCCCAAGCTGAATGTCGCCGGTTCGATCCCGGTCTCCCGCTCCAGATAACAACTTCCGGGACCGAAGCCAGCGTTCAACTTCAATTCTTCCTCTTTCGCTAGACGACGTGTAATAGAAGAAGAACCACGAGAATCAAAACGATCAGGCCCAGTCCCCCGCTGGGGTAGTATCCCCAGCCGCGACTGTAGGGCCACGATGGAAACGCGCCTATCAACAGCAAGACCAAAATAATCAAAAGAATCGTCATCGTACTTCCTCCCAGGACCTTTCCCCTTTTAAACAGCTCCCTCCTACGGATGCGATTCTCGGCGATTCAGGATGCCCCGAGGGGCGGTGAAATGCGACTTTCCGTCACTCAGGCAGCGATGATGCGAGTTTCCGCGCCCGCTCAAAAACCTTCAAAAACATCTCCGCGGTGAGTTTGCCGGTGTTCGTATTTTGTAACGATGGGTGATAACTGGCCAGCAGGAATCGGCCTCCCGGCAAGGGGTACTCTACTCCGTGCCCGAATTGCAGCTCGCCGCGACGCGAGATCTGCCCGGTGCGAATCAGATGCTGCACGAAGCCATCGAAGCCGATCTTGCCCAGGCATACGACCACTTTCAGATTCGTGAGTGCTGCGACCTCCTCGTCGAGAAAGGGCGCGCAGTTCGCGAGCTCCTGCGGAAGCGGCTTGTTATCCGGCGGCGCGCAGCGCACGACCGAGGTAATCATGAGGTCGCGCAACTGCATTCCATCGTCGCGCGAGGATGCACGCGGCTGTGAGGCAAAGCCGGCGCGATGAAGCACGGGGTACAAGAAATCCCCGGAGCCATCGCCGGTAAAAGGCCTGCCGGTGCGATTCGAACCATGCGCGCCGGGCGCAAGACCGACGATGAGCACGCGTGCGTTGGGGTCGCCGAAGTTGGGCACGGGCCGTCCCCAATATTCCTGGTCGCGATAGGCGCGGCGCTTATTCAGCGCCACCAAGGCACCATATTCACGCAGGCGCGGGCAGAGCTCGCAGGCCACGATGCGTGCGTTCAGCGCGGCGATGGCGCTGCTTGCTTCGGTTGTCTTTTGTGTCACAACTCTCATTTTACGGGGCGAAGACAGCGGCCGATGGGTTGGACACGGGTTACGTCAAGCGTAGATCTATCAGCATAGGTCTAATCAGCATAGGTCGATAAGCGCGGGTCGATCAGCGTAGAATGAAGGCGCTTTTGCCGGACGCATCGGTCTGGCGCTGAAAACGTTTGCTTCAAAGACCAAAAACCACCACTTCACTGAGGCTCGCATTCATGTCCGTTTGTAAGCAGTGCATTTTCTCGTTCGCCGCGGCAGCCGTCTTCGTTGTCGCCGGTTGCAAACAAGCTCCTCCTCCAGCTGAAACTCCCGCCCAGCCCGCAGCGGCTGCTGTTCCGCAACAGATTGGCGGGCAAGATATTGTCACGCTGCAACGCAAGGCCACCGCGAATGGGCAAAAACCGGAATTCCTTACGGCTACGGTGTTTCCGGGCCGCGGCATGAATCTCTTTCAGGTCACGGCGAATATTCCGGGCAAGGGCCAGACCGAGGTTCTGTCCTCGCCTTCACTGGCCGATGCGGCGGCGAAACTCGACGGCGGTCCCGATGACCAGAATGGCAATGCCAGCTTTACTTTTGGCGGCGCATTCCTGGTTCCCTATCCCAACCGCATCCGGGGCAAGCTTTCCGCCGACGGCAAGACGATTACTACCGAGTGGCACGGCAAGACTCTCACGCTTCCGGCGAATTGGAAAGGCAAGAATCCGGGTGCTGAGCCGCATGCCATGCATGGGCTGATCCTGGCTACGAAGACCGATGACGTGAAGACCGAGACGACTGCCGACGGGCAGACGGTGACGGGAACGATTCACGCCGGCGACTTCGGCGGCCACTGGCTTTCGAGCACCGATCTCAACTTCACCATTGCGCTGACCGGTGGCGCGGTTGACGCCACCATCACCGCGAAGAACGTGGGCAAAGAGCCCGAGCCGATGGCGATCGGGTGGCATCCCTACTTCAACATTCCCAGCGGCGACCGCAAACAGGCGCGGCTGCATGTTCCCGGCGAGCAGGTAGCCGAGGTGAACAACTACGACGATGTCTTTCCGACGGGCAAGCTCATTCCGGTGAAGGGCACCAAGTGGGACTTCACGGCTCCCGATGGCAAAGCGCTTGACGATATCTTTCTCGACGACAACTGGTCGAAGCTCCAGCGCACCAACGGGGCGGTGGATGTGAAGCTCATCGATCCGGCTTCGAGCTACGGCGTCGATGTCGAAGGGCTATCGCCGGAGATCAAGACGGTGCAGGCTTACTCGCCTCCGACCAAGCAGTTCGTCGCCATCGAAGAGCAGTTCAACTTTGGAGACCCCTGGGGCAAGGAGTGGCACGGCATGGACACGGGCATGGTCACGCTCAAGCCGGGGCAGTCGGTCACGTGGCATGTTCGGCTGGAGCTGTTCGTGCCGGGGAAATAGAGCCTATTAACTTAGCTCACCACCAGGCTTGCGCTCTGCGACACCGCGGAGCGCGGCCACATCCGCGATATCTTGAGGCCTTCCTGCTGCCAGCTTGGACGTGATGAGGTCTGTCGCGGATATGAAGAAGGCTTTCAAGCCGGTTCGTTCGTCGACAACAGCCTCCACTCGCTTTTCCCACGCGCTCGCGAAGTCGATGCCGTCGATCTGCGGCAGAAGATCGACCATCACAGGCTCGCTCCCCATACGGAAAAACTTCTTCCGGTCGGCGAAATCCTGGCCAGTCAGGCCTTCCAACGGTGCTCCGAATATCGAGAGCGCTGCATAGACCGCTTTGGCGTTTTCGGCATCCGGTTGAATGAGGATGTCAATGTCCTTGGTCGCACGAGGCTGCGCATGGAACGAAACCGCATATCCGCCGACAATAAGGTACTTAACGTTCTGGGCGTTGAAGATGGACAAGAGTTCTTTGAAGTCGTCGAACATGCGGAGCCGGTTCCTTCATCGCGTAGAGGGCAAGCGTGATCTCGGTGACCGCTCGCATCCGCTCGCAGGCAGATCGCGTCTGCCAGTCGCGAAATTCTTCAGCTTTCATCTGATCCAGGCTGGTGTAAACCCGTATCGTCTTGTCCATCTGATCCATCGCTCTGCCCATCGTCAGAGTGACAATGCACCCTTCATGGTACTCGTGTTTGCCGTAAATCGAGGTTCTCATTCCGCAACTCATTGATTGCATTGGGTACGATTTTAGAAATTCGCGCTATGCCATTGATGCTAAAAGAGCCGCCGGATTGTCATTGATTCCAGATGAGTTAGAGCGTCAATGCTGATTCGGGGCTGATTCTGCTGGGTTTGCGGGCTTGTCATTGATTTCAGAGCAGTTGCGCAGCGCATTCCGTATCTCCCCCCAAAAACATACTGCAAATGCAAAGGACCGCCGTGAGAGGCGGTCCTTTTTGCCAGATCCTACTTCCAGTATAGCGGAGCGGCTGGCGTATCCTGCCAAGTGTTTTTAAAAAGTAAGTCTTCTGGGATCAATGACAACGGAATGGAAGAGCGGCCCGGAGGCTTGACATGCCAGTTGCACGGGTTTCGCTAAATGCAGGCCCTTCAAGCGGCCAGCGGAGGCCGCTGATTGTTCGTGGCATAGGCATTCTCGACGCCGGGCAGAATCTCTACGATCTGAAAATAACGATCCCAGAAGGGAGTTTCGCGGAGAGCGTCGACAAGGAGCTCATAAGCGTGATGGCTGGTGGCTTCCCATACCCAGAGGTCGGTGACGCGCGCGGAATAGAACTCAATGTCGTAGATGCGCAGAGTTACCTCGGGATGATGCTTGCGCAGGATCGGCTCGATGTGGGCAGCTAGAAGTTTGAAACGTTCGTCGACGGTGAAACCCAGAAATTCGGGCATGGTCTTAACGAGCATGAATACGGTGAGGACGACGGGAGCCGACCTTTCTTCATTTTGCTGAGTCATTCGCGAGTTCCTTTCTGAACAAGACTAGAATATGAGCAAAAGCTCACGTATGCTACTCGCATTCGAAGATGACAAAGAGCAAGCGCAGCACTCGCCTGGAACCCCGTAAATTGCCGGAACAATCTCGATCGGCCGCAACAGTGACTGCGGTGCTCGAAGCGGCTGCTCGCATTCTCGAGAAGGACGGCTTCGAGGGTTATACGACCAACGCAGTGGCGGAACGGGCCGGAGTGAGCATCGGTTCCCTCTATCAATATTTCCCAAACAAAGACGCGTTGACCATGGCCCTGATCGAGCGGGAGTCGGCGGTTTTGCTGAGCGAGATAGCTCTCACCGACTCGATGGAGGACTCTCAAGCCGCTTTGCTACATCTGATCCGCGCCGCGGTTGGGCACCAGATGCGGCGGCCAAAGCTGGCACGATTGCTTGATTTCGAGGAGAGCCGCTTACCGATCCGGCGGCGGAATCAACGAGTGGCCGAGGTAGTACACCGCGCAATTTTGCGAGCGCTGGGCTGCAGGACGCTGGATGGGCTCGATACGAAGGGGAATGCGGAAGTCGTTGCTCTCGACGTGCTCGCGATTGTGAAGGGAATGGTGGACGCGGCCGGAGAACGCGGCGAAACCGAGCCGGCACCGCTTGAACAAAGGGTGTGCCGGGCGGTCTTCGGCTATCTCAATCGACATTGAGGGGGAGAATTCCAGTCAACAGAGGGTGACTTCCTGTTACGGATCACCCACCTCGGCACGGGAGAATTTTGTTGCTGGGCAGATCAGGTGTAAGAAATCGCCAGGTCGTGCGTTTACCAGAACAGACGTTCCTAAGCGTCCTAAGGAGAACACCATGAAATGCGAGAACTGCCCGTGTGGTCCCAACTGTGAATGCGTGATCTGCACCTGCAAGAAGCGGAACTAATCCTTTAACATCAAATCCGGGTGGGAGGCTGAGACCTCCTGCCCAGCATTTCTATGTCTGAAACACCTCTCGATCAACTCCTTGCTCAGCGCAAACATTTCCTCTCGTTCGTGCAGCGCCGTGTCTCGGACTCCGGGTTAGCCGAGGACATCCTCCAGACCGCATATCTCCGCGCCTTTGAGCACCGGGACGACTTCAAGCCCAGCGAATCGGTTGTGGCCTGGTTTTATCGTTTGCTCCGCAATGCTGTGATTGACAGCTACAGGCGGCACACTTCCAGAGAAAGAGCCCTGGAGGCATGGACACGTGAATTGGAGATCTCCGCTCAGCCATCTCCTGATCTCCAGAACGAGGTCTGCACCTGCCTTCATGGCATCCTCGACGGTCTGAAACCGGAGTACTCTGAGGCCCTTCGCGCCGTTGATCTCGGAGAGCAGCGCGTGCAGGACTTCGCCGAACAGCACGGCATCTCCGCTTCAAATGCAAGCGTTCGTGTCCACCGTGCGCGCACAGCTCTCCGCAAACAGCTTCTGCGAACGTGTGCTGTCTGTGCGGAGCATGGGTGCGTGAACTGCACGTGTAAGAAAGATGCCCGTTCTGCGCGGAATGAAAGCAACGCTCCGGGAAGGCCGGCTTAGCTCCTAGGCTTAGATTCGTTTGACCGTCACAAGCCAGGCCGATACGCCGTTGGCGTGGAATCTCGTCTCAATCCGCTCCGATTCGATGGCGATTACATTCCATCCATTGCCGGGGCTGAACGCGGCTCTCAGCTCTTCCTGACGGACAGGATGCGGACCGGGATCGGGACCTTCGTCACTGAAGCACAACACATACAGGTTTCCGTCATGTTTCGTTACAGAGGCCAGACTCGCTGTGTATTCCTGTTGTTCGTCGCTTTCGAGGGTGTGGAAGAGGCCGCAGTCCAACACCGTCTCAAAGCTGCGCCCCAGACGCTCGAGATGGAAGGCGTCAGCGGTGGCGAATTCGATCCCGATCCCACGATCCCGGGCTTTCTCCCGGGCCAGCGCCAGCGCCGTCTCAGCCACGTCAACGCCCAGGATCGACACTCCCAGCGATGCGATGTGCAGAGTGTTTTCGCCGAGCCCGCAGCCCGCATCGAGTACCGATCCAGTGAACACTCCTTTGGATGCCAGGCGAACGATTGCCGGCTGCGGCTGACCAATATCCCAAGGTGCAGGGCCGTCGCTATAGGAAGCATCCCAAGGCCGTCCCGTCATCTTTTCATGACTGGTTGGGCGTCGACCACGAAACGGATCGTCAGCTAGGGTTGTTGCTTGCTCCGACATTTTCGCCGCCTGTAAGTCATTTTCAACCGGTAGTAATTGTGCGCACCGCTTTCCGTTATCCGCAAGTTCGCTGGCGAAGAGAACGACTCGCCTATCGGAAATCCTCGAACATAAGAATGGAGCTTGTGATCTTGTACTGTCCGAAGAGCAAGGTGCACCTGTGACGCCAGTCAGGCTGGTTGTTCATCTGAGCCCACCTTAAGGGCAACCTCCAACTCCGCCGGTGCTCTATCTGTGAAGTTGATGTCTGGCAATAAAACCGTGAAGAGGCCTAGAGCAGGCAGGAACGCGCAAACTTTGTAGACAAAGTCGATGCTGGTGTGGTCTGCGAGTGTGCCAAGCACTCCGGCGCCTAACCCTCCCATTCCGAATGCAAGTCCGAAGAACAGCCCCGAGATCATACCAACTCGATTCTGCACCAGTTCCTGAGCGTAGACCAGGATCGCGGGGAACGCGGAAGCGAGGATCAGTCCGATTAGTATGCTCAGTGCGACTGTTGCCGGCAGCGAAACATGGGGAAGCAGGAGCGTCAAGGGTAGTACACCAAGGATTGAAAGCCAGATCACCTTCTTGCTGCCAATTCTGTCGCCCAAAGGACCTCCAGCTACCGTGCCGACGGCAAGGGCTGCCAGGAAGAAGAAGAGGTAGAGTTGCGATTGATTCTGCGGGAGGTGGAAGTGGTGCATCAGGTAGAAGATGTAATAGCTGGTGATGCTTACCAGGTAGAAGTATTTTGAAAATGTCAGCAGGACTAACACAGCGATTGCTCTGACCACCTTATTCCTACTGAGCGTGCTCACCTTTACCGCGACTTGCTTCTTCTGAATGGCCCGTCCGTGCAGTTTGTACCAGCGGGCAAGACCCACCTGCATCACGATGCCCACTATCGCCACCAATGAAAACCAGGCAAGACTGTGCTGCCCGTTGGGGAGGATCAGCAAAATCATCAGCAGGGGCCCGAGGGACGAGCCGAAGTTTCCGCCAACCTGAAAGACTGACTGCGCCAATCCATGCGACCCACCGGAAGATAACCTGGCGAGCCGGGATGTTTCCGGATGGAAGATTGATGAGCCGATGCCCAGCAAGCCCCCACCAAGCAGCAGCATTGCATAATGCGTTGCGAACGCTACAGTGAACAAGCCACTCATGGAGATGGCCATGCCGAATGGGAGCCAATACGGTTGCGGTTTACGGTCGGTGTACAAGCCGACAAGCGGCTGCAGGAGCGAAGCCGTGACTTGGAAGACCAGCGTGAGCGCGCCGATCTGGCTGAACGAAAGATGGAAGTTTCCTTTGAAGATCGGATATGCCGCGACGAAGAGTGATTGCATCGTGTCGTTCAGCATGTGACAGACACTTGCCGCGCCAAGAACACGGTAGGAGGCGGAAGTTCTGTCTGGACTTTGTACAGTTGTGCTCATTTGACTTTCTTTCGTATGGAGAGGACAGGTCTGAATCGACGGACTCTCCCCCCTTCTAAAAGAGTATCGAGAATCGTTGAACGTTGCGGGCAGACCGAAATCAATGTGTATGCAGCATCATTCAGGCCGGATTGTGGTCACGCTTTGAGCGGCGCTGGAAAAGTAAGCGAGACACAGGGCGTCTGCCGGTGAGAATTTTGGTAAACAGAAGCCGACTTATGAGGAGTTATCCCTCGCGGGTGCCCTGGCATCCTCGATCCTCTTGAAGATAGCCGATAACCTTGCCGATTCGATGTCTGACACGTCGATACCGTAAACCTCGCGAATCTTCGCATATAGCAATTCGTTTGACTGCTGCGTATGAAAGTCCCAGAGGCTCGACTCATCGGAAATCCATGTCCACTCTAGGCCAAGGATTCGCTGGATGAACTCTTCGCCGAGGGCCCCGTATTTCGAAACCTCTTCTTGAGAGACGAACTCAATAGGCCAGTTCGCACCAGGGCGAATCGCAGGTTTACCTTCTTCTTTGCGTCTCTGCGTTACGGTTTCCAAATTCTGCGCAAGTTTTGACCTAGCCTGCTCGGGTGTGTCTCCCGATCCCGTGATCACACCATTGACCATGTAGGCGCGATAGAGATTCTGACTGAAGCGAGGGGCGCTGAAAGTCGAGTCTGGTTCCTGGGCTGCAACCCGAATCGGATAGTCATTCAATGTCCACTCCGACTTCCTAAAAGACAGAAACCACTTCCATGCCGCAAGCAACTGGTTGCTAATCCGGGTTGCGCGGGAGAAGGGCATCTGACAGTCGTATATACGCAGTGGATATGGATCGCCGATACCTAATGTTTTGATCCGTAAAGCATGTTCGATCCGATAGGTAAGGGTAAACGCCTAGCAACGATCCTCTGATTCGGCAATGCCATTGCGGCACAAACGTGCAGCCGCTGCGCGGGCTCGGAAGACCACTCCGGCGCGGAGACTAGAGAGCTTGATTATCGGGCTCTGTTCGTGGGATTAACAGACCCTGAGTTACTGGACCTTGCCCTGGGGGCGAAGCTTGCGCAGCTCGACGGCGCAGGCGAGAGCGTTGAGAGCGGCGAATTTCAGGTTGTCAAGCGAGGCCCAGATCCAGAAACGGTTGGTCTGGGTTTCGGTGCCGTCCTGGGTGCGCACGCGGACCAGAACGTCACCCTGTCCGGCGCTGCTGAGATTGGTTGGCGGGTCGGTATCGCCAAGGACGACGTCGACATGCTCGCCGCCCAGCGCGGCTTCCACGTGTTCGAGCAGTACAGGCTGATCGAGCTCGACGAAGAGGGAGATGCCTTCGCCGTGGAAGACGGGCGCGTGCAGCATCTGAATGGCGACTTCGGGGAGGAGTCCGCCGGAGAGAATCTCGTAGTGGCGGCGGACACGGGCTTCGCTGGCGGCGAGATTGACCTTGGCCGATTCGCCCAATACGGGAGCGACGTTGAAGGCGA